>ENA-UOJJ01001697-UOJJ01001697.1-human-gut-metagenome-genome-assembly--contig:-CS66-NODE-1697-length-31307-cov-13.107417_pt1 | contig 31307 bp, 28 predicted proteins | sample MGYA00242343_ERZ723890 | MGnify/ENA metagenome assembly ERZ723890
TAAAATTATAAAAAAACTTTATTTTATTAATTGAATTTAACATTATCTGTGTTATACTTAAATTAATGGATATTTTTACTTAATTTTTTTAAGAAACTCAACATTAATGGGGTTATAATTTCTAATTTTTCATTTGAGGAGGTTTTTAAATGAATTTATTTTCTTTTACCCTCTCCACCGGCAAAGAGGGGTTATACAATATTACATCAATGGTTAATGATGCAATTCAGACTGTTAAAACTGAAAGTGGTATATGTATCATATACACACCCCATACAACAGCTGCCATAACAATTAATGAAAATGCTGATCCTGATGTACAGACAGATTTTATGCTGGGACTTAACAAAACATTCCCGAACAGACCTGAATTTAAACACATGGAGGATAATTCTCACGCCCATTTAAAATCTTCCGCAATAGGATGCAGCGAAACTGTTATTATTGATAACGGAAAAATGCTGTTGGGAACATGGCAGGGAATATATTTCTGCGAGTTTGACGGACCCAGAACAAGAAAATTCTACGTAAAAATAATAAAGGACTAAAAACAAAAAGCTTTTAATATGCTTCAACACACATTAAAAGCTTTTTTTATTTTCTAAACTTCTTCAATCTTTTCAATAATATAAGGTACAACTTCTTCAGGCTTAATATTAAGCACAACAGCAAATTCCTCATAAATCAGTTTTTCAGCCGCTTTCATTATTTTTTCATCACTTACATACATCTTTTTACCCATAGATTTTCTTTCCTGTTTATTAATGTACAATGTATTTATAAGCTGTAATATTTTTACTCTGTCACCCTCTGAAATAATATCATTATATTTTTCTTTCCTTACTTTTTCGTTATCATACCATATAGGTACTGTATTTTTAACTTCATTAATCAGATTATTTATTTCTTCAACAGAAAGCACCTTCTTCATTTTTGATACAAGCTTTTCACATTCAATAGGAACATATATAACAGTGTTGTCACTATATGCAGGCTTTAGCAAATAATAATCCATGGATTTACCCGTAAAATTTTCAGTAACTATATTTTCAATTTTACAAACTCCATACTTACCATATAAAATTGTGTCATTAATATTGTACATATCATTTACTCTCCCTTAAAAAATAAGAGTCTGCTAAACGCAGACTACCTGAGCATATTTTTATTATATCAAAATTTTTAAAATATTTCTAATAGTGAAATTTAACGAATATTTACATTCAATATTTATACAAAATCACAAAAGGTGCAGTAACGCTTTTGCATTCTGCACCTAAAATTCTTACTCCTCATCAAAATGAAGTACACCTATGTAAGGAAGATTTCTGTATCTCTGAGCATAGTCAAGACCATAGCCCACAATAAATTCATCAGGAATATCAAAACCTGTCCAGTCAACATGAACATCAAATTCTCTTCTCTCCGGCTTGTCAAAAAGAGTGCAAAGCTTAACAGACTTAGGTTTTTTGCTCTTTAAATAATTTATAAGGTAGTGAAGAGTTCTTCCGCTGTCAATAATATCCTCAACAATAAGCAAATTTTCACCCTCAATGGGATCATCAAGGTCCTTCAAAATCTTAATGCTGCCGCTGGACTCAGTTGAATTTCCATAACTTGAAACATCCATAAAGTCAAATTTAACAGGTAAATCAAGGCTCTTAACAAGGTCAACCATAAACATAACCGCACCTTTAAGCACACAAACAGTTTTTACTTCTTCCCCATTGTAGAACTCTGTAATTTCCTTAGCAATTTCCTGTACTCTTGCTTTTAAAGTTTCCTCAGAAATAAGAGTTGTAACTCTCTCCTTCATTTGTTAAACCTCCCATAGATATAAATACAAAACATTTTCACTATCCTCAGCGGCTTTAAAATAAGAAGAGATTTTCATATCCTTTATCCATATCACATCATTTCCATGAACAAGTAAGGGGATTTTATCTCTCTTACTCAGGGGAATTTTTTCATCAATAAAAAGCTTTTTTATTGTTTTTGTTCCACCATAAAGACTAATTTTATCACCTGTCTGTCTGCCTCTAAGAACTAGGTTTGTATTTATTTTATCATAATCCAAAGAAATAGTACACAACTTTTTGCCAACTTCATTATATTTTTCTTTTGAAAGCATAATACCGACACCTATTTCATTAAATAAATATTTTTTGCCAATTTCTATATTATAATTAAAATCCTCTTTTTCACCTATTTTATAAAACAGAATTGTATTATGCTCCCTTATTGCCCGCAAACCATTTGGCAGTTCAATTATTTTTCCGCTTTCCTTATGACAAAGAGATAAAACATTCTCAACATGTTCATATGAAATATCGTGTAAATCAGCAGAATAATCAATAAAACCATTTCTTACAATTCGTCTTTGAATTACTTTATCATAATTTAAAAGCTTATTTATATCTATCCTTTTTGACTCAATTTCACACTCATTATAAGCATTTTTAGCCACATTTTCCATATAACTGTCCTCATTCGCCATAAGCTCGGCAGTTCTTGACATGGTACCTATTATATTTTCATTAAAATCTCTTTGAATTAAAGGAATTACATTAAGCCTTATTTTATTTCTGGTATACTCTTCAATACTGTTTGTTGAATCAATACAATATTTAATTCCTCTTTTATTACAGTAATCTTCAATTTCTCCTCTTGTTATATTAATTAAAGGTCTTATAATTCTATCCCTTGTTGCAGAAATACCCCCTAATCCTTTTATTCCTGTCCCTCTGAAAAAACGCATAAGCATTGTTTCACAGTTATCATTCAGATTGTGGGCAGTAGCAATTTTACCCTTTTCACCTGCCGCAGAATAAAACGCCCTATATCTGAGTTTTCTGCCCATTTCCTCAACGGTAAGTCCCTCTTTTTTTGCCATCTCCTCAACCTGGTAACTAAATACCTTGACTTTGTTACCGTATTTTTCGCCAAGACAGATTACAAAATCTTCATCCCTTTGTGCCTCCTCTCCCCTTATATTGTGATTAATATGCACAAGGGTAATGTCCAAGTTGTATTCGTCCTTTAAGGAATTTAAAGCATCAGTCAGACAAACCGAATCCGCACCGCCGGATACCCCTATAATAACACTGTCACCATAGGATAACATATTAAATTTTTCAATTGCTGCTCTTATTTTGTCTAACATTGGTGGATTAACTCCTTATAGATATTTTTAATATTTTAACATAAACTAAGAGAAATTACAAATTATTATTAAATTATACACATACTTAAAACAGTTAGAACCACTCCCTAAAAACTTTGTATCATCAAACTTGCTATTTACTACATTAAAATTTCCTTTAAAATACAAACATTCCCACAGCTTAAACAACTACTGCAACAAGTACAGTCATATCATCCCTCACGCTCCCTTTATAATTCTCTTTAGCCTTTTCAAGAATACTGTCAGCAATATGCCTTGGATTATTATTTCTCCTGTTTCTCACAACCTCTAAAAGCCAATCCTCATTTCTTACTGCACCACCCCTTGAATCAATTACACCATCAGTCATCATTACAATTACATCATCCTTAATAATATCTTTATTAAATACCTCTCTGTCTACTCTGCCCAAAATACCGACAGGCAGCGAAGACGAACGCAGTACCTCAACACTTCTTCCCCTTGCTATCAGTGTTGATACTGCACCTATTTTAACAAATTCAGCCTCACCGCTGTATAAATCCACAGTACAAATGTCAAGAGTAGAAAAACATTCCTTCCCCTCGTCCAAAAGTAAAACGGAATTAATAGCCTCAAGTATGGTTTCCCTGTTAAAACCTGCAGCAGCAAAATCCTCATACATTTCAATAGATGCTGCGCTTTCTTCCCTTGCAAGTTCTCCGCTGCCCATACCGTCAGCAAGTGCAAGGAGATATTTACCCTTGTCAAGCTGTAAATAAGTATAGCTGTCCCCTGAAATATCACTGCCCTCTTTATGTATACCGTTAGAATAAATGTTAAGCCTTAGCTTAGGCTTTTCAACCAAATGCAAAATACAATGCTTGTCTTCAATAACACAGCTTTTGTTTACATTTACAAAATCCATATCCAAAAGTTCTCTCAGACGTGGAATTATATTTTCATTACAACTGTTACAATTATGGCAGTTCTTTAATGTAATATATACTTCAAGCCTGTTGTTTATGTACACTGCAATGGCACTCTTTACCATATTGCTCGTCAAACCCTTATATATACTTGTACTCAGTTCTCTGTCAATATTCATATCCAGTGTAACCTCCTGCATCAGCTCCTCAATTACTCTGCTTGCATCAGATAATTGCTGAACAGCCAAAAATTTTACACTTTTTATTCTCTCACGCCATATCTTCTGTTCCTTGTACATTTGAATATAACCGTTTGCGGCAGCCGCAATTTCATTTGAATGAGTACAGCCGGCAAGAAAACTGTCACTTAAAGCCTCCTTGGTTACTTCTCCGCCCTCAAGCCATTCTCCTATAGCATTATAGATAGCCTTATATGTATTAACACAATTTTTATGCCAGCAATTTTCAATGTTTCCGCAATCCTTACAGCTTATTTCCGTAATTCTGTCAAATATTTCCCTTCTTTCTTCCTCACTGTTATCCGGAATAACAGCAAGATATGCCCTTTGACAGCTTCTTGATACCCTGTTAAATGCAGCAGCAACAGTCTTTAGCCTTTCCCCAACAATTCTTTGCACTTCCCTCGGATACTCCTCAGTCTGATTAGCCTCAACATCAATAATATTGAGAAATCCAATATTATCACGCAAAATAACATTTAAAGCAACTGCTAAAACTGCCTCTACCACAGACATCATGGCAAAAAACAATGAAAAATCATAATACATGGCAAATATAAGCCCGCCTGTAAGTATTGCAAGCCCTGCTGTATACCCCTGCTTGTACTTATCAGAACCTAAAATATGTAAAACACTCATTATAACAAGAGCAATAATATATCTTGAAATATACATTCTCCCTGAAACAGTCAACAATCCCAGTATAGCTGACACAACAATAGTATAAAACCCCGACTTGTAGCAGAACACAGAAGCATAACCAATAATTATGGGATTAACCACACCAAACAGTTCCAGTCTGCCAAGCATAAAAGCAATAACACCATAGGTCAGCTTATAGCTTTTTATCCACTCCCTTATTTTACTTGTCATTTGTTTAAACCTCCTTACATACAATAGTATAATAGGTTCCTGTCCTCTTATTTGTCGAAGGAATAATAGTATTTAAAAAAATTTACATTGAAATATTGACATTGTTTTACTTTTGGATTATGCTTTATCTTATGACACAAACATTTTAAAGAGGAGATACTTATGGAAATACTGTTTGAAGATAAATACATATTAATAGTCAATAAAGCTGCAGGCATACCATCTCAGATTGACTCCGGCGGAGAAAAAAGTCTTTTGGAAGTGGCAGAGGAACATACAAAATGCCCTTTGCATATTATGACAAGACTTGACAGACCCGTTAAAGGACTTGTACTATTTGCAAAAGACAAAAGCACAGCGGACAAACTGACCAAAATGATACAAAATCACGAAATCACAAAAATATATCACGCTCTTGTCTGCGGCAAGGTAGAGAAAACAGGACATATAGAAAATTATCTTATAAAAAATTCCAGACTTAATATAGCAAAGATAGTAAATAAGGGAAATATTGGAGCAAAGCTTGCTGTACTTGACTATAAACTTTTAGAAGAGAAAAATAATATAAGCAAAGTTGAAATAAATTTAAAAACGGGCAGACATCATCAGATAAGGATACAGTTTGCAGGCATTAAGGCACCTCTTTATGGTGATGTAAAATACAATAAAGAATTTAAACACAAAAGAGGTATTACCCCTGCCCTCTGTGCCTGCCGCCTTATATTTAAACATCCTGTAACAAATGATACCATTGACATAGAAATAGATGATAATTTAAACATATAAAAAGAACTGTTCAAAAAGAACAGTCCTTTTTATAATGTATTTAAATTACTTAACCGGTTTCTTTGGAGCCTTTGGCTGATAATAACCATATTCAGTATATGGTTCAAAAACTCTTGTTGTTAAGCTGTCAATAAACTTAACAAAGACCTTTTCTACTTTATTTAACATTATATATTCTCCTTTCTTTATAATAACCAATAACTGCCATTATAACAACAATCAAAAGAGTTGATATAACTATATTAGCATATATACTGTTAATATAAAATAATCCACATCCCATAATAAGCAAAATATTATATATAAAATACGATATTATCTTATATTTCTTCTGCAAAGTTTTTTCTAATATCTTATTATGATTTTGTACAGGGCAAAAAAAGTAAATCACTATGTTACCAAATATAAACCCCACAATAATCATATACAATATATAATTATTAAAAATATTAAAGTAATTAATTGACATTACAATCAAATAAATCATTATTGAAGTAATCTTGCACCTTAAAGGTGTATCACAGTGATATCCTCCCATGAACTCCCTGCTAAGTATAAATACTGTCATATACACAAGAGTTTCATTAATACAGCCTAAAATTATTCCTAACACAACAAGCATAAATATATTAATTATACCTGAAACAAAAGAATAGAGCCCAAATGTATACCATTCCTCAAATTCCTCTGTTATTACATTTCTTTTTATCCACCCTTTAACAATCAAATTACATAAATACTCTAAACCCTTTAATTCTTTATTATCCATTTTTAAAATTAAACTCCAAAATATATTATACTAATTTAAAATTTAAATACTTTCATTGACAAATTTTAATTACTATAGGGTAAATAGGCTGACACACAAAACATATCATCTTCATTGTATATATCCAAAATGCCATTATATTTACTTATGTTTTCCTTAATTATAGATAATCCTAAACCATGATTTTCTTTATCAGCTTTAGTGGTTTCAAGACTCAAATTATTAAAGCTATCAACACTGTTTTTAACCGAAATATTGAAATACCCTTTTTTCGCTCCAATATCAATAATCATATTTCCATCAGATTTTGTATTTTCAATAGCATTATCCAGTATATTACCTATTATTGAACACAATTCATACTCATTTATTCCAGGCATAGATATAGCACTGTCTACCACAGTCTTTACGTTAATCAGCTTGTTATTGGCTGCTTCAATTTTACTATTTACAATATAGTTAATTACAGGATCCTCTAAGGAAATATACGAACAGATATTATCCACATTTCCTGTAACCTCTTTAATATAATCCTGAGCCTCCGCACCTTTATTATCTTTTATAAAGCCGCTTATAACAAGAAGGTGATTTTTTATATCATGCTTAATTTTTTTAGCTATATTCATTGACTCTTTATATAGTTCCAGATTTTTAACTTCATAATTACTTTTCATTATTTGTGCTTTTAAATTGTTTTCTTCATTTATTTTATGTATTCTTATGTTATATGCTATATAAATAATAATATTTAATGCTAATAACCCAATAACTAACCAAAGAAAATTTATATAATACTTTTTATCTAAATTAGAATAATGTATAATATTTGCGACAGGAAAGATTACGCATATTGTAACAGCAGGAAATAAAATAAAAAACAATCCTTCACTTTTACTAATATCACCGTTCCTGTTATATATTAAAAGATATATCCTTAAAACCACAAATAAAAGTAACTTCATTATAACAATTACTATATATCGTAAGGAATATTCCTGACTTATAATATATCCACCATTAACACCAAGCAGTTTACTTGTTAATGAAACTACAGTCATATTTACAATCATTAAGGTTACATAAAACAATCCAATCATATACACAGACTTAATCTTATTATTATAATTAATATATAACGAAATGCTATATAACGTTATAAGCGTTATAATAGTTTCAAGTGCACTGATATCCATTATCATATTAAGTATCTGCAACACCCCGCCATAAACAACAGGCAAAAGTAAATATGACTTTTTATCAAGCCACTTTTTTCCATTAAATCCCAGTGTAAAATCCACAGCCACAAAACCGCTTACTAGGTTAAAAAACAATTCAAGCAAAAATATCATTTTCTCATTACCTCAACAAATTTCTTTTTAATCACATTATGCATTTTTCTTTTTAGCGGAATTTTAACAATTTCATTTCCTCTTACAATTTCTACATAATCTCTTTTTACCTGATACACCTTATCCAGATTAATAATAAAGCCTCTTTGAACTCTTAAAAAGTTATTATTAAGTTTGGTAGCTATATTTTTAAGGCTATCTCTCACCTCATATGTGGAACTCTCCGTATATATAGCCAGCTTTCCGGAAAGACTCTCAATATATGAAATATCATTAAACTTAAGTGAAATTCTCCCTCCATTTACAATCTTTATATTAATATAATATGTATTTTCACTATAATAACTTTTTATTGCCTTAAAGGCTTCATCCAACTTCTCCAAGTATGTTTTTCTCACAAATCTGAAAGGTTTGTATTTAATTGATTCATATACTAAATCATCATTACAGCTTATAAATATAATAAAATCAACTTTATCATGAAATCTCTTTGCAATTTCAAATCCGTCTATTCCCGGTATATTTATATCAAGCAGCAATATATTTATATCATTCCTATTAAGCATTAACAGTATTTCCTCTCTGTTATCTGCTGTCAATACATTACCTTCTAATTCAAGCTCATTTAATAATATTTCTGTCTTATCTTTAATCAAAACAATATCCTGTACAACATCGTCACATATAGCAATATTCAACATTCAAACTAACCATCCTCAACTGCTTTTATATTAGATTATACTAATATTTCTAACATCTTGCAACATTATTTTACATTAATTTACATATTTTTCCAATTAATTATTCGAATTATTAAATAACCTGATTGCTTTATACATTGTTATTTTACATTTATTGTATGTTGAATAATAAAAACGGACAGCCCATTGCTGTCCGTCTGTTAGCTTAATTCAATAACATTCTGTCATTGCTCATTTCCTCACCACTTGCCTCTTCAAACATAGCAAGAAGATCCGGAACATCAAGCTTCTTCTTTTCTTCATCTGAAATATCAAGTATTATCTGTCCTTTGTGTAGCATAATAAGCCTGTTGCCAATTCTTAAAGCATCTCTCATATTATGAGTAACCATAAGTGCAGTGAGATTATTTTCACCAACAATTTTAACAGTTAATTCAAGTACCTTCTTGGCAGTCTTAGGATCAAGAGCTGCTGTATGCTCGTCCAAAAGTAAAAGCTTAGGATGATGGAAAGTAGCCATAAGAAGTGTAAGTGCCTGTCTTTGACCACCTGAAAGATACCTTGTTTTATCCTTTAGTCTTTTATCAAGACCTAAATCAAGCTCTGCAAGCATATTTCTGTAAATTTCTTTTTCTTTCTGAGTAATACCCAGTTTTAAAGTTCTTGCCTTACCTCTTCTGTAAGCAATGGCAAGATTTTCTTCAATAGTAAGGGCTGAAGCTGTACCCATTCTTGTATCCTGAAAAACTCTTCCGATATACTTCGCTCTCTTATATTCAGGAATTTTAGTCAGATCAATACCATCAAGTACAATTTTACCGCTTGTAATAACATTTGAACCTGATATCGCATTAAGCATAGTTGATTTACCGGCACCATTACCTCCAATAATAGTGATAAAATCACCCTCATTTACATTAAGGTTAATTCCATGCAAAACGTGTTTTTCATTTATAGTGCCAACTTCAAACTTCTGATGAACATTTTCAAGGTTAAGCATTTACACTGCCTCCCTTCTTAAGAGAATTTTTCATATTTTTAGTTACAATATTTCTTATAGTCGGGAAACAAAGAGCAATAGCCAGTAATATGGAACTTATAAGCTTCATATCGTCTGCTCTTAAACCAAGCTTTAATACAACCGCAATAATAATTCTATATAACACAGAACCTAATGCAACTGCAATAAGTGAACGCAAAATAGTTCTGTTACCAAACACCACTTCACCAATAATAACAGATGCAAGTCCAATAACAATAGTACCAACACCCATCTGAATATCAGCAAATCCGTTAAACTGAGAAACAAGGGAAGCAGAAAGAGCTATAAGTCCGTTACCAATCATTATGCCAAGTATGGTAGCACTGTCAGTGTTCACTCCATTAGCCCTTATCATATTTTTGTTATTGCCTGTAGCTCTTAATGAATATCCAAGCTCAGTACTGAAGAACCACCAAAGAAAAATAACAACCACAAAAGTAAGGATAATACCTGCAACAATAGCTGAATAGTTTTTATCAAGCCCTGTGTTCTCAATCATTGTGATAATTGAGGTTTTCTTCAAAAGAGGAATATTAGCCTTGCCCATAACTCTAAGATTAATTGACCATAAGCCTGTCATTGTAAGAATACCCGCAAGAAGTGCCGGTATTTTGAGCTTAGTATGTAAAAGTCCTGTAACCAGTCCGGCTAAAAGACCACCTGCCAAAGCAACGGCAGTTGACACAAAAGGATTAAGCCCGACTGTAATAAGCTTACAGGTAATACCTGCGCCAAGTGTAAAGCAGCCCTCTGCCGTAAGATCAGCAATATCAAGTATTCTATATGTAATATAAACACCTATTGCCATAACAGCCCAAAGCAAACCCTGAGCCACAGCACCAATTAAAAATCCCATATAATATTTTACTCCTTTTCTATAACAAAATAATCTGTTTAAAATAGCATAGGCATAAAAAAACAACCTGTTTTTTTCACGCCTATACTATTCTATTACACGTTTTTAATAAAATTAGGGTGCTTGCATACTTTTATCAAGCACCCTATTGCATTTAAATTTAATTATAACTATATTTAAATATATTATTCAATAGTTGTAGTAGCTAAAATAGCTGTAGCTTTAATATCATCAGGAATAGTAATACCTAACTCGTCTGCAGCTGTTTCATTAATAACTAATTCAGGATTTTCAGCATACTGAATTGGCATTGTCTTTATATCAGCACCCTCAATAATCTGAGCAGCCATCTTACCTGTCAGCTTTCCTAAATCAGTATAATCAATAGCAACAGAAGCTAAACCGCCTCCGTCTACCATACCTGTCTCACCAACAATAACAGGTAACCCGGCAGGATTAGTAATACTTGTAACTAAAGGCATACTTGAAGCAAGTACATTATCTGTAGGAACATAAACAGCATCACAGGTTCCTATAATAGACTGTGTAACCTGAGCAACATCATTAGTAGATGTAACAGTCTTTCTCTCAACCTCAAGACCTAAAGCTTTAGCAGCCTCTTCAGCCATATCTGCCTGAATAAGTGAATTCTGCTCACCTGAACAATACATAATTGTAATCTTCTTAGCATCAGGTAAAATCTTTGTCAATAAATCAATCTGTTCCTTAACAGGGGTAAGATCTGATGTACCTGAAACATTACAATTAGGAGCTTCATTGCTTTCAACAAGATCTGATTCAGCAGGATCGGTTACAGCAGTGAGAAGAATAGGAATATCACTTGTTTCAGTAGCAATAGCCTGAGCAGCAGGTGTTGCAATAGCTAATATTAAATCCTTGCCGTCAGACACAAACTTCTGAGAAATAGTCTTTAAATTAGACTGGTCCCCCTGTGCATTCTGCAATTCAATGTTAATCTTATCACCGTCGGTATAACCTGCTTCAGCAAGAGCAGCAATAAAACCTTCTCTTGAAGCATCAAGAGCAGGATGCTCCGTAAGCTGTATAATACCAATATCTACAGGTGTATCCATAGCAGTACCTGCAGAAGATACAGACCCCTCCGCACCTTCATTTCCGGCTGGACCGCCGCATCCTGCTAACATCATTGCAGACATTGCAGCAATAGTCAACATTGACAAAAACTTTTTCATAAAAATTCCTCCTTATGTATTAATAAGTTATTGGGCATACATCCCTTTATTTATTATTAATAATACGTTATATTAACATAATTGTCAATATTTTTTAATTTAAAATAGAAAAAAGCAGCTAACGATCAGCTGCTTTTTCCTAAAGAGAAGGTATTTTTATGGGGTTTACAGTTTAATTTACATATTTGAGGGATGTATAAACTGTAATGTGAAAATATTTAGGGGTTTTCACAATCAATATTATAGCATTAGACAAGGCACAAGTGTTCACAAACATAAATCAATTTTTCATTTTTTTTTGTATATTTTTTTTATCTAATAGCAATTTTCAGTAAAAATTTATTTTTTTTCGCAAAAATTTATATAATTTGACGGTTTTGTCATGTTTCAAGCCCTTCAATATACTTAATAAGATTTTTTTCTCCATCTATTTCAATCCCTTTTTCAAAAAGTGCTTTATCCTCATCGCTCAATGAGGCAACAGGTGTTGATGTCATTTCTTTTAGTATATTTGACTCTCTGTAATATACAGCAATATATCCATTATTTATTTTTAAAATATAGTGCTGTGTACTGTTTCCGTCTATACTTTTATTAAAAACCACTCTGTCTTCACTGAATTCTGTCATCATCCAATCATTATATGCCTGATGTGTTTTTTCTCTGTCCCACCCATACATAAACTGCTGTGGCAAACTTTGCTGTGTTTCAGAAAAGCCATCAGCATAATTATAAACAAATTCAAGTACTGTATTTTCTCCTATTACAGCGTCAGGCTGTGCCTCTGCCATTACCAATCCTGTACCATATTCACTGTCCAACTCACTGTTATATGCAAAGAAATATCCTGTTAATCCACCTATTATAGAAAATATTATTCCACAGGTTATAATCAGAATATATTTCATTACCCTTCTCATATATATCACCTCTTGGGTATTATTACCTTAATAGCCAATATCTATACATTTATATTTAATTTATATTTATTTCAATAACTCCTCCCACTTTCTGTCCACACTATCCTGTATTTTCATAACAATATCTCTGTACTCTTCTTTAGCCAAATGCCTTGTTCTTCCCATAGCTGAAAGGAAATCAATAACAGGAAGCTTTTCCTTAGGTTTATATGTTACTCTTGTAATACCTCTCTCCACCTCGTAAAGCGGAAAATAACAGCTATCTACAGCTTTATGAATAACAATCCTTTCATATCTTGGTTCGTCCTGCCAGTTAAGTGGGCAGGCAGAAATAGCCTTAATATAAGCAAGTCCATAATTATCAGCATAATACTGTGCCTTTTTTGCCTTTACAATAAAATCCTGCGGATTACTTTCTGCAACAGTAGCAATATAATCAATATTTGTAGCAGCAAAAAGCTTAGGTGTATCTTTAGGCATATAAGGCTTTCCATTTTCACCTATGCCAATATGACTTGTAGCACTCTTGGCACCTAAAGGTGTAGTATAACTGTACTGATATCCTGTATTCATATATCCGCCATTATCATATTCAAATATAATCATATTATGATTTCTGATAGCAGCAGCCAGAGCAGAGCCAAGACCAATATCCATACCACCGTCACCGCTAACCATAATAAAGGTGATTTTGCCTTCAGGTATTTCCCCGCGTCTTTGTCTTTCCTTGTATTCCTCCAAAATGCCGCTTAATGCAGCTGCACCATTTTGAAAAAGGTTGTGAACGCAATTAACATTAAAGGCAGTAGTAGGATAACCCGTTGTAACTACAATACCACATCCTGTCTGAAAAAGCATAATAACATTACCTTCAATACCCTTTAAAAGCAAATTAACATTAACGGGTATACCGCAGCCTGCACAGGCACTATGTCCTGCAACAAGTCTTTTAGGCATATTTGTTGCCTTTTTAATATTAATTTTTTTGACAGACACTTTATTATCCTGATCTGTTACTTCATAGTCCATTGAAGAGTTCATCTCAGTAACAGGCTCAAAATATCTTTCTTCTTTATAGTCCCTTCCCTTATAAGCACCATAATAATCAAAGGATTTGACCTCTTCAAAATCCATTGCCTCAAGTCCAAGATAAAGCATGTTTTCAGCATCTTCAACATAAAATTCCTTGCCTCCAAGACCAAATACCCTTGTTATAACTTTAGCAGAAATCATATTTTCATAAAACGCAGCCTTTATTTCAGTGGAAAAGCTTCCGCTGTCACCATATGAATCCTGTCTGTCACCAATAACCACAACCTTAGCATTCTTACAGGCGTCTGAAATTTCTTCACCAAAGAAAGGACGTAAAGCCTCTACAGTAATTGCACCTGCCTTATGCCCTTCTTTTCTCATCTTATCAACAGCCTCTTTTGTAGTATCAAATGCAGAACCAAGTACAACAAATACAACATCTGCATCATCGCTCATATATTTGTTTATAACACTGTATTTTCTTCCGCTTATTTTGCTGTATTTTTCAAATTCCTCATATATTACTGTCTTTGCTGTTTCCATAGCAAGTCGCAGTTGATATTTATTATTTATAATATCAGGTTCATTCATATATGAGCCTATTGTAACAGGATTTTCAGTATCAATGGCAGTATAGGGTGCCTCATAATCTCCAATATACTCTTTAACATCACTATCCTTTTCAAATACTTTAAGTTTTTTCTTCTGATGGCTTGTAAAAAATCCGTCAAAAGCAATAATAACAGGCAGCTTAACTCTTTCAGCAACTCTCAGACCAATAATATTAAAATCATATGCTTCCTGATTATCCTTTGCAAATAAAATAAGCCAGCCGGTATTAAGTGCAAACATAATATCACTATGGTCACCTTTTATACAAAGGGGTGCAGAAACTGTTCTGCACGCTACATTCATAACCATAGGCATTCTTGTACCTGATTGTACAGGAAGCTGTTCCAAAGCATATAAAAGTCCGTTGGCACTGGTTGCATTAATTACCCTTGCACCGGAAAGACTTCCGCCATAACATATACCGGCAGCAGAATGTTCACCTTCTGCCGCTATCATTACAGTATTAAGCAGTCCCTGGCTTTTTAATAAATCCATACCCTCTGGTATTTGCGTTGACGGCGTTATGGGATAGTAACCCATTAAATGATAATCTATCTGCTTTGCTGCTGTACATACAGCTTCATTTGCTGATTTAAAAACAACCTTTTGACTAAGCATATATACCTCCTAAACCTCATCATTATTATAACTTTCACTATCTACCCAGCTATTTTCACCAATATCCGTAAACACAAAGTTCTTATTAATTAAAGAAATATTACCGATATTGTCATAATATTCTCCCTCTTTAACCGCTACAAGAGCAGCAGTAGGGCAAATTTCAACACAACGTAAACAACCCTTGCAATGATAGAGATCCATACCAAGGTTTACACCATCCTTAAATTGAAAAACCATATCCGGACATGTAGAATCACAAAGTCCACAATCAATACATTTTTCTCTTATATAATGAGGAAGGAATCCCTCTCTGCAACCCTGCAAATCATTTGTTATAGAATTAGCAAAACAATAGTTTACACCGCCTAAAGGACTGTTATCATACCCCTGTACCCTTTCTGTATCCCTATATTCAACATAAGGATAATCTGTTATAACTTTCTTTTTCTCTACTCTTGAATATCCCATTTTCAAAGCCATTAAATTTGCAGTCAGCTTGTCCGGATATCTTGCACCCACAGTATTTTTAACAACCTCTTCAGCAAATTCCAGAGGAATAAAGCCGCTTGCCCTTATCATAGCTCCAAGCATAACAATATTTAATCTTGCATTACACTCCACAGCAATATCCATGGCATTTAAAATCCATAAATTACATGAAGGCAATTTGATTTTGTTAATAGCTCCATCAAAATCAAGATTTGTGTTAATAACAACATTTGAGTTTTGACTAATACCTGCAAGAGTATTTTCCTTTTCGGCAAGTGATATTTTGAATAATGCAAGTAAGTCGGGATTTCTGACAGGTGCATTAATTCTGATTTCATTTTTTGAATACCTAACATATCCTTTAACAGGAGAGCCCCTCTTTTCTGAGCCATAGGAAGCAAAACTTTGAGCCTCCATATCCATATACACAGCACCTATTTCACCTAAAAGTTTTCCGATAAGATTAGCACCAAACCCACCAATGCTCTCTATTCTTATTTCATAATTATCCACAGACATAAAAAAACCTCCATACTCGTTTTACTAATTAGTATCCCAAGCAGGAGGTAAAATATTCTTATATACTTATTTTATGTAAATTCCAAAATCATAGTCTGCAAAAATTTCTGCAGCCTCAGGAGTATCCAAATACCCTGCAAAGTCCTTAACACTTTCATCAGCCTCAAGACCATCATCGGTATTCATCACAGCAACAGAATAAAGAACATCCGAATTTAGACTATTCTTAGGAGCAAGGGTTATAATTTGTACCTTATCAGCATAAGCAAGGGCATCAGATTCAAAACATACGCCAACATCATTTTTATTTTCAACAATAGCCTTTACAACTGAAGGTGAGTCATTATATGTACTTATATTCATAGACAATACAGCCTTAAATACATTAAGATTAATAAAGATTTCTCTTGCAAAAAGACCTGCGGGATCACTTTCCTTAGCCATAGCAATACTTTTTGCCTCGGTTACCGTATCAAAAGATTTAACAGTTGTTTTATTATTATAGTTTTTTATTAGAACCATATCATTTTTCAGTATTGGCGTCACATTTTCCTCTTTCAAATACTCATCCTTAATAAGAGAATTAATTTGCTCCTTAGAAGATGGTATGAAAATATCACATCTTGCACCATCTTTAATTCTGTTAAAAAGTGCACCTGAACTGCCGCTTACAATTTCAATATTAACTGGATTTTCGGCAGTATATTGTTCAACAATATCGTTCATAGCAGTACCAAGACTTGAATCCACAAAAACCCTTACACTGTTCTCTTCGTCCTTGCCACCACAGCCTGACAGCATAAAAAGCAGTCCGATCATTATACAAATTATTCTTTTCATATTTTATTTATCATTCCTTTTGTTTGTTGATTTTTATCACTTTTTGTCGCATAGTATGCATATTGTCATTCTCCATTCTGTAACGACAAAAAGGAGGTGTGCCATGGTTATTATTATATCTCATATCATTCATAATGTCTGTTATGACTTATGTAGTTGCCAACTACATAAGCAAATGGCTGGACAGACATAATAGTAATGAAAAATATCCCTCTGCCCCTCTCCGTAAGAGGAAAACAAAAAGGACCCCTCACCTCTTAGTTTTTTGCACATGGCAATTCTCAAATCATTCGCCTAAAAACATTTATAACACGCTCTAAATTAATTATATCTTATTTTTCAAAATCTCATCAAGTATTCTGTCAGCTACCTCATTTTTAGTCATAATAGGCAGTTCAATAACATGGGACTTAGTAATAATGGTAACAATATTTGTATCAGTGCCAAATCCTGCTCCCTTTACCTTTAAATTATTTGCAACTATCATATCCACATTTTTCTTTTCAAGTTTTGCCCTTGAATTTTCAAGCATATTTTCAGTTTCCATACTAAATCCGCATAAGTATTGATTTTCCTTGTGATGACCCAAATATTTCAATATATCTTCTGTTCTCTTTAGCGCTACTGACATATCTCCCTCCCTTTTCTTAACCTTGTAGTCATAGGTTACTTCAGGAGTATAGTCAGCAACAGCCGCTGCCTTAATTACAATATCACAGTCATCAAATTCAGCCTTAACTGCATTAAACATATCATCCGCACTCTTAACCTTTACCAAATTTACAAACATAGGAGGCTCAACGGTCATATTTGCTGCAATTAATGTTACGTCAGCACCTCTTAACATAGCCTGTTCTGCGATGGCACAGCCCATTTTGCCTGTAGAGTGGTTTGTTATATAGCGTACAGGGTCAATGCTTTCCATAGTAGCACCTGCTGTAACAACTACCTTTTTACCTGCCATATCCTTATCACATTCAAGCTCTTTGTATATATACCCGACAATAATCGAAGGCTCCTCCATTTTTCCCTTTCCTACATCACCGCAGGCAAGTAAACCGCTCTGAGGCTCAATAAACTTATATCCGAATTTTTTTAGCTTTGCAATATTATCCTGAACAACAGGATTTTCATACATATTTGTATTCATGGCAGGAGCAATATACACAGGACATTTACATGCCATAACAGTGGTTGAAAGCATATCATCAGCAATACCGTTTGCAAGCTTGCCAATAATGTTAGCAGTAGCAGGGGCAATTAAAACAGCGTCAGTCCTTTTTGCAAGAGCAATATGCTCTACCTCGTAGCTAAAGTTTCTGTCAAAGGTATCTGTAATACACTTGTTGTTTGTTAGTCTTTCAAAAGTCAGAGGTGTAATAAACTCAGCAGCATTTTTAGTCATAATAACATCAACATTGTATCCCGCCTTGTAAAGAGAGTGGGCAATTTCTGCTGACTTATATGCTGCTATGGAACTGGTTACCCCCAGTAAAACCGATTTAGACAAAATATCACATCCTAATATAAAATTTTATAATAATTTTAACATTTATATAGAATTTACGCAATATATTATTTCAAAAAAACACCTAGAAATCCATATTCTAATATAGCTAAAAGAATATCAATAAATCAGCATCTTCAATTACAGACTTTCTACATAAAGGACTGTCACTTGTCATAAGAATTCTGCACTTTGAAATTTCAGGAAGAGAAATATATTCATATTTTATGTATCCACAGGTTTCAGCAAAACAACAAAATCAAGGTTTACATAGGCAAGCCTTTCCATTACATCTGTTGTATCCCCGCTGTAAAAACTAAATCTTATACCTGAATACACTTTCCTCAATTCATCATCTGACTTCAAAACAGTCAAAGACAAATTATCTCAAATAGCAAATTCTCCCCTTATCTCTTTTTAATCCAAACTGATTTCACTCTCGTTTTTTCCATTAAACTTACAATTTCATTGGCACGCTTACACAGAAGACGTCATCTTCAATAAAAGTAACCTTTCTTTTACCTCGAATAAATATTTTTTTGCAAAGCTCCGGTTCCATAAAATATTTTGATAAAGATAGCTGTATAATATGCATCTTTCCTCAGCCCTTATAATATTTTCTTCTATTGCAACACTCAATAAAAGGACTGAATCCTGTTTCAATACAGGATTCAGTCCCCCATAATCTGCCTTATTAATAAACTTTCCAATACATTTAACCTACATCAGATATTCCCTGACAAATTCCCTCTGTTCCACAATTTCATCTATCTTATTTTTTACTCCTGTAGGCAAAAAACTTTTAGAACTTTTAAAGAAATCCTCCATAGCACTTACAAAACGGTGTGGATACATAAGTACTACCTTTAACGTCTCATATTCATAATCAGAAATTGACGTATATCTTGAATAATTATTAAGAACCTCGTCAAGTGACATATACTGCATATTATGCTTACTGCTGTAATAGCAATTTTTCCTTATGTAACGTCTTATAAAAAAGGCAATATCCTCTATATAATTAAGATATTTCATATTATCCCAGTCAATAATATAAGTTCTGCCCTTTTTATATATGATATTCCCTTCTTTTAGACCGCAATGACAGTATGTTGATACATTTCCATAGTCAAGCTCATCAAGCCTTTGTGTAATTTCAAGGCAATCATCAATTATATTTCTGAATATTTTTATTGTTTCTTTGCTCCAGTATTTATTACCTTTCTGATTTATCAGCTTTACAATTCTTTCAAGAGCCTTAGCCTTACAATTATACATTGAAATAGTAGCATTATTATTGCTGGCAACAGACAGCATTTCTTCACTCATAAGTTTTAATCCCTTATGAAGCCTTCCAATATCATTAAGTGCAATGCTAACCTGTGTATTGTTATTAAAATCAAGCTCATTAGATCCAAAATATCTTGTTACAACATAGACTTTACCATCCTCTTCATAGTAAGGCAGCCCCTGAGACGTAACACAATATGTATCTATGTTATGAATGCCGTAATCAAAAAGGCATTCTTTAACCCTATGAATTTCATTTATCTTACTTGGCTTAGGTCTTGCTGCCGAAAGAGAATATGCACCATTACTGCAATTAAGAACATAATAATAACGGCATTTATAAACATTAATGGGTGTAATATTAAACCTTTTACTGATTTCAACTATATTTTCATACAAAAAAATCACCTTCCTAATGGATAAGTTATCCACACATACTTTATTGTATGTCTGAAAGGTGATTTCTATGATTTTTATTTAATAAATTACTGATTAATTATTGTCTTTATTTTTTCAATAGTTTCATCAATATTCAAATTACTTACATCAATTATAACATCTGCACACTTATTATATGTAGGTTCTCTTTCAGCCATGAGTGAAGTTATTTTTTCCTCCTTGTTACCTCCTGCAAGCAATGGTCTTGAATTGTCAAATCTCAGATTATAGGCAATCTGCTTAGGAGAAGATTTTAAATACACAACAATGCCGCCCTTTTTCAAGTTAGCCACATTATCGTCATTTTTAATTACGCCTCCTCCTGTTGCAATTACCTTACTCTTAGGTTCAGAAAGTCTAATACAAAGCTCCCTTTCAATCCCTCTGAAATAAGCTTCTCCTTTCTTTTCAAATATATCGTTTATTGACATACCCTCTTTTTTAACAATAAAATCATCCATATCAATAAATTCTCTTTTTAAATCCATTGAAAGCTTTTTACCTACACTTGTTTTTCCGCTTCCCATAAACCCAACAAGAACAATATTCTTTTCCATCTAACAATTCTCCCTGAAATATTTACTTAACTTTTCACAAAGCTCCTCTTGAAGCTCCTTGCTGTATTTTTCATCAAACCATATTTCTTCAGCAGCCACAGCCTGGTATACAAGCATACTAAAGCCATTAAGAGTTTCAACTCCTGCTTCTCTGGCATCCTTTAAAAGCTGAGTTTCCCAAGGAGTATAAATTGCATCAAAAACAAATTCAACGCCTTTGGCATTATAAAAGCTCTTGTCCTCAATAGGGCTTAATCCAACCTTATCTCCAAATCCAACAGTAGTTGCATTTATAATAAGGTCACAATGGTCAATTTCATTAATATCACTTATAGCCACAGCCTCTATTTCACAGTCGTAGTATGATGAAACATTTTTTGCAAGTCTTTTAGCCTTGTCAACAGTCCTATTGGCAATTATTAACTTTTTGCAGCCCTCATCACAAGCCATAACAGCACAGGCATTAGCCGCACCGCCTGCACCCAGCAAAAGAACAGTCTTATCCTTTATATCATATCCTTTATTTTTAATTGCATAACCAACACCTATAACATCGGTGTTGTAGCCAACATAGCCGTCCTCAGTATACTTTAATGTATTAACAGCACCAATAGCTCTTGCTCTCTTGTCAATATCACATAAAAGGTCCATAACAGTTACTTTATGAGGTACAGTCACATTAATACCCTTAATACCCAAACAATAAGATCCTTTGATTGCTCCCTGCACACAATCAGGCTGTACCTCCATAGCAGTATATATAAAATCTCTGCCTGTAACAGATGCCAATGTATTATGTATAACAGGGCTAAAGCTATGCTTAACAGGACAGCCAATAACAGTAAATACAGATGTCGTTCCCTTTACTCTACAGAATATATCGCTCATTTTTTCCCTCACTTCTTAAATACATATTAACAATAATTTTTTCAAAGGGTCTTTTAGGAGCTGTGATAAGCTCATCCTTCGGACTTACCTGCTTAACAAGAACAGAATAGGCACCTGCTTTGTTTCCACACCAAACATCCGTAAAAATCTGGTCACCAACAATCATAGATTTCTCAGGCACAGACCCCACTTTATCCATAATTTGAAAAAATCCCTTTGTTCCCGGCTTTTTTGCTTTGAAAACATAAGGTATATCAACAGGCTTACAAAAAGTTTTACTTCTTATCTCCTTGCTATTTGAAAGAATACCAACCTTTATACCGCCATTTTTCAAATCATTAAAATATTTTATCAACTTTTTATCCGGTACCTTTATCCAATAAGGCACCAAGGTATTATCTATATCAAAAATAACAGTATCAATTCCTAAATTTTTAAGCTTGTCTGCATTAATTTCAAACACAGAAGAAAGATATTCCTTAGGATATAGAAATTTAAACACTTAACTCACCTCTTATATAGAGTACAACAAAATTTAATTTTTGTAAATACTTATTTACTCCTTAATTTTTCATAACAAAAAATAACCTGCTCCATATCTAAATAGCTACAGAGTAGGTTACTCAGGCAAAACAGCCTTAATAAATAATGTCCGGAAATGAATATCCTTACCCTTTAAAATCCCCTGGGATATACATACCTATCACTATTTATAATATAAGCAAGCTATGCAATTTCCTTTCTACAGAATAAATGTATCATCTGCCGAGTTATTATAACTGCAATCATAAATTACATCATACTAACTCTTTCCCCCTGACGCATAGCTTTACTAACTAATTTATTAACACACTTATTTCAATATATAAGATGTAATTTATACAACCTTATATATTGTTTATTTGTTATAACTATTATAGTCTTTTAATTATATTAATTCAATGTTAATATTTAACAAATATATTGATATTTTTTAGTCAATGTGATGAAATTATATTTTATTATAAATAAAAAAGGATACCTAAAACCTTTATTTTTTAAGTATCCCCATCAAATTACTTATTTAATTTCTTTTTTGCTCTTTTTTTCCTGTTTTCCTTACTTATTGTCACTATTTCATTTGCAAAGGCATAAGCCTCCTCCATAGTGTCAAAAAACCTATCCTTACCCATTCTCTTTTCACATCCAAACTTTTTAAGTACCTTCAAAGGCTGAGGCTGTAATTCTGCATAAAGCACAAGAATGTGATGAGTCTTTGCATAATCTATAACATACTTGAGAGAATCAAGAGAGGTTCCGTCAATAATAGGTACATTAGTCATTCTCAATATAAGCACATCACTTTTAACATTCATTTTTTTCATTGTATCCATAAATCTTGTAGATGCACCAAAGAACATAGGTCCTGCAAGCTCATAAACCATTATTTCATTGTTGATATACTTATATGTGTCATTTTCACGCTCTTTAGAAACCGTATTAATATTGAAGCTTTCTGACATTTTCTTCATAAAAAGGAACATTGCAAGAACCATGCCAATTTCAATAGCAATAACAAGATCAAAAACAACAGTTAATATGAATGTAAGAATAAGAATTGATAAATCACTTTTTGTAGTTCTTGCAATTTCAGCAAATTCCTTGAATTCACACATATTCCAGCTTACAACAATAAGTATACCTGCAAGTGTAGGCATAGGAATTAATTTTGCAAGAGGCATAGCCACAAGCATAATAATAAGAAGAACAACTGCATGAACCATACCTGCAACAGGAGTTCTGCCTCCGTTCCTGATATTAGCAGCAGTTCTTGCAATGGCACCTGTAGCAGGAAGACCTCCAAATAAGGCAGAACCAATATTTGCAATACCCTGAGCAATAAGTTCCTGATTAGAGTTATGCTTGTCACCGGTCATTCCATCGGCAACAACAGCAGATAATAAAGACTCAATGCCTGCAAGTATGGCAATAGTAAGAGCAGGCTGAATAAGGTCAGCCACATCAACACCCTTAAAGCTTGGTATATGAGGTACAGGTATTGAACCTTTTAAATCAGTAAATTTAGAGCCTATTGTCTGAACTGATGTTGCAATACCATTTTTCTGCAATAAATAAACAACAACCGTTGTCACAATAAGAGCAATAAGTGAACCTGGAATTTTCTTGTTTATCTTTCCCCATAAAATACTTACAACAATGCTTGCAACACCTACACCTACGGCAAAAATATCAATCTTATCAAGGTTTTGTAAATATGTACCCCACTTTGGTATAAATTCAGAACTGATACCCGAAATATTCATACCTAAGAAATCATTAAGCTGAGTAGAAAAAAGAGTTACAGCAATACCCGTCGTAAAACCTACAGTAATAGGAAAAGGTATAAACTTAATAACATCACCAAGCTTTAATATACCGAATAATATAAGAAAGGCACCTGCCATTAATGTTGCAATAATAAGACCATCAATACCATACTGCTCAATAATACCGCAGATAATAACAACAAAAGCTGCTGTAGGTCCGCCAATCTGAACTCGGCTGCCTCCCAAAAATGAAATAAGAAAGCCTGCTACAATAGCTGTAATCAAACCAATCTCAGGTCCTACACCTGAAGAAATTGCAAGGGCAATTGAAAGCGGAAGTGCAACAACTGCCACAATAAGTCCCGAAATAATATCATTTACAAGATTTTTGCCCTTTAAATCCTGCGGAGACTCTTTAAAAATCTGAAATAGCTTTGGAATAAACACTTTTTTGATTTCCTTTCTCTTTTATTTACTATATATAATATATTAAGATTTTTGTAATAATTAGTCAAGGGTAATTTGTATTATATTGTAAATTAATGTTTTTCAATGGAAAATCACCAATTTTTCATGCAATTCGCCAAAACTGTTCATATTTATCACCTATATATATTACGACAGAGTTTGGCTTTAAAGTTTGAATGTAATGCTTTCCCCATAATCTACCACATTTTCCATTTGCAGCAGCTTTTTGTTTGTTTCTTCCTCCTGTTTCCTCATAGAGAACAAATTCTCCTCTGCAAATTTGTCATAATCTTTCATAGTAATCTTTTTGCCTGTAAACAGCTCATTCACAATAATTCCTAAATTTCGCACATCTCCAACATGATAGAAGAGTCAGGCATTGATTTCGTTGTCTCCCATTTAGAAGCAATTCTGTATTAAATTCACAGTTCCTCTGCCAACTGCACCTGTATTATGTTTTGCTCTTTTCTGTAGGCGGATATAAATTTACTAATTTTCACCTGATCCATTCGAGCGACCTCCTTTCTGCCATTCATTCTACTCTGAAAACAGATTATTTTCCATTAACTGGTAGTTGAGTTTAGCACAAATTCGATGACTCCACCAATGGTTGAACTTATTTACGGCGACACTTCCGATTTTCTGCATTGGAAATTCTGTCACTATATTATAATTCCTTGATTATACCAAGAATTCCGATTTATTACCTTATTACTAATAACCCCATGTCATAAGCCTCCAATCACCTCCGTCTGCACGAGCAAGCCACCATTGCCAATCAGTATATTCTGTATCAATATTCCATGCTCCCGGATTTTTAGGATTTACAGGAGAGTGAAAATCACTTTCAAATCCAATACATTGAGTAAATACTATGCCTAAATTTTGTCCTTTTGCCAAATCATTCATCCATAGCAAATTTTCCTGTGAATTGCAAGCGTCTGTTGTATATTTTATATTGTGTAGCCTACAACCCTCCCAACCGGAAAACTCCTCCTTGATTAACTTAATTGCCTTGTCCATATCCTCCTGTGAATAAAGCTCTGATTTTCCATAATCAATTTCAGCTTCTGTTACATCACTCTTGTTTTCCGCTGATGCCAACATATTACTCCATGCGGCTTTAACCGCTTCTTTACCGCCGGGTGTATAATATGCCCATATATCTGCGCCTGTTTCGCCATAATTAATATCCAAAAGTCCGTTTATAAACTTAAAGGTATTTATATTTTGGGGAGTCTTTATAACACCAATATCCTCGCCCCTTACGTCAAAAACGGTTATCTCATTATCTGAACTTTTATATGCGGTAAGTCCGTCAGCACTGACTAAATAATCAGCTGTTACGCCCTTTCTGATTATTTTTCCATTAAAATCCATTATGTCACAGGGCATTATTTTGCTGTAATTTGTTTTATCTATTTTGCAGACCCTGAAATACAGCCCATCAACCTCTTCAATATTATCGTAGCCTTGAGCCGACAGGTCACAAAGAAGATTGCCGCTTGAATCAAGAAGATAAGGTTTATAATCCTTATAGGCTATTATATTTCCCTTTGAGGAAAAATCATATCTGCCATAACCATTTACCGTTTTTCCGCTGTAGGCTCTGTAAACAACCTCTCCGCCGTTATCACCGTTTTCGTGAAGCAAAATATTCGTGCCCATAACCTCGGCTATATAATACTTTTCAAGATCAAGGCTAAAGGTTTTAAGCTCCTCGCCCTTAGTATTGACAATTGCAAAGCTTCCGTTTTGCTTTTGCAGTACACAAAGGTCATTAATAAAAGTATGCGAAGCGTGTGTATTTTTATATAACGCAGATATAACGGTATTTCCATTTATATCACAATATCCAATATTTCCTTCATCATCGCAAAACTGCAAAAAACCGCAGCCGCCCTTTCCCGTAATATGAAGCCTTATATCTTCACCTGTGGCAAGGTTGCGAATAAGGCTTTCACCCGAAAAATTATCCTTTTCCATATAAACAGCAATATCGCCGTCAATAGCCTCAACCTTGTAAAGAGGGACTGTAACCTCTGATTTGTTTTTGTCAATTATAACACATGAACCCGCACCTACTCCGACAGAGGTCAGAACCTCCATATATTTCTCATCTACAGGATAAACATAATCCTTTTCCTTAGCCGAATATTCCTTTCCGTCACCATCATAATAAACAGGCTCAAAGCTGCCATCCCAGCTGTAAGCAGCATCAAGATAATATCTGCTGTCTCTTTGAATATAAGAGTTTCCTGCAGGAGGAAAAACAGCCTTTTCAGGAGCATTTACCTCATCGGGAGTGACAATCAGCTTATAAAGCCTAAGAAAAGTACAAAAGCTCTGCTCTCTTGTATAGCTTTCTTGCGGATTAAAACAGTTATTAGTATCCCCCATCATTACTCCAAGATTATACATAGTATAAATTTCCAGCCTTGCCCAATTCTGAATGTCAGCTCCATCAGCAAAAACATGAGGTATAAAGACAGAATTTATGCCGTTTTCATTAGTGGCTCTCAAATCACTCAAATAGGGCGTTGCTATGTCAAGAGTATTGTACAGCATTTTTGCCGCCTGTTCCCTTGTTATAGGGTCATCAGGGCGAAATGTTCCATCACCCATACCGCTTATAATACCAAGCTTTGCACAAAATTCCGCATACCATGAGCCTGTATCAGAAAATCCTTCAAAGCTACTTTTATCGGCAATTTCTTTAAGCCGCGGCACATTTTCGGTTTCTATGAAATCACAGTCATACCACTTTGAAAGCACAATAACACATAAATCACAAAATTCTCCCCTTGTAATACTATTTTTAAAATCTCTTGCCATATAAGGCTGCAATATGTTATTTTCCCAACATTCATAAACATCTCTTTCAGCCCATTTTGAAAGAGTTGAATAATCGGGGTTGGTTCCCGGCTGAGCAAAGGCTGTGCAAGGAGAAAATCCTATACAAAGACCCAAAACCATAGCCGCAATTTTTTTTAATTTATTCTTCTTCATATTCATTCTCTCCTATTTACATATTTTAAGCCGCAAATGAATTTCATAAAATTAAAATATCTTAAATTTATAAGCGTTAAAACCTATAATCATCAACAACGCCTAAAGCTATTATTCTATAATAACTTTCTTTATATTTCTCTCCAAAAACAGATAGTTCTCCGCTGCCGTGATAAAAATTAAGTATTTCATCTTCGCTCATATTTATAATACTCTTAAAATTGCTTATAATATCATCTGCAATTTTTTCTGCTTCTTCTCTGTCGGTTGACTCCTCGTTATACAACTCTTCACATACAGCAAGATAAAGGGCTGTAGTTCTATAAGCGTCGTCAAGCTCTGATATGTAACTGCCTTCAACTCCCTCTGAAGCTGACAGTTTCCACTTTGATATATATTTTTCATAGCTTTCCTTTGTAAAAAGGCTATTTTCTATATTGCCTATTGAGTAGCTTTCGGCAATAGAATTTATATCTGCTTTAAAGCCTTGCCTGTAATCTTCGGCAGTATCCGGCTTTGTTTCATAAATCCTTTCCATAGTTACTATTGCCTGTTGTCTTTGATAATTAAACCAAGGTGAAAACTTTCCGTTTCCTGTGCCTGCCATAATAGGAGTTCCTGACTCGCATTTAATAGAGCATATTTTATATATACTATCCTTCGCCCAATCAGCAAAATAGCTTTGGTCAATAAAGCTTTCGGTATTATTGACAATATTTGCGTCAAGATCAAGAACCCTTGCTAAATTACAGAGCATTACCGCAGCTTCCTGTCTTGTAATAAAGTTTTCGGGTGAAAATTTTCCATTCCCGGTACCGCTTACAATACCAAGCATATAGGCCCTTGATACATTTATGTTGTCAACATCATTAAAAGGCGATTGAGGATTTTCGTATTCTCCTGTCCATATAAGACCGCCGCCCTTTTTCTGAAAATATGTTTTAACTGCAAGCTCACAAAATTCTTCTCTTGTTATTTTAGCTTTGTAATTATTTTGCAGCTTTTCAGGCACTATATTGTTGTTAATAGCAGATAAAATATCATTTTTCGCCCAAGAGTCACAGCCTATGTCGGTTGCCTGATTGTTTTTAAGGTCTTTAGTAAGCTCATATAGATTTTCTATTTTATTTCCGTTAATATCATAATAATCAATTTCGGAATCAAAAAGATGAGGAGCTTCTATATATATAAATCCATTTTCTTCTTTTACTGTCATATTGCCGTATTCGCAGGGTACGATTTCTTTAAATTCTTTATTTATATAACCGTATCTGCTGTCGGTCATACCTGCTCTGACAGCCACATTGATAATTCCTCCCTTTTCAGGAACAGTGCTTATGTACATATATTCTTTGGTCATAGGATTGCCGTTTTCATCTGCAATGTAACAATCAAATGCCATTGGATAGCTTTCACCCATTACATAATAGCCTTCCATACCTTCAATCGGCGTTTTTGTCCTTACAAATTCCTCTTCAGTTTCAATATTATCGGAGGACATATAAGTTTCTTCGGCATAAACCAATGATTGTGTAAGAGTTACGGATAATAAAATTAATAGCGTAATTATTTTAAATTTCATTTATTTTACCTCCCTGCTAGTATTTTGATTTGTATTTTTGTATTATATTAATCCATAAAATTAACATTAAGAAACAATAAAATAACCTACTGAATAATCACATTTTATCAAAATCAGTTGTTAAATTATTTATTGTTTCGCTATAATTTATTTAGATGTGTGCAGTAATAATTGTATAACTATAAGCATTGATAGTTATTTTTAAATTATCAATTTCACAATACCAATTTTTGCCTTTCCGGTAGATATAACAATTTCCGCCCAAAATCTTATTTTTACAATATTCAACCACATCAACAGTATCTAATTTTAAGTTTCTTTTAATTCTGTCAACTCCCATTTTGGTAGTATGAATTTTATCAATGTTATCAAATAATATTTTCTTTTCTCCCATTATTCGGCGTTCCTCCAAATTTAAATTCAGCATTGCCTTAATTATACCAAAAAAACACATCAACTGCAACTAATCAAAATTCACACAAACTCCTGCAGAAAGTACTACTTTATAATTACACCGTTATCCCACATTGCATTTTTTGCCGTTTCTTTGCTGTTATATATTTTAAGTCCCATTCTTTCCATGTTTGGATAACTAAGCTCAATGCTTACAATTTGATTGCCGCCTTTTAATATTGTACAACCCTTGCAAGACGCGGTAATTCAAATTATATTTTGTGAAATTTCAAAATCTCCTATATAATATACAGGCTGTAAACCAAATTCTATATAATGGGAATTTTAGTTCATATATCTGTTCATATCTTTAAGTCTTTGTAGAGAATTTTTCTCCTTAAAAGTATCTTTATTGTTCTGCCCATATCGTACGCCGCCATAACAGGATTTAAAATAAGACAGACCGATACGAATAAAATTACGCCCCCGACAATAACGCTTGTAATAACCTTAGGTTTTTAAATCCGAGAATATTTTTTATTCTTCCTTTTATTCCCAAGTCTCCGAGGGATACGGGTACTCTAAAGCTTTTTCCCCACCCCGCCTATTTAAGAAGTGAAAGAGAATATTCCTTTTTAATCTCATCTCCCAAATTCATAATAACCTTTTGGTCGCAGCTCATTTCCATATCCTTTTCCATAAGAAAATACCCTACCTATACCAAAGGATTAAACCAGTTTACGCACAAAATATATAGCCGGTTATTTTAAAAATTGAACTAACCCAAAAGTTAGACCAAAAAATCTAACGATTGATATTAGTTCATACATCAGCCACATTATTAATATCAACCCACACAGATATAAAAATGTGTCGGCAAAGCTGGGACACGTACAAACACTACAATGAATATATATACCTATAGTTTTAAAAAATTTGATTATGTAGCCTCTGATACTCTTGAGTATATTTTAAACGTAAAGTATTGAAAAAATTTTAAATAAACATCAAACCACTAAAAAGCCCCAAAACCGGGGCTTAATTTTTTATTCAAAACACAAAAAAAGCCTGATAAAATCAGGCTTTCAAAGTAATGAGCCACTCGGGATTCGAACCCGAGACCCCTTGATTAAAAGTCAAGTGCTCTAGCCGACTGAGCTAGTGGCCCATATAATTATTAAACGATTGCATATGCAACCATAATCAGAACTTTTGCTAACATATATAAACCTAAAATCTTTCTGTGCAAACCTTCTGATTTAAAAGGTGGATAATGGGATTCGAACCCATGGCCTCCAGAGCCACAATCTGGCGCGCTAACCAACTGCGCTATACCCACCATAATACGCAAAAATGCATAATATTAAAAAAAGTGTACCAGAAGGGATTCGAACCCCCGACCCACGGCTTAGAAGGCCGTTGCTCTATCCAGCTGAGCTACTGGTACACATACATTAATAAAAACCGACAGCTAACTATCGGTAATTGCTTTGCCCAGCACTTGAGCAAAAGTCGGGGTGACAGGATTCGAACCTGCGACCTCCTGATCCCAAATCAGGCGCGCTAGCCAAGCTACGCTACACCCCGAAATTTATATTCTAAAAAAAAGAATGACCCGTACGAGAATCGAACTCGTGTCTCAGCCGTGAAAGGGCCGTGTCTTAACCTCTTGACCAACGGGCCATATTTGATTATCGACTGTACGCACGATAATAACTCTACTTTTTAAAGAAGAACTCCCCGAGTAGGGCTCGAACCTACGACCCATCGGTTAACAGCCGATTGCTCTACCACTGAGCTATCGAGGATTATTGACCTTAAAAACTACTGAATAAAACACAACTCTTGTAACAAATCCTTAGATTTTTACATCTTAACCGTTTTATATCTCGCTACTGAATCTTCTCTTGATTCTTTGACAGCTTATCTTTTCTTA
>ENA-UOJJ01001701-UOJJ01001701.1-human-gut-metagenome-genome-assembly--contig:-CS66-NODE-1701-length-31226-cov-15.594623_pt1 | contig 31226 bp, 27 predicted proteins | sample MGYA00242343_ERZ723890 | MGnify/ENA metagenome assembly ERZ723890
TCGCCTTGGCTCGTTCGGCATCTTGAACGGAAACCATCAAATCAATGTCATGAAACTCAGAAACGATTCCTTTAAGGAACAGCATCAAGGATGCACCTAAAGCCCATTCGATCCGTGCTTCATTGAAGCGGTGGGCAATCCTTTTTAATAATTCAAGTTTTTCTTGTGTTTGCGCCATACCATACCTCCGCACCTACCGGTTTATACGCTTCTTAAAGTACAAGTCCTTCAACCCACACCGGACGCAAAAAAATACGCTACAAGTTTCTTGCTCATGGTGTTTTATCCTTTCAATATCTTCGTAAGCTGCTGTGCAGACGCATCCGGCAGGATGGAGGAAAGATGCTGCATCATGTGCTCTTTGGATTCCTGCGGGTCTCGCTGATAGGCGGAGGTGATAAGGTCGTACCCGAAAAGCTCTTCCGACGTCGCATACTCCGCAACACCCCAGCCATATCCACCATCAGCGGGTCGGCAAGATAGACGGTCTTGCGGTCTTTGTGTCCCAAAAGCTCGTGAAGACTTCATTTGCTTCTTCGATTGCCTGAATGACCTGTTTTAATGGGATCGTCATTTTCCGCAGCATCTCTTGTATTTCTTCCCGCTGCCGCAGGGACAGGGATCATTGCGCCCGACCTTCTTCTGTTTCTCCGCCCGGGGAGCAGAAGTCTCGATGTCTGCAAGCTGTTTCAGAAGGTCAAATCGCATTGCCTCGCTGGGCAATTCCATCGTGAGAATCTGCTTGCGGAAGTCCTCAATGTCCATTTCGCCGGTTTGGAGGGACTTTCGGATGTTCGGACCAAGAGAGAGCGACTTGAAGCGTTCCTCCGGAGGCGTCATCTGCACCATCTCATCCGGCGTATAGCCACGGTTGCAGGGCATCCGCGTCGTATTATGAAATGCACTGTACAATGCGGTGAAACGCTCTACATCCCGTCGAGACCTGAGCTGAACACCCAACTTCTCCAAATGGTTGAGAACATCGGCTGGTTGAACAGCAACCGAACGGACACCGTAAAAGAGTTCTTCAAAAACAGCGTTTTCGCGCTCGTCATTCAGGTTGCAGCGTTCTTTCAGGAATGCCCGCAGCTTTTGCTTTTCCGGAGTGTCCTCGCAATAGAAGGGATCATCGTATTCCAGCAGATGCTTTTTGTCCGGCACATAGTAAGGCTTTTCCTTCTGGCTTTGCCTCGTCTCCATGAAAAGGTCAATGGACTCCCCAATCAGGGTAACGTCAATGATCTCGCGGTCAAGGGGCTTTGTATGCTTGACATCCGTGTAAAGTTCATCTCCGCCCAGAATGTAGTAGTCCTCGCACTCATGACGGGCGATCTCAGCAAAGGCAAGAAATTCGTCTTCCGTTACCAGCTTCGGGCTGAGGGAGAAGATAATCTCCTTCGCCTTGTGCAGCGGGATGATGCCGTAGAGGTTTGCCATCGCGTTGAAATACTTGCGCAGAAGGCGTGAGGTCGTATCTTTTAATGGGATTTCCCGATACCGGGCGTTCAGCTCCCGGCGTGTGTATTCCTCCGGAAACTCGATGTATTGCTCCTTGCTCATGTCTTTCTTCCCCCGCATCATTAGTTTTGGCTCTTGAGTTCTATCATCAATAACCGCATAGTATGGCAGTTTTTACACCTGTTTTCTCGCCTCGGCAATTTCAGCATTGATCTCATCCAATGTCATATCGGCGATGTCATTTTCGTCAGCTGCACGACCGGCAGATTTCATTGTCCTAACAGCTTTGTTATCCGACAGGTCATCAAGCTTCATAGAAAACGGAATGCCGTTTTCCTGAATCAGCCTTGAAATGCACATGCGCATATATGTCTGAAGGTCAATACCGAGCCTTTCACAGATCGCCATCGCCTTGATTCGGGATGCCTCTTCAGTGCGGAACTGAATTAAAGAATTTGCCATAGTAAGTCGCCCCTTTCTTATTTATAGCATATGCTGCTTTGTCATCAAACGCAAGCATATGTTTGCAATATTTGTGTTCGGAGGCGAAAAAAAGCGGTCACAATCGTCATAATATTGTCTTTTCATATTTTATTATATATCACCAGCCCGTAAAATACAATTTTCCTTGGTCCAAAGCAGGAAGAGCGACGAAAATGTTTCTTCGCCGCTCCCCATTATTTTGATTGCTTTTTCCGGAAAAGATACTCCCAGATATAATCGTCAAGCCCTTTGTAAGCCGGATCCCACAGATAGGTGCCATGCCGGAAACCCATATCGCTGATCAGCTGCAGAAGATTACAGCACGGTTCGGCGTGATCCCATAAGAATGTGCAGGTCGCCCCGGAGGCAAACCTCGGACTCGTCCGTCTGACAAACGGCGGCGAAACGGCACAGCTCCTCTGGGGCTATGCCGACGGCGGCAAATTCACCTCCGAGTTCCCGGCCCACATGATGAGCCACGCCGAGCGTTTGAAGGTCGATCTGACTTAATTTCAAGAAGGTGTAACAGCGCAGAAAAATGTGTCGCCTAAAAGGGAAACCAATGCGCCCGCTAAAATCGGGAACTACACCCCCTCTGCACCGAATTGCACCCCCTTAACGGGTTTCTATCATAATTATTACGGTTCTTTGCCAAAAAAGCTCTCGGTAACACCGGGGGCTTTTTTTGCAGCCGGCCGTGCTTTCTGCGCGCCCATTTCCTCCTTAAATCCGGCAGACGCGAAATAAGGTGAAAAATAGTACTTAAATTGTGAGCATTCTATGAACGAGCATAAAAAAGCGCGCACATCGCTTGCGCTCCCGGAAAATCAATGATACAATTTCTATAAATATCATAATGTATACAAATGCGTAGAATAATATGGTTTCTGCCGGGGTTCGCTTGCCCGGGACATCGCGGAAACAGGGGAAAGGCGGCACGACAGTGACAGAGAAAGAACTGAGAAAATTAAACCGCACAGAGCTCTTGGAAATGCTTATTGCGCAGAGCAAGAGGCTCAGCCGCGTGGAGGAGGAGCTGTCGGCCGCCCAAAAAGAACTGGAACGGCGTAAGATTGCCATCACCACCTCCGGCTCGCTGGCAGAGGCGGCCCTGAAGCTAAACGGCATCTTTGAGGCAGCCGACCAGGCAGCCGCGCAGTATCTGGATAGCCTCCGGGAGCAGGAGAGCAACGCCGAGCGCATTATTGCCGAGGCCGAGGCCAAGGCTCACGAGATCATCAATGCCGCCGAGGTGCAGCGGCAGGCTATTCTCGCCGATGCGGACAGGGAAGCCAAGCGGCGCATTGAGCTCTTTGACCAGCAGTTCAAGGAATTTTTGAACACGCACACCTGATTGAGGAGAAAGGGCCGTATGAAACCAGAAAACAAAGCAACCGATACGGCTGTGCCCTCCGTGGACGAGCTCACTGGCGAACTCAACCGAGTAAAATATCACAGCCTATACAAAAAGCTGCTGCGCAGCACCATCTATACGCTGGTGAACGTGGCCGCGATCAGTGTGCTGGTGGCTACACTGCTGCTGCCGGTTTTGCAGATATACGGCACCTCTATGAATCCGAACCTGCACGAGGGGGAGATCGTGGTGTCGGTGAAGTCCCCACAGTTCAAAACCGGTGACATAATCGCCTTTTACTATAACAACCGCGTTCTTGTCAAGCGCATTATCGGCTGCCCCGGCGACAGCGTTGTCATCACCGACAGCGGCGACGTATATGTGAACAATACCCTGCTGGATGAGCCGTACCTAACCGAAAAATCCTATGGCACCGCCGACATTGAATATCCGTACACCGTACCTCAGAATTCCTTTTTCATCCTGGGCGACCACCGGGAAAGCAGCGTGGACTCCCGGTCGTCTCTGGTGGGCTGCGTGGAAAAAGAAGAAATCATAGGCAAAATCGTTTTCAGAGTGTGGCCGATCAAGCGGATCGGTTCCGTGGACTAACATCGCCTGAAAATACGGGGAGAAATTTGCATGAACAGGGACATTCATTCGCAGGCTGAACAGCTGAACAAGAAGCACCGCCGGAAGCGCACCTGGTACAAGATCTTATCTGTGCCCATATGCCTTGTGGTCTTTGTGACGACGTATGCGCTCATTCTGCCGGCTATCACCATGGAATCCACGCCGGATACCTACTGCGGCATTGCCGAGCACGTCCACACGGACGATTGCTACGAGCTTCCCGGTACGCCGGCTCACAAGGAGATCCAATGCACCGCCGGGGCAGATCTGGGCCAGGGCGAGTACATCGTCCACAAGCACGACAGCTTCTGTTTTGATGATAGCGGTGAGTTGCTGTGTGCGCTGGCCGAGCAGGACGAGCACGTCCACACAGACGCATGCTATGACGGTGACAGCCTAATCTGCGGTCTGGCTACGGGGATCGTACACCAGCACACGGCGGATTGCATCATATCCGTTCCCGCCACCGAGCCCCAGGGCCTGGTGTGTACCCTGGAGGAGCATAAGCATACGGAAGCATGCCTCATGAATCCGGAGGGCAAGGCGTCAAGCGACGAGACCGGCGATGATGTCCCCGCTGACAAACCGCCAGCCAGCGATGTCCCCACCGGGGACGATCCCTCCAATGAGACACCCAGGGGAGATGTCCCCACCGATGCAGCCCAAGGCGGCAATGTGCCGGGGGATGCAGTTCAGAGCACCGGCGCAGCAAACGGCGATACGCCCGAGGACGACGCGGCGGTCAACAGCACCCCGGCCCGGGCGCCTGCCGCCAGCGGCCTTATCACAGATGTGACCCTTACCATCAATGACAATGTTTCCGCTTCCGGCTGCTATGAGGTTGCCGTCACCGGCGGCGCTGCGGCGCTGGAGGGAAAAACCGTCCGGTATCTGTGGTATAAGAGCACCGACGGCGGAGCGACCTATACGGCCGTAAAGGCGAAAAACTTTACTGTTGGCGGCAACACCGTGTCTAACATCAGTGGGGACCGTGGTGAAAAGCTGTTCCTGGCCCTGGACGGCGGAACCGTCAGTGACACGCTACCCTCCGTGACATACAAGGCCGTACTGAAGGTGGACGGCACCGAATATAACAGCGTGTCGGCTGCCCGCACCAACACCACCTATCAGGCCTCCGTTCTGAACGGCAGCTTTGAGGCACCGGATCTGACCGACTACAAATTCCAGGAATTTGTGCCCGAGGGGACTACAGGCCTGTTTTGGAAAACCACCGCGTCAAATGAGGAAGGCGCTCAGCCTACATACCCGACTGGTTCGACGCAGCAAAATGACGGTAAACACTACATTGAGATCATTGATACAGGCACCTCTGGTCACAAGAGTGAAGCAGCCCAATATCACAATCAGGGCACCGCAACGAACGGAACGCAGTATGCCGAGATCAACGCCGGCGCCGTGGGCGCACTGTACCAAACCATAGCTACCATCCCGGGAACCACCATGTATTGGTCCGTGGACCACAGCGGCCGGAACGGAACGGATACCATGGCCGTGGTCATGATGCCGGAAAGCAGCGCAAAGAGCATTACCACGCAGGAGCAGCTGCGGCAGGTGCTGGATAATCCGAGCAGTTATGGCGCCACGGTTGCAAGTAATCTATCCGCCCCACAAGGCGTGTGGACCACCCATTCCGGACAGTACACCGTCCCGGCAGAGCAGTATGAAACCCGATTCTTCTTCATGGCCGTAAGCACATACAATAACAAAGACTACATCGGCAACCACATTGACAACGTGTGGTTCAGCCAGCAGATCCCGCCGGCTTCCTCGGAAAAGCCCTATTTCACGCTGACAAAGCGTGTGGTGGGTCCCCTGACGGAGGATGACCTGCAGCTGCTATCCGGAAAGCTGACCTTTATGGTTCAAAGGTCCATTGACAGCAGCTTTACCAATCCCGAAACCGTCAAGACGTACACCGCCACAAATTTGGGCAGCTGGACGCCCAACGAAGATGGCTCCTGGACACTGTCCGCCCGTATCTCCATGAAGGATCAGGAGCTCGGTGATTACTACAGGATTGCAGAGAGCGGCGCAGAGCTGGATGGGTTTAACCTAACTGTGACGGATACGAACGCCGCCGTGCTGCTGCAGAGCACCACAGACACGGACTTCACCTTCACCAACACCTATGCGGATGCCGGGCGAGCCCTGACGCTAAAGAAAATCGTGAGCGCTCCCGACACCACAGGCAGCTTTACCTTTACCGTTTCCTATACGGATGCCGGCGGCAAGCCGCAGACAGAAAGCGTTACTCTGAAAAACGGCGAGTCGACCACCATTACGGGCATCCCCAAGGGTGTTCAGGTCACCGTGACGGAAACCACCACAGACGGCTACACCGTTATTATGAAGGATCCCAGCACCGGCACCGTCCTCGCCGGGAGCAGCAGCTATACCTTTACTATGAACGATGACACGGCCGTGGATATCTACAATACATCCAGCGTTGCACTGCCGGAAACCGGCGGCATCGGACAGGGAATCTTTCTGTTTGCCGGAATCGGTCTGATGCTCACTGCCGTAATTGCAGGATGTCTTCTGAGGCGCAAGTACGGAAAGGAGGCTGATTAACGCTTTTGTTTCCTCTCCTGCCCACGCAAAATATACCTGTACCCGCGCCGTAGGAACTATCCGCTTCCATTAAACTACTTTAAATCAGAAAGGATACGCACGATGAAAACGATGAGAAAGCTTTTCAGGGTTTTGCTGGCCCTGGCCATGACGCTGGCTCTGGCTGTGCCCGCCTTTGCAGCAGAAACCACCGGCAGCATCACCATTACCAATCCCCAGGGGGATCACACCTACACCGCCTACAAGATCTTTGACGTGACCTACTCTGGCGACAACTACTCCTACACCATCAGCGATACCGACGCCGCCTTTTCTACCGTCAAGGCATACGCCGATGTGACCGCCAACGGCCTCAACCTAACAGCCGTTGCTAACACGAACAAGTATAATGTGAGCATCGGCGCCGGCTTCTCCGCCGCCTCCTTTGCCCAGTATCTGAAAACGAATGTGGGTTCTCTCGGCACCGGCACCGCCTTTACCAAGGTTGGTGACACCATGAAGGCCTCCGGCCTTGCCCTGGGCTATTACTTTGTATCCGGCACCAGCGGCACTGTCTGCGAGCTGGCTACTGCCAAGGATATTCAGATTCGCGACAAGAACGAAGTGCCGCAGATCGAAAAGGTTGTGAATGACGACGACGGCACTGTGGAAATCGGTCAAGTGCTCACCTACACCATCACCGGCAAGGTCCCCTCCACCAAGGGCTACTCCGAGTTTACCTATCAGGTGACAGATACCATGACCGAGGGTCTGACCTTCAACAAGGACGTCAAGGTCACCATCGGCGGCGTGGATGTGACTGCCGCTGCGACTATCACCAACAATGGCAACGGCTTTGTGGCCAGCGTCAATATGATGAACTATCAGGATCAGATCGACGCACCTGTAGTCATCACCTACACTGCCACCGTCAACGAGAACGCCATCCAGCGCGAAAAGGAAACCAACGCCGCTACGCTCAAGTACAGCAACAACCCCGCTGACAAAACCACTTTTGAGGAATCCAGCGTGGAAGTGGATGTGTTCTCCTTTAATATTGTCATCAACAAGTACGCCACCGGCAACGAGAGCACCAAGCTGGAGGGCGCCAAGTTCGTGCTGAAGAACAATGAGGGCAAGTACTATAAGTATGACGCCGCTACCAAGGCCGTCACTTGGGTCGCTGCCAAGGCCGATGCCACTGAGGTCAGCACCGATGCTAACGGCGCTGCGCGCTTTGACGGTCTGCAGGCCGGTACTTACAGCCTGGAGGAGACCGTCGCTCCCGCCGGCTACAACCAGCTTGCCAAGGACATCACCATTGTGCTGGACAAGAACGGCTCTGCGACCATCGACGGCGCTGCCTCCGCTCCCGGAGCTGCCCATTCCCTGACTACTGGCGTTGCCAACTCCACCGGCACCGTGCTGCCCGAAACCGGCGGCACCGGCACCGTGATCTTTGTGGCCCTGGGCGCTCTGGCTGTCATCTGCGCAGGCGTATTCCTGGTGACCAACAAGAGAATGAGCAAGGAATCCTTCTGATCCTGCATCCCTGACACACTGCACCGCCATGGGAGGCGGAGGTTCGCCTCCGCCCTCCCGATGGCATATCCTTTTCCAAGGCGGACGCATCCGAATACACCCGACACCGGCTATTGCAGGCGGCCGGACAGCCGTGTGTTCGGCTTCGTGCGCCCTGGAACGCAACAGGAGATGAACCCGTGAGAAAGCGAAAAGTAATCACCTTAATACTGCTGGGCGTTTTCCTGGCGGGCCTCTCTCTCCTGCTGTATCCGTCCGTCAGCAGCTACTGGAACTCCATCACACAATCCAGGGCCATCGTGGACTATGACACCATTGTCAAGAGTCTGTCGCCTAAGGACTATACCGCCTATTTTGAGCGGGCGGAGGAATACAATAGCGAGCTGAAGGCGCTTCCATTCCCGCTGACGGAATACCAGCAGATCAGCGGATATGATGATTGCCTCAATGCCGCCGGCGATGGCGTCATCGGCTATATAGATATCGACAAGATTCAGGTGAAGCTGCCCATCTATCACGGCACGGACCCCTCTATACTGAACCATGCCTGCGGACACATTCAAGGCAGCAGCTTTCCTATTGCAGGAAAGGGTACCCATGCGGCTATCTCGGCACACCGGGGCCTGCCCAGCGCAAAGCTGTTCTCGGATCTGGACAAGCTGGAGGTGGGCGACACCTTCCGGATCACGGTGCTGGACAAGACCTTTATTTATGAGGTGGATCAGATTAAAACCGTGCTGCCGGACGATGTGAGCGACCTGCTCATCGACGAGGAGAAGGAACTCTGCACCCTGGTCACCTGCACGCCCTATGGCATCAATTCCCATCGGCTGCTGGTGCGCGGACACAGGATTGAATCTGAGGATATGCGCTCCTTTGGGGCTATATCGGATGCGTTTATCATCGATCGGCTGATCGTTACACCGGTGGTGGCAATGCCCATCATCCTGCTGCTCATTCTGTACGTCTGCTTTAAGCCTGCGAAGCGGAAGCTTCCCATCAATGACGAGGGAGAACTGATATGAAAAGAATAAGCTACCGGATCGCAAACTTTATACTGATTGCTGCACTGCTCCTGTCGGGAGCAGTGACCGCCCACGCCGCCTCCACCACGGAGGCCAGTGAAAAGGTGCAGCTGCGCAGTGATTGCACTCTGGACGTGGCCTATTCCTCCGATGGAATGGTCTTTGCCGGGCAAGACATCAAGCTCTGGCACATTGCGGATATTACCGAGGATGCGCAGTATACTTTGGCCGGGAGCTTCCGGTCATACCCCATCCAGGTCACCGGCACCTCCTCTCAGAGCGAGTGGGATGAAATGACCATCACTCTGAACTCCTATATTCTCGCCGATGGCATCGCGGCTGACCAAACTGCCAAAACCGATGCGAGGGGCAAGGTCGTCTTTGATAATCTTACTGCGGGCATATACCTGGTTTCCTCCGTGCGCACAGAGCAGGATGGCAAATACTATGTGTTTGAATCCTTCCTGGCGGCCGTGCCGGGGGTGGACAGTGAGGGGCAGTGGGTGTATTCCGTCTCCGCAAGGCCAAAAATGAGTGTACACACACCAGCCAAGGGCGAGGTCACCTATAAAGCGGTGAAGGCCTGGAGGGATGGCGGCCAGGATCGCCCGGTTAGCGTCTCTGTGGAGGTTCGCAGGGACGGACAGCTGCAGCAGACCGTGACTCTCAGCGCTGAAAACAACTGGATGTACACATGGAAGGCTGTTGATGATGGCAGCGTATGGACCGTGAACGAAGTGAATGTGCCAGCGGGTTATACGGTGGGCATTCAGCGCAGCGGCGATACCTTCAGCATTACCAACACCAAGCCGGAGACGCCTGCAGGAAATAATCCGAAGACCGGCGACACAACAAATATGACCCTGTATGTGCTCTTGATGGCTGCATCCGGGCTGGCGCTGCTGGTGGTGGGCATCGTGTTGAGGAAGAAGTCCCATGCGAAGTAAAGGGCTTTCCATCCTACTTGTTACGCTGGGCGTTTTGCTGCTGGGCGCTGCGGCGATATTATTCGTCGTGCGACAGGCGCAGGATAAGCAAAGGGCAGCTGACATTCCCTCTCTGATTGAAAAAATCGAAGCAGCTCTGCCGGAGCGCTCAGCGGGTGTTATCGAAAATCGCGCTGACAGCGCCATGGCTGCCGTGGAGATCGACGGGATTGATGTAATCGGCCTGCTGGAGCTCCCGGGCCGAGGCATTAAGCTGCCAGTAAGCGCAGAATGGGACAGCTCCGAGCAGAGCTTTCGTCCAGCCAGGTTTATGGGCAGCGTGTATGACGGTACGCTGATCGTGGGAGGAGGCAGTGAGGATGGCAATTTCGATTTTATCGATCAGCTGGACGCCGGGGAGGAGCTTACCTTCACCGACATGACCGGAAGGGTATTCCGGTATACGGTGCATAAAATTCGCCACGCTGATAATGCCAAAGCCGAAACCTTGGCTGACTCAGAGAGCGCGCTTACCCTGTTTGTGAAAAAAAATGGAGCTTTTCTCATCGTCCGATGTGCAGCGGCATAGCATTCTCCTCAATAGGAGGTGCAGAACAGCCCTTGTAGACAATGGCAAGCTGCGTCGTCCCACGCGATGCCGCTATGATTCATTATTTAGCTTTTTGCTTATAACCTATGAAGGGCCACCGCTGTAGATAGCTGCCCTACCCGGAGGTCGATGGCCAGGTGCAGCGCACCTGATACCCGGCAAAACAAAGCTGAAATATCTGTACCTCTGTATCCCCTGCTGAAAAAGCAGCCAACGCCTATGGCGTTGGCTGCTTAATGCTTTATGAGCCTTATGGGCTTTATCAAAGGCGGCCATAGATGCGGGTCATCTCGTGGATGCTGCTGGCAAGGCTGTGGCTCGCCTCCCCGGGCAGCATACGCCACTTCCAGTTGCCGCAGCTGGTACCGGGGACGTTCATGCGGTGGCTCGGCCCGAGGTCCAGCCAATCCTGCATCTGCGCAACAAACAGCTTCGCAACCGAGCCCATGCCGCCACGGATGATGCCGCGGTTAAAGCCCTCCCGCTCATTCAGACCCAGATACTGTGCGGCAAAGGCGACATCCTCCCGATCCGCCTCCGTGCGCCAAAGGGCCAGGGGAGCGTTATCATGAGTGCCGGTATAGCAGACGCAGTTTTCGCCGTAGCTATGGGGCAGATAGCTGCTGGTGTCCCGGGAGTCAAAGGCAAATTCCAGCACCTTCATGCCCGGCAACCGGGAATCGGCCAGCAGCTGCGTAACCTCCGGCGTGGGAAAGCCCAGGTCCTCGGCAATGAACTCAATATCGTGGAACCAACCGGTCAGCACCCCCACCAGGGACATGCCGGGGCCTTTGACCCAGTGGCCGTCCTTCGCAGTGGTCTTGCCGAAGGGCACCGCCCAATAGCTCTCAAAGCCACGAAAATGGTCGATACGAATAACATCGTAGAGCTTCGTTGCACCGCCGATGCGGCGGATCCACCACTCAAAGCCGTTTTTCCGCATGGCCTCATAGTCGTACAAGGGATTGCCCCAGAGCTGGCCGTCTGCGCTGAAATAGTCCGGCGGGACACCGGAAACCTCTGTGGGCTTTTTGTTCTCGTCCAACTGGAAATTCTCCGGCTCGCTCCAAACATCCGAGGAGTCCATAGCCACATAGATGGGGATATCGCCGATGATGCGAATACCCAGGCCGTTGATATAGCGCTTGAGGGCGCTCCACTGGCGGAAGAACAGGAACTGGATATAGGTGAACAGCTCCACATCCTCCCGCAGCTCCATGCGGTAACGCGCAACAGCTTCCGGAGTGTGCAGCCGGGCGCCCTCATCGGGCCACTCCGTCCAGGACTTCATGCCAAAGCGGCGCTTGAGCGCCATGAACAGGGCATAATCCGGCAGCCAGCGGGCATTTTCCGCCTCGAAGGTCGCCACCGCCTCCCGGTCACGGCTCCAGCCCCGGGCCTTGGCCTTTTCCAGCAGGGCGAATCGACTCTCATATATCTTGCCGTAGTCCACATAGCGCGGCTCCGTCCCCCAAGCGCAGGCGTCCACCTCCGTTTGGGTCAGAAGGTCATCTGCGATGAGGGTGTCCAGGTCGATGAAGTAGGGGTTGCCTGCAAAGGTAGAAAAGGCTTGGTAGGGGGAATCCCCATAGCTGGTAGGGCCAAGGGGCAGAAGCTGCCAGTATTTCTGCCCTGCCTCGTGAAGAAAATCTGCAAAGCGATACGCCGCTTTGCCAAAGGTCCCGATGCCGTATGGCGAAGGGAGAGAGGAGATTGGCATCAGAATGCCAGCGGAACGATCCATATGAGTCAGCCTTTCACGGCGCCGGCAGCGACGCCCTTAATGATATATTTCTGGCAGCAAAGGTAGAAAATGATGACAGGGAGAATGCTCAGGAAAATGAGCGCCATGGTCGCGCCCAGGTCCACCGTGCCGTAGCTGCCCTTGAGGTACTGGATGTGGATGGGAATGGTGAAATACTTGGTGCTGTCCAACACGAGGTAGGGCAGCAGATAGTCGTTCCAGACCCACATAATCTCCAAAATGCCCACGGAGATCATGGTAGGCCGCAGCATGGGGAACACCACGGAAAAATAGGTGCGCAGCGGACCGCAGCCATCTATGGAGGCGGCCTCCTCAATCTCCAGGGGGATAGACTTTACAAAGCCAACAAACATGAAGATGGCAAGGCCCGCGCCGAAGCCAAGATAGATGATGGGAATGGTCCAGGGGGTATTGAGGGCCACCTTGTCAAAGGCCATGTCGGCAAAGTTGAAGAATGGGATCTTGACCCGGTCGGCCGTCTTAGACAGGGTAAACATGACCATCTGGAATGGGACGACCATGGAAAAGACGCACAGGTAATAGATGATGCGGCAGAGCTTGCTGTCCACCCGGGCGATATACCAGGCCGCCATAGAGGTACACAGCAAAATCAGCGCCGAGGAGACCACGGTGATGAACAAGCTGTAAAATGCGGATTTCCAGAAGGGGTAGTTACCGAAGGTCATGCCCTTGATATAGTTGGCCCAGCCGGCAAAGCTCTCCCCATTGGGAAAGGCAAAGGTATCGGTCTTGACGTAGGTATTGAGCTTGAAGGAGTTGAGCACCACCATGAAGATGGGCAACACATAGATGATGCAGATAACCGCCAGCACAATGGACAAAACCAATTTGCGGCGTCGTTCGGCGGTAAGGGTACCTTTCATTACTGCTGCACCTCCTTTTTGCGGGTGGCATGGAGCTGAATGAGGCCGATGGCGGCAACCAGCAGGAAGAAGATCACAGCCTTGGCCTGGGCGGTGCCGCGGGCATAGACATTCTGCCCGTAGAATGTGTTATAGATATTTAGCGCCAGCATCTCTGTAGTCTTGATGGCGGAGCCGTCGGATTGAATCAGGAAGGGCTGGCCGCCGGTAAGGGCCAGGTTCTGATCGAAGAGCTTGAAGCTATTGGTAAGGGTGAGGAAGGTGCAGATGGTGATGGAGGGCATCACGTTAGGGATGGTGACCCGCCAAAGGGTCTGCCAGCGGCTGGCGCCATCGATCTTGGCCGCCTCCAGCATATCATCCGGGACTGCCTGCAGGCCGGCGATATAAATAATCATCATATAGCCGATCTGCTGCCAGCACATGAGGATCACAAGGCCCCAGAAGCCGTACTTCGTCTCCAGAAGAATGGAGGTATTATAACGGGTGAGAATACCGTCAAAGATCATGGACCACACATAGCCCAGCACGATGCCGCCGATGAGGTTGGGCATGAAGAACACCGTGCGGAACAGGCTGCTGCCCTTAATGCCCTGGGTGAGGGCATAGGCTGCGGCAAAGGCCAGTACATTGATGAAAACCAGCGACACCAGCGCGAACAGGCCCGTATACCAGAAGGAATGCATAAAGCTGGCATCCTGCAGTGCCTTGACATAGTTCCCCAGGCCGATGAACTCCGCGTCCGAAGTCGTTTTAAACTTACAGAAGGACAGATATACACCTTTACAGAACGGATAGACAAATCCGATAATAAAAGCGCAGACCACGGGCCCCATAAAAAGTGGGAACCAGCGCCGAAGCGGGCGGCGGATCAGCGCCCGGCTGACCGGTGCAGAGCCTTTCTTGCGCTTCAAATCGATCACTCCCATCAAAAAATAGATTGTTGCACAGCGCAGACCTCCTGCGGTCTCTGCCGTGATAGAACGGGAGAGGCGGGCGAAAGCCCGCCCCTCCTTGCTTGCTTTAGGGTATCCGGTTTTGATCCAAATTAGCCGTTGGCAGCGGCATACTGGGTAGCCCAGCCATCCACGAAGGCCGTCTTGACCAGCTCCCAGTTGGCGTCGGTACGATCGGCGTCATACTTGTTCATAGCGGAGACAATACCGTCACGATAAGCGTCCACATTGGGCTGGAAGTTGGTGACCCAAGGCATGACGTAGTTGCCGGCAGCGGTGTAGGCGTCAGCATCGCCCAGGAAGCCGTTAGCGGTCTTGGCAGCCTGCTTATAGGGCAGGATACCCAGCTCGTTCACCAGCATCTGAGAGGCCTCGGCATCGGTGACCAGCCAGTACATGAAGTCCAGCGTGGCCTGGATGTCCGCCTTGGAAGCCTTGGCGTTCACGGCCCAGCAGTTCTCGGTACCGCAATTCAGGCCAGCCTTCTCCTCGCCGGCAACACCGCAGTAGAAGGGGATCATGGAGAGGTTGTCCAGGCCGTACTGATTAGCCTCAGTGCCGGTCAGAGCAGCCCACTCCCAGGAACCATTCTGATAGAACACAGCCTGCTCCTTGCCGAACTCGGCCTCAGCGTCATAGCCGCCGGCAGCCAGGGTGGAGGGATCCACAGCGCTGTTGCTGATGTACAGATCCCACAGGTTCTTGTAGTTCTGCATGTAGGTGCCCTTGATGCTGGCGGGGCAGGTCTTCCAAGCAGCGGGATCATCCACAGACTCATAGTAATACTCGAGATTGGCCAGGTGGCCGGTGAAGCGCCAGCTGGAATCACCGCTCATAGAGGAGGAGGTGAAGGCATCAAAGCCCAGCTCCGCAGCGCGGCTGTGGATATCCTCGGCAATAGCCTTGAGAGTCTCAAAATTCTTGATGTCGGATAGCTCATAGCCGGCCTTCTGCAGCAGATCCTCATTGACAATGATGCCATAGCACTCATAGCAATAGCCAATGGAGCAGAGCTTGCCGCTGTCGTCATACAGGTTATAGGCATCGGTGCTCAGCTCACCGGCGACCTTGGTATCCTTCAGATCATAGCAGTAGTCGCCCCAGGTGCCCACAGCGGCCTGGTTGCCCACAACGAACAGCGTGGGAGGAGCCTCCTTATCCATGGCGGAGGTCAGGGTCTCATTGTACGTGCCGGAGGCAGCTGTCTGGACGGTGACAGGAACGCCGGTCTTCTCGGTATACATGGCGGCGACCTTCTGGAGGGTGGTGTCAGCTTCGGGCTTGAAATTCAGCCAGAACACACGGCCGGATCCGCCCTGCTTTTGGCCACAGGCGACCAGCGCAAAAGCCATGACGAGCGCGAGAATAAGCGATAGGAACTTCTTCATTTTCATCTTCATCATTCTCCTTGTTTCTTATTTATTTTCACGCGTTTACGCGGGAAAATCGCCGGGTCAGGTCACGCACAGATTGGCCGGTGCGCAGCGTGGTGGGCAGGATCAGGTGCCGATGGGTACCGCCGTGAATGACACTCATCAGGATCTCCACGCTTTTAGCACCCATTTCATCGGTGGGCTGGCAAAGCGTGGTCAGCATAGGATAGATATACTCAGAAACCGTCAGGCCATCAATGGCAATGATGGAGCAATCCTCAGGAATGGAGCGTCCGCTCTCCCGCAGGGCCCGCATGGCGCCGATGGCCATATCATCCGAGATGGCAAAGATGGCTGTAAAGTCCGCCGGGCGTTTGAGCCGCTCGGTCACTGCGCGGTAAGCGGATTCAATGGTGAAATCGTCCGCGCGGATAATCTCCCCGTCCTCGAGGCTCAGACCCAGATCGTGCAGGGCGCGGGCATAGCCGGAGCAGCGCAGCTGGGCAATGGACCAATCCCGGGGATCCGTGGACAGAGCCGCAATGCGGCGATGGCCCTTTTGTGCCAGATCCATCACGGCGCGGTAGGCCTCCTGCTCATCAGCAATGGAGACGGAGGAGTATTTTGTGGGATCCAGGGTCCCATAGGTATTGGTATAGGAGCAGCAGACAAAGGGAACATTGAGCAGGGCCGTATCCGCCGGGCTGTAATCCGACCGGCCGCCGAGGAAAATGATGCCCTGCAGGCGCTTTTCCCGCTCCATCATGGCGCCGCACTTGATCTCGTCCTCGCAGGAGCCAATCTGCCGCATGACCATGGTAAAATCCGCCGCATCCAAATCCCGCTCAATGGCACGGATAATGCCGGTATAAAAGGGGTTCTGCACGCCGCGTACCACCAGGCCGACGGCATCTGACTTCGTGCGCACAAGGCTTCGAGCGGAATTGTTGGGCAGGTAGTTGTATTCGGCAATGACCTGCAGCACGCGGCGGCGGCTCTCCTCGCTCACATCGGGGCGGTCGTTAAGAACGCGGGACACCGTGCTCACGCCAACGCCGCTGAGTCTGGCTATATCTTTAATGGTCATGGGGCAGCCTCCCGGTGCAGAATATAAAAACTCGGTTCCGGTAACCTTTCCGGTATCGTTTCCACTTTTTCTTTATTCTACCAGCTTTCGTGATAAATGTCAAAGCCATTCCTCAGGGATAAGTTACCAAAATATTTCACATTTTTCTGTCGAAATGCACAATCGCATAGCAAAAAAATATGCCAAGCCATGGGCAACAAATACACGAAGGCTGATACTGAGGTGGTTTTACCCGGCCGATCTGTCAGCATTGCCTTCTCATCTTGCCCTGCTTCAGGGTCATGCGGCCGACAATCTCCGGCACGTAGTGGTTCAGATCCGGCGTCACCGCATCCTTGGTGAAAAACAGGTTCTGAAGGCTGCTCCGGCGGCCCTTGCCTCCTCCGCGATCTGCGTGATGGCGGTCTCTCTGCCGAACGGGAGCGTTATAGTGTCCCATCTTCGTAATCCGCAATGACGTGCAGAAAAGCATCTCCGTACTATGGCGTTTATAAAGGAAGGATAAATTGCCTGCGCACAACCTCCGGAAGGGATGCGTTATGGGGAGTGCCCCTTCCGATTCAGGTGTCATTTAAAAACGCAGGATGGAGAGCGCTTCACTCCCCACCCTGCGTTTTTTACGATCAGCGGTCACATATTGAAAGATTTGATACTCGCCCCCTTTTCTGTCGGGGCGCTAAGGATCATTCCCTGTCCTTTGCCTGCTTGATGCTCAGGCTGATGCGATTTTTCTTTTCATCCACATCCAATACAACAACCTTTACCACATCGCCCACGGTCAGCACCTCCGAGGGGTGCTTGATGAATTTACTTGAGATATGCGAGATATGCACCAGGCCGTCCTGGTGGACACCGATGTCCACAAAGGCACCGAAATCAATGACATTGCGGACGGTGCCGGTGAGGACCATGCCGGGCTTGAGGTCCTTCATCTCCATGACGTCGGTGTGCAGGATGGGCTGGGGCAGCTCATCCCGGACATCCCGGCCGGGCTTCAGCAGCTCGGCGGTGATGTCCCGCAGAGTGGGGACGCCTGTACCCACGGCAGCGGCGGCCTTCGCCTCACCATAGGCCTTGAGCCGGGCAGGAAGGTCCGACAGCTTCTCAGCCTTTACATCGGCCAAGGTGTAGCCCATCAGCTCCAGCAGCGCCTTGGCGGCGTCGTAGCTCTCCGGGTGGACGGCGGTGTTATCCAGGACGCTCTTGCTCTCCGGCACACGCAAAAAGCCCGCACACTGCTGGAAGGCCTTGGGGCCCAGCTTGGGCACCTTCTTGATTTGGGTGCGGGAGGTAAAGGGGCCGTTTTCCTCCCGGTAGGCCACCACATTTTTCGCGGTAGTGCCGTTGAGCCCGGCCACTCGCTGCAGCAGGGACGGGGAGGCGGTGTTGATGTCCACACCTACGGCATTGACGCAATCCTCCACCACGCCGCCCAGAGCCTCGTCCAACTGCTTGGGAGGCATATCGTGCTGATACTGGCCCACGCCGATGGCCTTGGGGTCGATCTTTACCAGCTCGGCCAGAGGATCCTGCAGCCGGCGGGCAATGGACACCGCCGAGCGCAGATTCACATCAAACTGGGGGAACTCCTCGGCGGCCAGCTTGCTGGCGGAATACACAGAGGCTCCGGCCTCAGAAACGATCATATAGCTGACATGGGTGCCGGCTTCGTTTACCTGACGGATGAGCTTTACAGCCATTTGCTCCGTCTCCCGGCTGGCTGTACCGTTGCCGATGGCAATATTTTCCACGCCGTGCTTAGTGATGAGCCCTGCCAGAACGGCGATGGCCTCCCGTTCCTGCCGCTCTCCATAGGTGGGATATACCACCGCAGTGTCCAACACCTTGCCCGTCCCGTCCACCACGGCCACCTTGCAGCCCATGCGGTAGCCCGGATCCAAGCCCATGGTGACCTTGCCCTTGACAGGCGGCTGCATAAGCAGCGGCTTCAGGTTCAATGCAAACTGCCCGATGGCCCCCTCGTTTGCCTGTTCAGTCAGCAGGCTGCGGGCTTCCCGCTCCAGGGAGGGGAAGATCAGCCGGTCGTAGGCGTCCTCGGCGGCGGACTTGATAAATTCCATCGCCGGAGAGCCGGGCTTCACCACCGCCCGGCGCAGCAGGGGCAGCGCCCGGTCTCGATCCAGGGTGACGGAAACCTTCAGCACGCCCTCCTTCTCGCCCCGGTTGATGGCCAAAATCTGGTGTCCCTGGAGCCTGGAAAGAGCCTGCTCAAAATCATAATACAGGCGATACACGCTGTCCTCCTCCGTGGCCGCACAGCAGGCAAGCCGGCCCTGCCGGCTCAGCAGGCCGCGCAGCGCCTTGCGGATGTCAGCATCATCGGAGATTTGCTCGGCAATGATGTCCGACGCGCCCTGAAGAGCATCGGTCACGGTGTCCACACTCTTTTCCGGGGCGAGAAATTCCCGGGCGGCATCCTCCGGCCGGGGGCAATCCCGCTCCTGGGCAAACAGCAGGGCTGCCAAGGGCTCCAGCCCTTTTTCCCGTGCCACGGTGGCCCGGGTGCGGCGCTTTTGCTTATAGGGGCGGTAGAGATCCTCCACCTCCGCCAGGGTCTTGGCGCTGTCGATGGCGGCAGCCAGCTCCTCCGTCAGCTTGCCCTGGTCGACGATGGACTTTTTTACCGCCGCGCGGCGCTCCTCCAGATTGCGCAGATACTGCAGCCGCTCCTCCAGAGTGCGCAGGGTGGTGTCGTCCATGGCGCCGTGGAGCTCCTTGCGGTAGCGGGCAATGAAGGGAATGGTGTTCCCCTCATCCAACAGCTGCACCACATTTTCCACATATTTTTCATTTACGTTCAGTTCTTGCGCAAGGGCATAAATGATATCCATTACCGTTTCTTTCCTCTCGTCTTACAAAAATGATCCCCCTCATTATACAGGGCAAAGCCCTTTCGCGCAATAGTCCGGAGCGGTGCTTTTGACGCAGAAAAACGCCCCATTTATCAGGCCGCATGCCGCGTGGGCCGATAAATGGGGCGCCATTCAGTTGGTGTGCTGAGGGATTTTGCTCGCTTTACGGCTGGGCCTGCTCCAGCTCCATCACCGCATCAATGAGCATCTGCTGGGTGACGGGATAGGGCCACACCCGTACATCGATGCCAGCCAGAGCCTTCTCCGTGACGGCAGGCAGATCCTCGGGCCTTGCGTGAATATCCGCCAGACAGGTGGGCAGGCCAATGGATTTATTAAAGCGCAGAAGCCGATCCCGCTCCTCGTACTGCTTGTCCGCCGTCAGCATCACCAGGATGCCGTAGGACACCACCTCGCCGTGGAGGTGATGGTTCTCCTCCGTGGAGGGCAGGATGGTGAAGCCGTTATACATAGCGTGAGCCATGCCGGTGGTGTAGTCCACCTGAACGAAGTTGGAGACAAAGCCGGTGGAGATGATAATGGCCTCGATGATCTCCGTCAGCTCCGGGGTGATGCGGTGCCGGCGGCAATCCTCCATGGCCTGCCGGCCCCAGCGGACGATGGGCTCGGCGCACATGCTGCTCAGGGCGATGCCCATGGCATCGGAGTGGGCGGGGATGTCATTGCGGGAGGAGATGGTACACTCGTAGTGCTTGGCCATGGTGTCGCCCATGCCGGCCCACAGGTAGCGCACCGGGGCATTGGCAATGATCTCCGTGTTGATGAAAATGTGGTTGGGCGGGATCTTGGAGAAGGAGTACTCCCGCAGGCTGCCGTCCGGATGATAGACAATGCCAAGGCTGGTGCAGGCGGCGCAGGTGGAGGCGATGGTGGGGAAGGTGAAGAAGGGACGGTTCGTTTCGTGGGAGAGAACCTTGCAGGTATCGATGGCCTTGCCGCCGCCGACGGCGAAGATCATGTCTGCCTCCGCCACCTGGGGCCGGAGCATGTCCATGTTCTCCCGGGAGGCTTCGCCGCCATACCAGAAGGTGCCGATGATCTCGATGCCGGAGCCCTCCACCGCCTGGCGGATCTTATCCTCGGCGGCGGCCAGGGCGTGCTTGCCGCCGATGATGGCGGCCCTTTTGCCGTAGGCGGGGCAGATGTTCACAATGTCCTCGTAGGCGTCAGGGCCTACGGTATAACCGGGAAAAAGAGCTTTTTGCATAAGATACACCTCATTATAATGTAGTATGATTTGGAAATGCCGGTTTTAATTTACGGCCACGGTATCGGGGCGGATTTCCGCCCGAGACGCCTGCGCAGTCTCCTCCCCAGCGTCGGCAAAGGCGTGCTCGCGGCAGTATTTGCGGTTTTTGTAAACGCCCACAGTGAGGAAGGGAATCACCACCACGGCGATGCCCAGGTAGCCGCAGTAGCCGTAGCCGTACTTGATAATATTGGTGAGGCCGGCCATGGAGATGGTCATGGAGAGGACAATGATGAAGGCGGAGACGATGGCGCTGCGGACGGGGGCGGACTTGATGCCCCGGAAGATGCGGAGCTTTTCAAACCGGGCCACGAAGCCGAAAATCGTGGTCACGCCTGTGGAGATGAGGCAGAGGAGCAGGCAGGTGCCGTACACGGCCACCATTGCGGGCATGCCGATGACCTTGCACACGGTGAGGGTGGGAATGGTGGCGCCGCCCTCCACAGAGGTATAAACGCCCTGCCAGCTGAGAAGCATAAACACGGAGAGGACCAAAGCCACAGCATTCATAACGAAGGATATCCGCATAGCCTTGGCGCAGCCGTTTTTGCTCCTCATGGTGGTGCCGCAGGCCACCATGGTGGGCAGGGTCACGCACTGGAAGCCCGCGTAGGTGAAGGCGTTGAGAACGGCCTTGGGGATATTGGCAAAGCCGGTAGTCCGGAAGTCGGCGGCCAGAACGGAGAAGATGCTGCTGTCGCTCTTGAAAATGCCGATAACGTAGATGCTGATGGCAGTGACCAGGATGGCCAGGCCCATGTAGGTGGAGGCGGCCCGGACGATGCCTGCGCCGAAGATGGTGAGGGCCAGTACGATGAGGCCCACCACCACTACGCCGACGTAGTAGTCTAAGGTGAAGTAATTGTTCAGGGCGGAGGCGGCGCCGGAGATGGCGGCGGCCACGGCCATGAGGGCCATAATGTAGAAGAATATCTCAAAGGCCCACTCAAACTTGTCAAAGGGGTGATAGAGGGTCTCAAAAAGCTGCTTATAGGTTTTCAGGCCCCGGGAGTTATACATGATCATGGCCTCCCGCATGGTCAGCGTCAGCAGCAGCATGGCCACAATGGCCGAGAGAACGCCGGTCCAGCCCAGGCCCACATAGTAGGTGTTGGCTTGGTTGCCGGTAGCGAAGCCGCCGCCTGCGTGGGCCGAGAACAGCACGGCGCCTACGGAGAAGGCGGCTATAAACGGGGTCTTGGGGATTTTGGGGGTGCTTGCTTTCATTGTTTTGTTCCTCCTGCAAAAATGATCGGGTGTTTGGCAGAAAAACAAAAAACCTTTCGTCTTTCCTGCCCTTTGGCAGAAGAGACGAAAGGCTGAAAACCCTCCGCGGTACCACTCTTCTTTGCTTCGCATTGCGCGAAACACACTCAACGGAATACCATCATATTCCTGCACTGTAACGGGAGCGCCCGTCTGCGTTTACTGGGGATTCAACGCAGCCGCTGTACAGCCAGTTCGGCAGTTGGATCGCACTGTGCCTCGCACCACCCGGCACTTCTCTGAGAGCATCGCCCTGCTTACTACTCTGTGTCATCGCGTTTGTGATGCTGTGAGGATAACAGCCGAAGTGGGAAATGTCAACAGGCATTTTGTAAAATAAGATTTTTTTGTAAAAAGTGCCGCTTGTCGGCAGGGAGAATACCGGGAAATTTTATAGAAAAAAACAACACGTCTTTGCCCATCACGAAGGCAGCTCCCCGGATCAAAGCTCGTTTGGACATCTTTTCCCCCTCGCGCATCGACGCACAAAATAAATGCGTCGCGCAGGCGCCGTATAATCTACCTAATCCGGCAAATACTACTTTTGCAATAATAAGAAATAAAGGGAGTTTTTTATATGAAAGCAACCGGAATCGTGCGACGCATTGACGACCTGGGGCGAGTGGTAATTCCCAAGGAGATACGCCGCACCATGCGTATCCGCGAGGGTGACCCGCTGGAGATCTTCACCACTCGGGACGGAGAAGTTATTTTTAAGAAATATTCCCTCATCGGTGGGCTGGAGGACTTTGCCGCCCAGTTCTGCGACACCCTGGCCCACTCCTCCGACTTTACTGCCGCCATCACCGACCGAGATAGCGTCATTGCCACCGCAGGGCCCGGAAAACGGGAGCTCATCGGCCACAACCTCTCCCGGGAGATGGAACAGCTTATGGAGGGCCGCAGCGTCTACCAACGGGCCAAAGGGGACGATGTCCTGCCTGTATGTGAGGGCAGCCCCCACCTTATTGCCGCCACCGCTGCTCCCATCCTCTGCCAGGGGGATGTGCTGGGCCTGGTGCTGTTCGCCGCCGGAGAGGGTGAGCTTCCCGGCGAGAGCGAATATAAGCTGGCGCAGATCGTGGCGGCCTTTTTGGGACGGCACATGGAGGCATGAGGCAAAACAGCAGAGAGACGCTCTGAGCGTCTCTCTGCTGTTTTTTGAGGCTGCCAAGGAGTTTTACAGCCTGCTATGCGCGCACCTTTGGTGCCGCAGGTGCAATAAGTACACCCTATATTTGAGAGCGGCCCCCATCACCACCAAAGTCAGCTGCCTTGCTATAAACTATTAAAACGCAGAAAACACTCCTCCCATGTTTGGCGATTCTGCGACTCGGCTGTTTTTCTCCCGGCATAACCGCCCAAATCCGGAACGCCCCATAACCGATGCGAAGGGCGTCCGGCATCTGCTGGCAGCCAAGGTATAAGGGCCGCCGGATGCTTTCTTCAATTTTTGGCAAAATGGCGGGAAAATATGGCAGTATTGTACCATTCTGCTTTTCGGCATGGTATAATGCAGGTAACGCTGGTAACGAGCCCCCACATCTATCGCTGCAAGGAGGAGCATCATGCGGTTTTTCAAGGATATGAAGTTCTGGAAAAAGGTCACGCTGATCTGCGGCATTCCCCTGCTGCTTATCAGCATGCTCATCGGCGCCATGTCCTATACCCGCGCCAAGGATACCGCCCGCAGCAGCAGTAAGCTGAGCCTATACGATGCGGTGAACCGCATGGATATCAGCCTCACCACCCGATCCCGGCAGATTATCTCCTCGGTGGAAGCCATCGCCGAAGGCCTGCTCTCGGCAGATGCGCTGGAGCTGCCGGCCTCCCATCTGCGGGACATCTGTCTGGGGCTGGTGGCGCCGTTTCAGGAGGTACAGGCCGTCACCGTGATTTGGGAGGGCCAGCCCGTGTATCGCTCAGACCCCTCCCTGCCCCTGTCCGACCAAGTCATAAATCCCCTCATTGCCCAGGCCCAGGCCCACCCGGGCAAGGTGGTGTGGTCAGACGTTCTGGCCTTTCCCGAAAGCGGAGATGCCATCCTCCTGGCCCGGGAGCTGCAGGCCGCCGATGGCCGGGGCCGGGGCACGCTTCTGCTGCGCATAGACCCCTATGCCATGGGCAACATGCTCCTGAGTAAGCAAAAAAACCTGAGCCGGCAGGTCTCTGTCCATCTGGATCGTTCCTTCCGCCCCATGTATCAGACCGGCTCCGCTTCCCCGGAGCTGCTGGAGCAGATCGTGGCCCAGTATCGGGCCGGTAACCGGTCCTTTTCCTTTAGCCTGGACGGTCTGTCTTACTACTGCAGCACCCAGTATAACGGCCTGGTGGGCTGGTACACCTGCTCCTTTGTAGAGGAGAGCAATCTATTCCCCGGTGCGGCCGCTCTCCGGGACTACATCATTTTACTGGTGATCCTGTGCGCTGTGGCTGCCTATATCCTGCTTTGGTTCCTGTCCCGCTCCATCACAAGGCCACTGGACCAGTTGAACAGCGCCATGAAAACCGTGCAGTACAAGCACCTGAATGTAAGCCTGGATGTAAAAAGCCGGGATGAGATCGGGGAGCTGACAGAATCCTTTAACTACATGATGGGCCGCATCCACACCCTGGTGAACCGGGTCTACGAGGAGAAGCTGGCTCAGAAAAACGCTGAGATCGAGGCTCTGCAGGCGCAGATCAACCCGCATTTCCTATACAACACCCTGGACTCCATCAACTGGATGCTCATTGACCGGGACGAATTGGACATCAGCTCCGTGGTGGTATCCCTGGGCAAGCTCATGCAGTACAGCATGGACACCAGCTCCGCCTTGGTACCGCTGCACATGGAATACCGCAACGCGCTGGACTATCTGAATATCCAGAAAAATCGGCTGGAGGACCGCCTGCTCTACGAGCTGGACCTGCCATCGGACCTGGAGGACTTTCTCATTCCCCGGCTGATCCTGCAGCCGCTCATTGAAAATGCCATCATTCACGGCATCCTCCCCTCCGGCCGCAGCGGGCGGATCACCGTGCGCACCCGGCAGGAGGGCAGCCGCCTGGTGCTGTCGGTGCAGGATAACGGCGACGGCATGGAGCCAATGCAGCTGCAGCAGCTGCGCCAGCTGCTATCCGGCAGCCAGGAGAGCGGCAGCATCGGCATGCGCAACGTGGCCCGGCGGCTGCAGCTCCACTTTGACGGCCAGTGCCGTTTCTCCGTGGACAGCGGCCCCGGCCGGGGCACCACTGTGCGTTTATTGCTGCCCATGCAGGGAAGGAGGATGAATTTTTGAAAATACTGATTGTTGATGACGAGCCCAAAATCCGCAAAGGCCTGTGCAAGATCGTGGAAATGCACCCGGGCTGGTATGTGCCCCAATCCTTTGCCGATGCTGAAAGCGCCATTGCTTTTCTGCGGGACAATGGGGCGGATGTGGTCATTACCGACATCCACATGCCGGGTCTGACGGGGCTGGACATGATCGAGCAGATGCGCAGCGCCTGCCCCAAGGTGGTGTTCATCATCCTCACCGGCTATGGGAAATTTGAATACGCCCAGCGGGCCATTGACCTGGGCGTGAAGAAATATCTTATGAAGCCCACCTCCCCGAACGAGATTACCGCCGCCCTGGAGCAGATTGAGGCGGATACCCCCCGAAAAAAGCACGCAGCCGCCTTTCAAAAGCCCACCAACAACCTCATCATTCTTCGGGCCATGGAGTATGTAGATCTGCATTACCGGGATCGGTTCACCCTGCGGGATATGGCCGCCGCCCTCTACATCTCTCCCAACTATCTGTCGGATCTGTTCAAAAAGAACACCGGGATGCGCCTGTCGGACTACATCACCGAGGTGCGCCTGGAAAAAGCCCGGGAATACCTCATGGATGTCCACTATAAGGTCCGGGACGTATCGACCCTGGTGGGCATTTCCGACCCCCGGTACTTCTCCAGCGTTTTCCGGAAAAAGTATGGTATGACCCCCATGGAGTTCCGCAACGAATACGCCTCCCGCCAGTTTGAGGAGCCGGATTCGGAGGAGAATTGACGGCATAACGCAGACGGTCTTCAACGCAAAGCAAAATCAGTCCTGCACCATATTGGTGCAGGACTGATTTTATGTATCGCTTTATTTTTGGAAAACCTGGGCGTAGACCACGTCCGCCGCCCGGAAAAAGCTCAGGGCCGCCCGGTCATAGTCATTCTTGTAATAGTCCGTTTCCACAGCGTTCTTCAGCTTATTGAGCTGTGTGTCGGTGGCAGTGCTATTCACGCTGTCCCCCAGGTGAACATAATAGTGATCCCCCTTCACCATGAGCAGCAGCATGTCGCTTGGTCCCAGGCCCCAGGCCTTTCCCAACTGGGCAGCATACTTCTCCACGCTGCGGCCATGGGTGCTGTCCACGGTGGCCACGGCCACCACAGCGGTATACTTATTATTCCACTGGTCGTTGTATTCCTCCAGCGTTTGCCGGGTCTCCTGGGTCAGCAGGCCCGCATCGTCGGCAATCCACTGATGATACTCCACCGCAATAGGCTTGCGGCTGAGGCCGTACACGGACCCGGCCACGATCACCAGCACCAGCACCGCCAAGGCAAAGCCCCGGTTCTTGAACACCTTCATGTTTCCGCTCCTTTCACGGAGGATCTTACTTGTGCAGCTCCATGAGCTTCTGCTTCAGCTCGCCCTCGATACGGCCCAGCTCAGCCTCGGCGGCCTTGCGCTTAGCAGCACCCTCCTGCTGAATGGCCAGCACCTCGTCCAAGGTGGAAATGAGCTGCTGATTGGTGTGCTGCAGAGTCTCAATATCCACAATGGAACGCTCGGACTCTTTTGCGGTAGCGATGGTACCCATCTTCAGCGCATCGGCGTTCTTCTTGAGCAGGTCGTTGGTCATCTCGGTGACGGCGTTCTGAGCGGCGGTAGCCTGGCGGCCGTGCTCCATACCCAGGGCCAGCACCATCTGGCTCTTCCACAGGGGGATGGTGTTCACCAGGGAGGATTGGATCTTCTCTACCATCTGGGTGTCGTTATTCTGCAGCAGACGGGTCTGGGGCCCCATCTGCACGGAGATCATCCTCGTCAGCTCCAGGTCGTGGAGCTTCTTTTCAAAGCGGTTGCACAGGTTCACCATGTCATTGTAGGCCTGGGCATCCTCGGCAAGGCCGGTCTTTTCCGCCTTGATGCGCAGCTCCTCCAGCTCGCCGGCGCGCACCTCCTCCAGCCGTTTCTTGCCGGCCAGGATGTACATGGTCAGTTCCTTGTAGTACTTCAGGTTCAGCTCATACATCTGATCGAACATGGCAATGTCCTTCATCAGCGTGATCTGATGCTTTTCCAGAGACTGGGCAATGCGGTCCACATTGGCCTCCACCTTGCCGTACTGAGCCTTCATGCTCTCGATCTTGTTGCCGGCCTTGCGGAACAGACCCGCCAGCCCCTTCTTCTCCTCGCCGGAGCCAAAGCCCTTCAGCTGCACCACCAGCTCACTGAGGTCAGCGCCCACCTCGCCCAGATCCTTGCTGCGCACATTGCTCAGGGCGTTCTCGGAGAAGCCCGCCACGCTCTTCTGGGCGGCGGCGCCATACTGCAGGATCAGATTGGTGTCCTTGATGTCGATCTTCTTGGAGAACTCCTCCACAGCCTTCTTCTCCTGCTCGGTCAGAAGCTTATCGTCCAGCTGCACCGGCTCCACGGGCTTTTCCTGCGGGGCCTCAGCCACAGCCGTGGGATCCAGGGTCAGCTCGGGAACGGCGGCCTCGGTCTCCGTGGGGTTCAGGGTCAGTTCGGGGGTCATATTCTCGCTCATAGTGTGTTCCTCTCTTTCTTATAATTCCAGTTGGATGCCGCCGTCGGACGGCTCCGTTTTGTCTTCTTTTTCTTCATTCACAGTGCGGTGAACGGCGTCCTCCGCCAGCCCCTCCCGGGCCATCATATTCTCCAGCACAGTGATGTCCGTGGAAATATCCAGCGCCTCTGCGCCGAATAGGGCGTCCAGCTGCTTTTCAAAGGCGGTAACAATGGTGCCCATGATATTCTCCACCCGCTCCATGGTGGCGCCGATGTTGCCGCCGGAAACGCCCTGAGCGCCCATGCGGTCATAGGTATTGAGCAGCTTCAGGGTGGTGGGCAGGTAGTAATTCATAAACTTGCGGATCTGAGGCAGTTTCTCGGGCGTTTGCTTCACCTGGTCGAAAATCTTGCCGCTTAGCTCCTCCAGCTTGCGAATCTGGCCGCTGATGATATCGTCCTTTATATTGTCGTCCAGCCGGCGCATCTCCTGCATAGCCAGCTGACCCTGGGCGATCATCTCATCCAGCGCCTGGTTGCCGGTGCGGATAGGCTCCGGCTCCACCTCGACCTCCTCCTTCACATCCTTGAAGAAGCAGCGGCCGACAAAATACGCCGCCAGGGACACCGCCGCCGCAATGACAAAATGCCCCATCCGATATAGCGGAAACACCAAAGCATAAATTCCCCAGGCCGCCGCTGCGATGTAAATGGGTGCGGCAGACTTATGCACGATCACTTTTTTCATGGCTTTGCCTCCCCCGTTTGGGCTGATTGCCTATATTATACAGTATTCCCCCGGCGGGGTCAAGAAAAAACGGGCGGCCTTTAGCCGCCCGAAAGAGTCATGGGGCAGATTCCGCAATTTATTTTCCCGGCTTCTGTCAGCCGATGCCCCTCATCCCCGTCAGAGGATCGACAAACACCGCCAGATCCGGCGCCCGGAAGGTGAACAGCAGGAACAGGGCCCACACCCCCAGCAGCACCAGCAGGCCCAGCACCGTCCAGCCCGCGCCGCTGAGCCGCCGCCGTTTCTGCAGGGACCAGCTCACCCAAAAGCTCAGCAGCACCGACACCTGAAAAATGAGGATGTCCACGATCATATTCCCTTGTCCCACAACGCCCTTGTAGCCGTAAAACAGAAGCGGGATCGCCGCCAGGCCTACCAGCAGGCCCACCGCCCGGGGCCCGGCAATGCCGCCGGAGCGCAGGACAATGTATTCCACCAGGGAAAACAGGATCCACGGCACCGCCAGCAGCTTCATGTGCTCCCAGGTGGACTCATTCACCGCCGAAAACAGCGCGGCTGCCACGCTGCTTCCCGTCCAATCATATACAAAATGCAGCAGGTTCCCCGCCGCCAGTGTCCAAAATAGGCTGATAATCTCCCAGATGTGCCAGCGCGTATCCTTCATACCTATGCCTCCTTTGTCATTTTGTATAATTTTACGCATAAAACTCCGGTTTCATACCCCATGTTTTCCGTTGCATTTTGCCGCCGGCGGCGTTACAATAGGCCATATCAACGGTGAAGGAGCGATACAATGGATTACAATGAAATTCTGCAAGCGGCCCGCACCTGCATGGGTCCCTACTGCAAGGCCTGCCCCGTGTGCAACGGCCGGGCCTGCGGCAACACCGTCCCCGGACCCGGTTCAAAAGGCCTGGGCGTGACCTTCCAGCGCAACTACCAGAAGTGGCAGGAGATCTGCGTGCAGATGGACACTATCTGCGAAAACCGCCCTGCCGACACCACCTTTGACTTTTTCGGTGCCAAGCTGCGTCTGCCGGTGCTGGCCGCCCCTGTGGGCGCCATGAAGCTGCACTACGGCGACAAATACGATGACGCCACCTACAACGATCTGCTGGTGTCCGCCTGTCGGGATGCCGGCATCCTGGCCTGCACCGGAGATGGCATCGACGCCGGCGTGATGGCAGGTGCTCTCCAGGCTATCAACCACGCGGGCGGTCTGGGTGTGCCCACGGTGAAGCCCTGGGATAGGGACACCGTATTTGAAAAGCTGGAGGCTGTGCGCAAGGCCGATCCCGTGGCCGTGGCCATGGACATCGACGGGGCGGGTCTGCCCTTCCTGCAAAACCGCATGCCCCCCGCCGGCAGCAAGACCGTCGCCGAGCTGCGGGAGATTATCGAGTTTGCAAAAAAGCCCTTCATCCTCAAGGGCATCATGACCCCCAATGGGGCTCGCAAGGCCATGGAGGCCGGTGCTGCCGGCATCGTGGTGTCCAACCACGGCGGCCGGGTGCTGGATCAGTGCCTCGCCACGGCAGAGGTTCTGCCGGGCATCGCTGATGCCGTGGGCGGTCGGATGAAAATCTTTGTAGACGGCGGAATTCGCACGGGCCTGGATGTGTTCAAGGCTCTGGCCCTGGGTGCGGATGGTGTGCTCATCGGCCGCCCCTTCGTCACCATGGTCTATGGCGGCGGTGCCGAGGGCGTGCAGGTTTATGTGAATAAGCTGCAGAGTGAACTGAAGGACGCTATGCAGATGTGTGGCGTGCACAGCCTGGATGAGATCGGACGCGATCAGATTTTCCGCCCGTAAAATAAGGAGATACATAGAAAAACAGCAAAAGGGGAAGCGGCTTCCATTGGAAAACCGCTTCCTCTTTTAGTTTGAGTTAACGCAAGCATGCATCCACCCGCCCCGTGCGGGGCGGGACTAATGCTGATACTGATACTATCATCACTATTCTATTTCAATCCACCCGCCCCGTGCGGGGCGGGACAGGTTCCCGATATTGGTCAAAATGTCCCTCTTAAATTTCAATCCACCCGCCCCGTGCGGGGCGGGACAAGAAAAAAAAGCACAGACGAAGATCAGAGGAGATTTCAATCCACCCGCCCCGTGCGGGGCGGGACTACAGGTTATAATGACTGGAGCGATCTTAGGCTATTTCAATCCACCCGCCCCGTGCGGGGCGGGACTCTCTCCGGTGTTTTTGCCCTTTGGCTTCTCCGATTTCAATCCACCCGCCCCGTGCGGGGCGGGACCCATGGCCGCAGCCATCCCACCCGGCGGGACCGATTTCAATCCACCCGCCCCGTGCGGGGCGGGACGATAGACAATGGAAATTGTAATAGCCACAGCAGCATTTCAATCCACCCGCCCCGTGCGGGGCGGGACGGCCAAGATAGAGTTAAGAGCAGTAAGGCAAGATATTTCAATCCACCCGCCCCGTGCGGGGCGGGACGAGACGGCACAAGGCCGTCGGGACAAATCGGATTGATTTCAATCCACCCGCCCCGTGCGGGGCGGGACGAGACGGCACAAGGCCGTCGGGACAAATCGGATTGATTTCAATCCACCCGCCCCGTGCGGGGCGGGACGAGACGGCACAAGGCCGTCGGG
>ENA-UOJJ01001712-UOJJ01001712.1-human-gut-metagenome-genome-assembly--contig:-CS66-NODE-1712-length-31013-cov-71.605885_pt1 | contig 31013 bp, 23 predicted proteins | sample MGYA00242343_ERZ723890 | MGnify/ENA metagenome assembly ERZ723890
TTTTAATGTTTTTCCCCGGTTCGCCGGGTTTTCGGCGCCGGAGTTTAGCGGCTCCGGCGCCTTTCTTAACAAAGCGAATACATGAAGCACGACCCGAAGAAAACCCCATTAGAAGCGACCTCGGATTTCCTGCACGCGCACGGGTTCCGGCTGATGCCCGCGGAGCTGCCGGACGAACTGCTGCATCTGTGGCTGGTTCCCGAATCGCAGATCAGGGAAGGCCGTTATTACAGCCCGCAGTCGCCCCGCAGTCCCAAGTTCCGGAGATATTACCTTTCGATGTACGTCGTGGCCTGCACCTACATGGAGCATCACCCCGAGCTGCCGACCACGGCGGCGATCGACGCGATCCCCGACTTCCGCCACCGCTGGCTGGAGTTCCAGCACGTGCTGCGTTACATCGCCCGCGCACGTCGTGACGGGCGGCCGCTTCCGGCGGTGAATATCCTGAATACGGAACAGTACGACACCATACGGCGTCGTCTGGGGGTTACGGAATGGCTGTTCCGGATGCTTCCTAAAACCGTAAGCTGACATGAGGGTCTACACGATCGGGTTCCTGGGATTTTTCGCCTACACGAGACGGATATGCGACTACATGGACACGCTGCTCGTGCGTGCCCTTGAGCAACACGGCGAGGTACGGGTGATGCTGACGCTCCAGCATACCGCCGACCGTCTTATGGCGGGGCGTGTGCTGGAGATCGGCAAACTCTTTCCGGGCCTGCGGTTGGTTCCCGTAATCACGGAGCAGGAGGAACGCATCTACAAAAAGAACGGCCCGAGCCTTTCGGCCGGGGAGCGCAAAAGACGGCTCGACGCCGCAGACGGCTACGAGGTGGTTCCCGACATACTCCTTTCGAACAAGTTGCCCGGCTATCATCAGCGGTTCATCGAATGCTGCGCCCAGATCGTCTACTCGACATTCCGCGTTCCGCAATACATCCGCGACGATTTCGCCCGGAAAGTCCGGATGCAAAAAAGCAAACAACCGCTTGTGTGCTATATCATGCAGGGGGACAGGATTTCCGACCCGGTTAACATGGAGCCGATGATCGACTTGCAGCAGAGTATCGAGTACATTCGCCGCAGCGGATTCCGCCTGCTGACGGACAAACTGCCGCAGGAGTTGCTCGACAAGTGGCTCGACAATGCCGACCTGCCGGGCAACTATATGGAGTTCGGCGTGGTAGAAGAAGCAGGAAACGTGTTCGGCCTAAAAGACACGGCAAGGGCGCATTACCTGCTTTATAAGGTATTCACCGCGGTGTTTATCGTCTGCAACCGGTTGCTGTCGGAAGAGAACGACGCCGCCTGCGAAGAGTTGAACTGCCGTTTCCGACAGTTCCGGCGGATGCTGGAGCTATTGGCCGAGAGCCGCCGCAGGGGGTTCGACATCGGCCGCTTCGACCTGGTAGACTTCGACAACTACGATGAAATCTTCAAGCAACTCGTGAAGGCGGCTCGCGCGCATGAGCCGGTGAAACGGCCTGGGGATTCGGACCCCGATAACTTATTTACCACAGATGGCAAAACAGAATAGCGAGTATTGGCAGCGGATTGAAAAGGTGCTGAAGTACGCCAATATGTCCACGAATTATTTTGCGAAATACATCGGACTGCTGCGGGGTGAGAATCTTTATCAGATCAAGCGCGGCAACAACAAGATAAGTCTGGACGTAGCGCGCAAGATTCACGAGAAGTTCCCAAGGTTCTCGATTTCATGGTTGATGTGCGGGGAATCCGAATTGATGGATGAATACAGAGACGCCTTAAAGATTCTTCCGCTGTACCATGATATGTGGACGATGCGGTTTTTGGACGATTCTGCCGATGAACAGTTAGTCATTTCCACCGAGGCAGCGAACGGGGCGCAGTTTGCTGCTTCCTATAATGGCAATCCGATGGAAACGCCCTTTTATCTCCGCGACACGATTCTCTTGTTTCGAAAGCAATCTATCGAAACCATTCCTACCGGCAGCGGTTTGTATCTGATCGACTACAAAGGGGAACGGCTGCTCAGGTTCCTCGACCGCAATGCCTACACGGACAACATCCTGATCGTCGGCCTTGTCCCCGAGTATCAAGCCCCGGAGGTCGTCGATTGTGCCGCCGTCGAATCGCTCTGGCAGGTTTGCGCGACGATCAAGAGATGGTAAGGATAGAAATGGGGATTCAACAGAATAAATGTCTAACCATATAACGGATAATATCAGTAAAGATAAAAGGTAATTAATTGCATTTGTCAATTTTTATTACTATCTTTATATCAGTTATTTAAGGCTATTAATTTAAAGCAACTGACAGAAAAAAGAACCGTTGCCTAATCGTTACCTCTACCCAAAAATAAAATTGCAACCGACCGAATAATCAATCTGTTGCAATTATTAAAGGACTGTCCCATCGGGGACTCCGGTTTTTTAAATCGATAATATAAAATATTAAAATCAATCTATTAATGGTCGATGGAGTCCGTTTTTGAATGTCGAGTGCGGAAGAGAATTATACATTCCGTTATAATAGTAATCTTTTGCAGCATTATCCCATACTGAATTCTGTTTACGGATAATATTAATAAAATAATAGACGAGAGTGCTATCATATAAAAACGTACGATTATATTGTATCCGAGACTGTGGATATGCGTCGCTTGAGAGTGTATCGACATTTCCTTGTGAAAACAATAATACGGCAATTGATGTGTCAACATAATTATTATCTATAAGAGAGTCAGGATGTGTTTTGTTGACGGATTTTGAAATGTATAAAATGGAATCTTTGTTTGTTAAAACAATTTTACATAAATTGTCTCTGTGTTTGAGAAAATCCTGCGCAGAAACATCTGTAATTTTCAGCAAACCCCATGGGGCAATGTTGGGAGCATAATAAATTACAGCTTTATCGTAAATATGTTTTTGCTCTGCTTTGGAATTTGCATTACCGCAGGCAATAACACAAATACATATGCAAAATATTCCGAGTAAATAGATTGTTTTTTCCATAATTGTATTATAAATTGTTTATATATTGATTGTGTGATTCATATATAAGTTTTGATATTTCTTCGGGAGTCATATTGGAAATATTTATATTGGATTGTTTACCTCTATGATTTTTCCTTGTCGTTTGTTGTTTGTTGATATCGCCGTGTTTACGTGCTGCATCTTGCTCTTTTCCTGTTATAACTCGTTTTTCTTCTTTTTTCCCGTACTGGGCATCTGACCCTTCTTTTTTTGAATCACTATACTTTTGAACTTCTGTAGGATCGTTACTCTGTATAACTTCATCGTACTTCTGTGCATGATCGGCTTCATGAGCTAATACGGTAGCAGGCGATACCAATATGTTATCATCTGTATATAGTAAATGATCGGGATCCCAGTTGATAGTCTTATTACGAGGATCAAAATTCGTTGTGGCTATTGATCCTGCCTCGTTTATGTAGTAAATGTTGTCGGATGCTTGAAGTTTAGCTATGTTTCCTGCTGTCCCCTTTTTGTTCATATATTTTATTGTAGCAGCAAATTTAGCTTTGAATTCTTGTGAAATTCCTGGAGCATAATATATTTTTCTTCCATCCGGATCAAAGTAATTGATTGGATTATTCGCACAAAATGCATACGGGCTAATTGGAAAATATTTCTCCGCAAGGGGGTCTATCGAGTTGAACCGTGCGTTCATACCCTGCAATCTGGCCTGCGAGTCGTATAGGTCGACGCAGAACCTGGACTGGAGTTCTTTTCCGTTGTATCGGAACGCGTTTGCATCAGATGTTGCCAAAGAACTGTTTTTATGCTGCATGCCGTATGGCATGTAGTCGTATTCAGCAGTAACGACCCCGTTCTGGTTTACGATCGCCCTCACGCTCCCCAGATGGTCGCTCAGGAAATAGCGGGTATCGTATTCTTCATCCAGTCTGCCAATGCGTCCCATGGCAAAGGGAGCGCTCTCGAATGCGGGCTTTGCCGAGTCTAAGCTGTAACGGACGCTTCCGATATACAAGTATCCGCTTCCCCGTACGTCAGCCGAGGCGATCTTCTCGCCATTCCAAAGATAACAATAATTTGCTAAAAACAGTTCTCCCGCCTGCGAATGCAGCTCCGCAGGTGCGATTTTTTCCGGCAGGTTGAGGAAATCGTATGAGATTTTCAGTTGATTCTGACCGTCATATACCAGATTTCCCATCGCGTCGTATTCGAAGGGATTGTCTGCCTCCTCAATGCCGAAGGCTACCTTTCCCTCCGAGTCTTTTGTGCCGGGATAGCGTTTTACACGGACGAGTTGGTTGCCGTCGAGGAGGTATTTATACTTGAGAATTTCATCGCCGTTGTAGCGTTCGAAACTCCGCATGTTCCCGTTCAGGTCGTAATGCATGTTACGCTTGACCCGGGCGGCATAATGAAACCGCTCCGGAGGGGGCGGAGCGGTTTTATTATTGAAAATGTGATTCTTTCGGTAGATTTCTGCTTTTCAATTGCTGGAAAGCCGCTGCTGCTTGCGCAATGTCTTCCGTCGGGACAGTCTGCTGACTATTTTTCGAAATGCTTTAACACCAGTTCCTTAAATTCGTCGTCCACTTGGGTGATGAGTCCGTCCCTAATCTGGTTTAAATATTCTTTTCCGCAGTATTTTCGACTTCCGTAATATTTAATTACCACACATTTTTTTTGAATGTATTTTACAATTTCCTTGTATAATCGAATCAAAGCCTCCGGCGGTCGTTGTTTGTAATAATCGACGGTTTCGTAAAAATAGTATGGATAATAAGTCCAAAGACCTGAATTTACTCGTTTAAACCATAGGAGTTGTATATGTGGGCCTCCTTCTCTGTCTTGGATATAATACAATTTTTGGCCATTTTTAATGAATGACCCATACATAAGAGGACATTCTACATAATTATCGTGCATGACAAATATCTTTAGAGTGATTTTGTCTTTTTCGTATTCCGCATATTCCTCTTTGGAATGAATATATTTTGCGTCAGGGGTGGTGTAGGAATCATCGGGAGCCATATATACTCCTTTCGCAAAGATGTAATCAATTACGTCGTCCATTTCCGCATCGGATAGTCTGAAATTAAATTCCGGCATAGCGATAGTTTATTTTAATTTGTGTGTTTCCTGATCAAGTTGCAATTTCCTATATTCCTCTTCACGCAGTTTGTTTCTCCTGCTTCCTGGGTGACGCTCGGCCTCAAAGACCTTGCGTGTCCTATTATCTGTACCGATGATTTGGACATCCGGACGGCGGGTCGAACCTTCGACCTGTATTTTCTTTTCTTGCAGGATAGATTCTCCCGATTGCAACTCTGTTTTTGCTTTCTCTGTTAGTTCCTTTACTTTACTTTGGTGATCTATTTTACCTTTTGAGCCATGAGGATTACGGACGACCTTTTTAACCTCTCCGACTTTATCTGCGGTTTTGACGGCATCTACGGTCTTGTCTGCACCTTTTACTACATCTACGGCCTTATCTGCTACTTTGACGACTTTCGATGCTCCAGCCGGAACAAACGGAATAAATGCGGCTGCAGCATCTGCTCCAGCGTCGGCCCAATGTCCCTTGGCGGCTTCATGATCTCCTTTTATGTGGTTGTAGGTTGCCGCACTGATGTCATAGACCAAATTGAGAACATCCCAAATCGTATCCCAGAATTTTCCGTCGCTGTCTATCCTATTTATCGGATTGCCTGCGCAATATGCGTATGGACTGATGTCGGGCATTTCCCCAGCGAGGGGGTCTATCGAGTTGAACCGTGCGTTCATACCCTGCAATCTGGCCTGCGAGTCGTATAGGTCGACGCAGAACCTGGACTGGAGTTCTTTTCCGTTGTATCGGAACGCGTTTGCATCAGATGTTGCCAAAGAACTGTTTTTATGCTGCATGCCGTATGGCATGTAGTCGTATTCAGCAGTAACGACCCCGTTCTGGTTTACGATCGCCCTCACGCTCCCCAGATGGTCGCTCAGGAAATAGCGGGTATCGTATTCTTCATCCAGTCTGCCAATGCGTCCCATGGCAAAGGGAGCGCTCTCGAATGCGGGCTTTGCCGAGTCTAAGCTGTAACGGACGCTTCCGATATACAAGTATCCGCTTCCCCGTACGTCAGCCGAGGCGACCTTCTCGCCATTCCAAAGATAATGATATTTTACTAAAAATTTTAATAAAAAACCAATGGAATAAATTTATTAGTTATTCCATTGGATAAATTCTTCGCATCAATAATATCAGGGATGTATTTAATCTGCCAATGTCTTCTTTTGTTTCTTTTCCGGTCTGCAAATTAATTTCAGAAAATCATGGTATTCAAAGTACCGTTGTCGATTATATTCATCTTTCAGTATATTATTCAACAATCCTTGATGCTTTTCATTGATAACCAGATCGATCATGTCCCGTAAATATTTCTGCTTTTGCGTAATACGGAACAGGACAAAATCAGCCCGAACCTGAGTAGATTGGTATGAATTCCTATTGTTGAGAATATTATTGAGGCTGTCAACAATCCGTGCGATATATTTTTGCTTCAGATTTTTAAAAACATAGTCAATAGTCGCCATTACAACATAATGCTGATCATCTTCATCCGAATCCGCCTTGGCTTTCCAATCAAGAAATTCAAGGCATTTCAAATATGGGAGTTCCAAATCCAGTTCTGTCGCGACTTCGATTAAATCTGAAACAAACAGCCTGTCCTCATGGTCTAAATTGTTGAGAATAAAACTATGTATAATCGGCAAATCCTCTTCCTCGAAATCATATTCATGTAAGAAACGACCTACGACAAACAAATCCTTCCAGTGCAAAATTTCCATAATCTGCTCATTGGTCAAATCTTGCCGCATTAATTTACTCAGTTTACGATCCAAAATATTGGACTCGATATCTTCTTGCGACAACGCTTCTTGCTCTGTGCTTTTCAACTTATTATCCATAGCTTACTTCTTCTTAGATTTCTTTATGTCTTTACTTTGCCGGGAATGCCGGTTTTTCTTGTTTTTTTCATGGCTGTTTAATTTCTTTTTCTCCTTACCGGTTAAGGTTCCTTGTGCTTTCTTCTCTAATAAAATTTCCAATTCCTCTTGCGATAATCTTCCATCATTTTTGCCATGCTGAGAAAATTCCATTATCAAATCTGTTATACCGGCAGCAGCAGCCGAACCCAAGAGTATAAATACTGCCGCCACGTCGCCCGGCCCTATAACCGGGGAATCTATTTGGGATGCTCCGAGGGCAAATACAGCTCCTGATGTGAAAATTTTATGGGATAAAGGTTTATCCTCCTCATCTTTGTCTGTAGTCGGAGTATTCAAAGGTTGCGAGGGCCTGAACCAAAAAGATCTTTCAAACTGTTCTCGCCATTCTAATTGTTTATTATATTCTTCCTTTTCCCGTTTATTTTCAGGTTTGTCATTAACATCGGAAGTTATCTGTTGCATGCCATCCGGGTCAATATTCTTTATCGGATTGCCTGCGCAATATGCGTATGGACTGATGTCGGGCATTTCCCCAGCGAGGGGGTCTATCGAGTTGAACCGTGCGTTCATACCCTGCAATCTGGCCTGCGAGTCGTATAGGTCGACGCAGAACCTGGACTGGAGTTCTTTTCCGTTGTATCGGAACGCGTTTGCATCAGATGTTGCCAAAGAACTGTTTTTATGCTGCATGCCGTATGGCATGTAGTCGTATTCAGCAGTAACGACCCCGTTCTGGTTTACGATCGCCCTCACGCTCCCCAGATGGTCGCTCAGGAAATAGCGGGTATCGTATTCTTCATCCAGTCTGCCAATGCGTCCCATGGCAAAGGGAGCGCTCTCGAATGCGGGCTTTGCCGAGTCTAAGCTGTAACGGACGCTTCCGATATACAAGTATCCGCTTCCCCGTACGTCAGCCGAGGCGATCTTCTCGCCATTCCAAAGATAACAATAATTTGCTAAAAACAGTTCTCCCGCCTGCGAATGCAGCTCCGCAGGTGCGATTTTTTCCGGCAGGTTGAGGAAATCGTATGAGATTTTCAGTTGATTCTGACCGTCATATACCAGATTTCCCATCGCGTCGTATTCGAAGGGATTGTCTGCCTCCTCAATGCCGAAGGCTACCTTTCCCTCCGAGTCTTTTGTGCCGGGATAGCGTTTTACACGGACGAGTTGGTTGCCGTCGAGGAGGTATTTATACTTGAGAATTTCATCGCCGTTGTAGCGTTCGAAACTCCGCATGTTCCCGTTCAGGTCGTATTCCATCCTGCGCTCGGTAAAGGTGTTGTCCCTGAGCGGGGAAAATCCGGGGAAATTTTCGGACGGTTCGCGTTTATACAACTCGGCATCGGTCAGGCGCCCCAGCATGTCGTACGAATAAGCATAGGTGTTATCCCTCATGACGTCACGTCCCCGGTTCCAGGATATTTCCGCGATATTTCCCGAATACAGGGGTTTGGCGGCCTGCGGTTTGAAATAATTGAGTTGTTCGGTGAAGATAATATTGTGAATCCAGAGCGTATCCCCGGTTTGCAGGTTTACCGATGGGGCTTTGATTCTGTGCGTGATTCCCGAGAGCCAGCCCTGGATGTTGTATTTGTGTTCGGTCTCCAAGCCGTTTCCGGCGGTTTTTGTTTGCAGGCGTCCCAACTCGTCGTATGCGGACGCAACGTCGGCGCAGACCTTGCCGTTTATGGAAACTACCTCGCGCAGTTGTCTGCCCCGCCCGTCGTAGGTGTAGGCATAACGGAGATTCAGAGGTTCGCCTTCGGAAATATTATGTTGCTCGTCGCGGATCAGGATATTTCCCGAATAGTCGTATTTGTAGCTGATGCGCAAACCGTAACCGAGCGGGGTGGTTTCGACCGACTGGATTACCCGGTTGCGGGCATCGTAGTAGAATGTCCGGCGTGCGGACAGGGGGGCTTTCCTGGCCGGGGAGAATACGGATTTGTCGAATGTTTCGAAAATCTCCTCATGCGTTTTCAGCCCGCGGACGTTTGTACTGCGGATGGTTTCGTCAGTCACCTCGGCGACGGGAAGGAACGCATGTGTGCCGAATGCCGGAGAATCCAGCCGGTATTCGTCGTAAATATAACGCTCGGTATCGTGCGGTTCGGTGACGCCGAAAGCGAGGTTTGTGACGGCCGGATCATATGTTACGGGGCGGTAAGGCTCTTCGGGGTTGACCGGGAGGAGCGGGTCTTCGGGATCGACAGGGAGTACCGGATCTATGGGAACAGGGTCGGGGGTGACTGGGTCTGGCGGATCCACAGGGTCGACGGGAGGTCTTATGGGATCTGTCGGATCCACGGGGCCGACCTGTGTAGTTTGCCTCAGGGTCACCTTCGACAGGCGTCCTATGGGGTCATAGGTGTAGGCGAGCAGAACTTCCTGCGCCTTCATCGCTCCGGTTTGGCGGGTCAACATGCGCCCGTCGGCATCGTAGGTCATAATCTCCGGATCCTGTCCCGGGATGTGGCGGGTGGTGACATTGCCGTCCCCGTCGTAAAGATAACGGTAGCAGTATTTCCGGGCGTTGCCGCTGTCCGGTTCCCATATGCTGCCGGCCGTGAGCCGTGCGCTTCCCTCGGGGGAGACTACCCACCGCAAACGCTCCATGTTGTCGTAGATGTAGTAGGTATCGGCATGTTCCGAGGAGGAAAGCCATTGGCGGGAGAGTATTTTCAGCCCGTTGGAATTTGTGAACACTTCTTCGACCGCGCCGTCTTCGTCGATGGCCGTCGTTTTGCAGAGCGTATTTGCATCGTACGGTTCGGCTTTGCCGACCAATGCCCCGCCGGGTGTGAGCGAAAGCTGGAGGACTTCGTCTCCGGCGTTCGTTCCGTAGCGGTTTTCGCAGAAATGATCCATCAGGCTCTGGTACTCTTTACCGGGTCGGAATGTCTTAACCTGCCGGTCGAGCGGGGAGTCGTCGTATTCCCGGTGTATGCGGGGAAACAAGGCCGTACTGCTGTTATACAGCGTTTTATAGTACCGGTCTTGTCGATTGATCAGAACGTCTGTTCCTGCAGGTATGTTGTCCTCCGGGGCTGCGGCGAACGGCAGGTACTCGTCTTGCCGACGTCCTTTGGTATCGTAGCTGAAGAATGTCACGAGGTCTTTCCCCGACGGCGAACCGTTGACATTGACAGTTTGTTGCGGACGTCCGAGCCCGTCATAGTAGGTGATGTCCTCGATGTAACCAACACCCGTGCTGTCAGTCGCCGTCTTGGTGGAAATGTATGCCTTGCTTCCTGTCTTGCAGGCCACGATATTCGAAGTGGCTTTGCCTCCTGTCGAAGTTTCTGCCACACGGCGGTAATAAGCCGGTCTGGCAATTTTTTTTGCAGTTTTTTCTCCCGTCGAGATCGTTTCCCAGTTTTCCAGATCGGTGCTTTCTTCGATACGCGTGTGTTCCCACGAAACGGACGGACTTTTTTTATCGTTGATGATCACATAGCGGTTGTCTTCTGATAGTGACATGGAAATAAGTCCGGCATCCAATGCGGTAAGGACTTCTACCGTATTCGAATAAGCGGTCTGTCCCCCGCTTCTTGTGGCCTTGCGGCGGTAATAGACCGTTTCTTTGCCCGTGACATCGGGCTGGCAGGTTTCACCGTTTTGTCCCGGCATGGTAGTCCATTCCTGTGCGGTTGCAGTTTTCTTTTCCCATGTATAGGTGAGTTCCGGGTTGTCGACGAGATAAAGTCCTCCCATCGCAGGACGGTATGACGATATTATGGGAGGCAATGTGCCGAGCGGGTAAATATCCGGGCCGTTGAGGGTGATCCTTCCGCCGAAAAATTCTGAGTAAGGTTCTTGCAAATAACTCAAGGTTATCCAAAGCACCTCATTGTCGTCGACGACATTAATGTGCAGGCGGACTTGCCCGCTGGCGCTGTAGTCTGGATGGATCATTGCGACTTCGATGAAAAACGTGCCGCTCATATTGGTTACGGACGTGACAAGCGGGGAGCTGATTTCGTAGTCGAGTAATTTGACTTCGCTGGTTACCAATTTGATTTTGCCGGAATCCCCTGCTGCCGTATAGGCCAGGGAATACTCCAGCTTGCCGCCTTCCGGGGGAACGAGGGACGAGGTGGTTACGAGTTTGTAACGCGATGTCTGCCCGGCACACGTATTATACGCCGCAAAGAACAGGATGAGTAAAAGGAATATGTGCTTTTTCATAATGGTCGTAGTTTAAAAGTGGTACTCGAGAGTCTGAAGCGTACCCAAACCGTCGTGCACCCCGGTCAGGCGGCCGTGGGAATCGTATTCGTAGCGGGACTCCTTGCGTGACGGGTCGAGGTGTCTGGTCAATCCGACATGGGGTTTGTATTCGTATATATCGACATAGGCACCTTCGATGGCGTATAGGTTGTCTATCTGCTGTTGGGAAAGGCCGCCGCTGAGCGGCGTGTTTGGGAGTCCCGCCGCCAGCCTGACCCTGCTGTATGTGGCATTCATAATTTTTGCCACGGGATATAAGCCTCCGTATCCCCATATGTAGCTGTATAAAGTTCCCTCCGCATCCCTTATCTGGGTGACGTTGCCTTTCGTGTCGTACGAGTCGTAGTATATCTTGGGCACGTATTCGAGTATGGGCGGAGTTGGCGGAACGGGGCTGTGGCTAACCGCGACCGGCTCCTCCAGCTTCGTTTTGCTGATTACCGAAGGTTTTACCATGTTGTTTATTCGGGTGTACTCGCATTTGGCGGCGGATGTGATGTAGTGGTCACTGGACTGTCTTGCGGGTTGCGAGGATTCGGCTATTTCTGCGGGATAATCCAGCGGGTATGTTCCCGAACCGGCGACGCTGACCGTTTCGTGCAGGTATTTGATCTCCGTAAAGTAGCAATGTCCGTCGGCGGACGTCCGCATCGTAAGGCTCGGCTGCCCGTATTTGTTATAGTTGTATTTTGTTATGGTATACAGCGAGTCGGCGCCGAAATAGTCGATAGCGGTTCTGCTTGCCACCCGGTAGTCGCCGATCGGTTTCCTTACGGAATACGCATAAGGGCCGCTGGCGACGACATAGGCCGTGTAACCGGAATCGTGGTACTCGTAGGATGTCTTTTCGCAGCGTACTTTTTCGTTTTGCGCATTATACATCGTTTTCGTATGGAGTTTTCCACGTTGGTTGTGGTGCGAGTTCGGTTCCCGGAGTATATTGTCGTAAAAATCTATGCGGCTGCTTACCGGATAGTCTTTAGGTAGTAAATTGGGAATAATCGCTATCCTGCTTTGGCCTGCATAATCGTCCGGATGCGTTTTGTAATTGTTGAATTCGTATTTGACCGAGGAACCGTCTGCGAAGATTTCCCGGACAACCCCATAGCCGACATGCGATTTGTCGAATGTGTTGGCCGGGTATTGCAAAAGCGGCAAGATAATATTATATCCTCCCCGTACATCGCCGTAGAAGCGGGGGAAATGCAGGACTATTCCCGACGAATGGGTGGCGTCGGCCATGTATTCGTAACTCCGGGTCTGAAAGCTCCCGAGTACATCCTGGTCGGTTATTTTCCGAATCCTCACACCTCCGGTTTCATCCGAATCTCTGAAAAGCGTGGAATAATCGTTCAGGGCCGCTCCGTATTGGGCCGGCATATTGCCCGGAATTTCAGTCCCGGGATCGTCCGGCAACGGTGTAACCACGTCCTCTATTTTGGGGTAGTTCCGCTTGAGTACGATATACCGAGCCCTGTTCGCCTCGTATTCGAACTCCGTGAACCCGCCGGTCGGGTATTCGATCCGTCGCAGACAGCCGATTATACTGTATTTCCAGTCGGGATTCCTGTATGGCAGTCCAATGCTTTCGTTCATGTCCCGGTCGGGATTCGCAATGACCATCGGGCAGAAATAGTCGTATCCGTTTCCCTTCCCGTTGTAGTATCCCCAGAAATCTATATCTGCCGTGGTCAGTCCCGGATAATCGTACTCTTCGTAATAGTCCATTTTGTAGGTGCCGGTTCCGGAGACGTCGATGGATTTGAGGATCAGGCGGTCGTTTTTGACCTTGTATCCGAAACGGCATGTGCGCAGTGTCTCCCGGTTGCAGGTGACATCAATCCTGTCCAGCTTCTTCAGCTCCTGGGCGATCGTGCCGTCATAGCCCCGGTCTCCTGGTGTAGGCGTACCGTTTATGTCGTAGCAGCCTTTGGGCAGGTACGTCAGTTCGATGTTTAAGGCGTTGTCGACCGATATTCCCGTGAGGTAGGTGGTGCGTGTGATGCTGGCCTGCCGGTGATGGATCGGCATCTGTTCGCCCGTTCCGTTGCCGAGCTGGAACGAGGTGACATAGTAAGGGTGTTTTGTATCCCGGTTGATATAGGTGCCGCCGTGGTTCGCCCCGTCGTAGGTGAAACTGATTTTCCGGCCGTTGGGGGCGGTTACCGAGGTGAGCATCCAGCTTACGACCGGATTCGCCGGGCCGACGGCTAACTGGTAGTTCCCGAAACTTCCGAGGGAGCCCTTGACCATGCGTTCCAGGGCGGACTCCTTGCCGCCGAAGACATAGGTATATCCGTCGCCTGTCGTGATGGTTATCGTCGAATGTTCGCCGTTGCTCTGGCAACCGGTCATTTCGATCCTGTATGTTCCGTGTCCTCCCTGGGTGTTGTATATCCTGACCTGGCGTGCTCCGTCGTAATGGAATGTCCCGGAATGTCCCATGAAGCTGAAATGGAAGATATCCGCATCGACTTCGCTTTCGTGGGAACTGGCATCCGTGTATGCCTGTGCTACTGTGGAATAGTGTCCCAAGCTCAGGTTCATCAGGTCGGATTCGTCATAGGGGATCGTACCGCACAGGAACCCGTTGACGTGGCCGGTGTTGCTGCCCCCCCCCGGACTGAAGTCGTCGAGTCCCCGTATTTCGCGCGTAATGGTGCCTCCGCAATTCAAAAACCAGTTGAGGCCCAAAATACCGGTTTGGCGTTGGGGCAGGAATCCGTTGGAAGCATAACCTGCGGACAGGGAGAATTGGAAATCCGGATCCGAATATTCATAGAGGAGGACATCGGCTTGTGCTGTCCCCGTATAATAGTTTACGGGCGTATTCCCATACCGGATAAAGCTCCATGTCTGCGGGGTAGGGCTGTATTGCATGAGCGGAGGATCGGTCAGGTTGTCGAACGATTGTGGGAAAGCAGCATGCCCATAAATACCGAACAGGGTGGTCAAGACTGTCTGAAGTAGGTGTTTCATAAAAAGAGTTGTTTGAGGATAATAGTAACGACAAATAAAGGGTAGTGGAAAATTGTGGGGAGGCTCCACGCAGGGAGTGCTTTTATGCAAAGATAGGAGGGCTTGGGGATTGCCGAGTCCCGAATACTGGGAAATGTAACCTTGCAAAATTTATGTATGATGCTGGTTATCAGTTAGCAGTATGCAAATAATCTTATCCGCCACTTACATCTGCTGCGAATTTTTGTAATGTGTTGGTACTTAATTTTTTATCCTTGTATGCCGAGAGACGGAAAATACGATGGCAGTTAATGAAAAGGCCGGAAGTTTTTACTCCCGGCCTTCCGGCTGACGCCTGCCTGTCGCTATTTTTCAGAGATATACCTCTTATATTCCGTTCGTGTAGAGTTTTTTATTTATCCGGTGGCATTTGACGTAAACCGAGTTTATGTTGTTAAGTTCGAAAATGATACATAATTCACGGGGTGTAAATCCTTCTTTATGAAGCATATATAATAATTGGTCGTTCGTGCTTACTTTTGTCCGGGAGGTGAAGAAATGCCCGCAATGGTTGTCGACCACATGATAGGCCATCAATTTTTTGATGGCCATCTCCTTTTGCAGGTGTTTACGCATCAGTTCCGGATGGTGGTAATAGGTGTATACGGTATCTATCAGGATCCGGATATAATTCAACCGGGCCGTCGCCAGCTTTGAGGTATTCCGGAAATGATTGCAGAAATATTGGTATCCGGCCAGGACAAGCAGGATGTCCATAACGAAAATTATCAGGATGTATATCATCGGGTTTGGAGTTAGGGATTAATTGATAAAAAAATTTTCAGCTTGTATTTCCGTTAAGGCGAATGGTTTTTTTGGAGCATACAATAACCTTTTTTTATAGTAAGTTATTTAAGAACCCCCATTTCCGGATAACATGCTTGATATACATATCGTTATGAATCAGACGGTTGGAATTTGGAAAGCCAAAGATAAGATTTTAGTCGGGAATGTGTGTTGATAATCAATGTTTTACGCTGGAATTGAAAGGCTGTTTTTTATGCCTGATTGTGCCATAATCCCTTGGCCGCATTATAATTTTGCCTTATAAAAGAACCCGAGACTATGATGCGTACCCCTTCCCTTGTTTATCCGAGACTTCGTGCCTTTTCGCTTCCGGAACTCCTGGTTGTATTGGTAATTATCGGCATATTGGTTTTGATCGCCTTGCCGAACCTGATGCCTCTGATTTCGCGTGCGAAGGCGACGGAAGCGCAGCAGCAGCTGACGTTCCTTCACACGTTGCAGAAGAGCAATTTCTATACATATTCCCGCTATTCGGCCTCGCTCGAGGAACTTGGTTTCGAACAGCAGGAGCTCGTCACCGACGGCGGCCGGGCCAACTACCTGATCGAGATCGTCGAGGCTACGGAACACGGCTTCCGGGCCACGGCCACGGCAGTCGTGGATTTCGACGGGGACGGGACGTATAACGTCTGGGAGATCAACCAGGACAAGGAACTGAAAGAAACCGTCAAAGACTGACCCGATGCTTTCCCACTGGCCCTATAGTCTGCTGTTGTTCCCTGCCCTGCACCTTGCGTGGGAGGACTTCCGTATGCGGGAGGTTTCCGTTCTTTGGCTGGCCGTGCTGGGGGCGTTGTCCGTGGCGGTTGGCTGGGGCGTGTCCGGGCTGTATCCGATGCTGTGGCGTGCGGTGGTGAATGCCGGGGTGCTGGCTGCGCTGGGCTTTGCGATGCTGCTGTACCAGTTGTGTCGCCGCAGGCCGCTCCGGGACTTTTTCAGTCGGGACTTCGGTGCGGGCGATGCAGTGATGATGGCGGCCGTCGCCCCGCTGTTCGCACCTGGCGTCTACGTGCGTTTCCTGCTCGCGGCCAGCCTCGCAGCACTGGTGTGGTGGGGCGTCAGGCGCCCGGCGACCATTCCCCTGGCCGGATTTATGGCGCTGACGCTCGCCGTGTATGTCGCATGTAAAACCGCCGGACTATGGAACTGACCCGTACGATTCCGACCGAGGTGATCCAACTGCTGACTGCCGCCGAGTCTTCCGAATACCGGCTCGTGCCCTGCGCCCGCAGGGGGAGCGAGGTGCGCTGTTACGGCGTTGCCGGCCATGATTATGCACGTGCAGCCGAGGAGCTGGAGGTGCTCTACGGGTGGCGGATCGCCGTCGAGCCTGTTGCCGAAGGGGAACTGCAACGCCTGCAGGCACAATATTACCGCCCGGATACGGCGGGAACCCTCGCCGGCGAGCCTGCGGCATCTCGCCTTGCCGACATCGCTTCTGGACGGGGTTTCCTGTTGTCGCTTATCGGCGAGGCGTTCCGCGACTACGCCAGCGACATCCACATCGAACCCTATGAGGAACGCTGCCGTGTACGCCTTCGTATCGACGGCAAACTGGCCGAACGCTATGTCGTGGATCGGAGTCAGTACGCGCCGCTGGTGAACCAGATTAAGATTCTCTCGAACCTCGACATCTCCGAGAAACGGCTCCCGCAGGACGGGCGCATCCTCTACGACCGCGATGGCAACAAGTTCGACGTACGTGTCTCGACGCTGCCCACGATCTACGGCGAGAAAGTGGTGCTGCGCCTGCTGACACGTCACGTAGAGCTGCTGGAACTCAAGAACCTCGGTTTCACGTCGCAGCAGTACGACGACTACTGCCGTGCCATTGCGCGCCCGTTCGGCATGGTGCTGATCTGCGGCCCGACCGGCTCGGGCAAGAGCACGACGCTCTATGCCACGCTGCGGCGGCTGAACCGTACGTCGGACAACATCCTGACGATCGAAGACCCCATCGAATACACGCTCGAGGGGGTGAACCAGGTGCAGCTCAAGGAGGAGATCGGCCTAACGTTCGCCAGTGCGCTGAGGACGTTCCTGCGGCAGGATCCCGACATCATCATGCTGGGCGAGATCCGCGACGGCCCGACGGCTCAGATGGCCGTGCGCTCGTCGCTGACGGGGCACCTTCTGTTTTCCACGATCCATACCAATACGGCCTGGGGTGCCGTGGCACGCCTTGCCGACATGGGGGTGCACCCCTACCTGGTGGCCAATACGCTGGTGATGACCGTTGCCCAGCGGCTCGTGCGCCTGCTGTGCCCGCACTGCAAGCGGGAGGCAGCGGTGACCGGCGAGGTGCGGCGGCTGCTTCCCGGACATGCCCCCGCCCGGTATTACGAACCTGTCGGTTGCGAGCGGTGTTTTTATACGGGTTACAGCGGCCGGCGTGCGGTGTACGAGGTGATCCCCATGGACGACGAACTCTCGGCAGCGGCCCGCAGCGGCCATGCCGACATCGGCCCCCTGCTGTCGGCCCGGGGCATCTCCTCGCTGCGCGATGCCGTTGTCGGGCTTTTGCTGCGGGGCGAAACCTCGCTCGAGGAGCTGATACCCTTGCTGAACTATTAGCCTATGAAATACCTTTACCTGCTGTTTTTGCTCTTTCCCCTGTGCTGTGCTGCGCAGGATGCCGATTCGATCCGCTTTGCCGGTATCGACCGCAAGTTGGAGGCGCTCGTGGAACGCGACTCGACGTTCGCACGCACGGTCGACGTCACGGCGGGACGCCTGCCCCTCGCGGAACTGTTGCGCAACATCGCCCGTGCGAGCGGCGTGAACCTGTCGGTGCGGAGCGTCGAGGATATCCCCGTGTCGTGCAACTTCACCCGGGCGCGTGTCGACGACCTGTTGCGTTTCCTCTGCCGCGAATACCGGCTCGACATCGAGGCCACGGGCAATATCGTCTCGGTCTTTGCGGCCGCAGCCTCGCCGCAGCCCCGGCCCGACCCCGATGTTTTTTACAATGCGGCCGACACGACGCTCTTCTACGACCTGCGGGGCGAACGGCTGATCGACGTGGCGAAAAAGGTCACGACCTTTTCGGGGCGTAACATCATCGTTCCCCAACCCCTATACGATTACAAGGTTTCGGGCTACGTGCGCGCCATGCCCTTCGACGGGGCGTTGCGGACGCTGGCCTGCGTCAACGGCCTTGTCGCCGAGAAGGACGCTTCGGATGTCTGGACTGTGTACCGCGAACCGTCCGCACAGTCCCCGGGCGAACCGTCCGCCCCGGCCTATACCCGCCGCCGGCAGTTCTCGCCCAACGAATTGCAGGTGGATTCGCTGGGGCGCATCACGGCGCATATCACACGGGGCAACGTGCAGGACATCATCCTCGACCTGTGCGACCAGCTGCGGCTCAATTATTATTTTAAGTCACCTGTCAGTCTCACGACGGGCATCTGGGTCGACGACACGGATTTCGAGACCCTGCTGGCGGTGCTGCTCAAAGGATCGCAGTACTCCTATTACTGCGAGCGGGGCATCTATGTCTTCGGTGCGGCGCAGGGCGACGGGTTGGCATCGGTGACGGTCGTACCGCTGGCATTTCGCGCCGTTTCTAAACTCGAGGATGCGATCCCCGCGGCGCTCAAGTCCGGGGTGGAGGTCAAGACCTTCCCCGACCTGAACAGCCTGATCCTTTCGGGCGACCGCCGCGACGTGGTGCGTGTCGAAACCTTCGTCAAGTCGGTCGACAAGGCGGTGCCGCTCATCACGATGGAGATCATCATCGCCGATGTGCAGCGGAGCAACATCCGTGAGATCGGCCTCGGCGGCGGTGTCGGCACTTCCCCGACGCAGACCGCGGGGACGCTGGGCCCGGGTTTCGACATGACTTACAGCGCTGGGGCTGTGAACAACCTGCTGCAGCGCATCCAGGGCACGGTGAACCTGGGGCGTGTGAGCCCCAACTTTTACCTGAGCCTGCAGGCGCTCGAGGAAAACGGCACGGTGCGGCTGCAATCCACGCCCAAGCTTTCGACGCTCAACGGCCATGAGGCGACGCTTACCAGCGGCGAAACCCAGTATTACAAGGAGGTGCAGAACAACTACTATGGTACGCAGAACCCCATCTCCTCGGAGTCCTACCAGTGGAAATCGGTCGATGCGAACCTCTCGGTCAAGGTCACGCCCTACGTTTCGACCGACCGGCACATCACGCTCGAAATCGAGTTCGAGCAGACCGAGTTCACGGGACGCGAGCAGGAGAATGCCCCTCCGGGAACCGCCACGCGCAGCTTCAAGTCGATCGTCAAGGTGCAGAACGAGGAGATGGTGCTCCTCGGCGGGCTCGACCGCAACTCGCTGGAGAAATCCTCGCGGGGCATCCCGTTCCTGGCGCGCGTGCCGATTATCAAGTGGTTCTTCGGCAAGGAGAAACGCAACAAGGTCGAACGTACGCTCAATGTGTTCATCAAACCTACCGTTATCGAATGAAACTGTTGCCACGCATACTGAACCGGATCGCTTTTGTCCGGGCGGAATTTACCTCTGCGGATGAATGCCGCACCGAGGTCTTCATATGGCGGAGCGGCATCCTTTCCCCGACGGGCCGGGCGGCGGCGAAAAACGCCCTCGCCGTGTTGGTCGTCTGCGGCCAGGGGGTCGTCACAAAGCCGGAGGGCTGCCAGGTCGTTGCCCGTGTCGAAGCCGATCCCGAGACCTTTCTGTGGAGTTCGGCGGGCGGCGCGACCTCCTTTGTCCGGCGGGAGCGGTTGCAGTCCGTGCTGGCCGTGCTGGCCGCCGAAGGCTGCGTGCCGGTCGCCGTGTATTGTGCGGACGCCGCGGCGGACTTCGGACAGGCCGCAGGGGTATATGCCCGGCAGTTGGGCGATACCCTCGGCTGGCGTATGCTCGTCCGCCTGACGCCCGAAGCATCGGCCGTCGCCCAGGCGCTGGTGAGGCGGCTGGGGTTTCAGGTGCTGGGGTTGTGCCTGCTGTTGCTTGCGGCCAATGCCATGCTCGCCCCGCGGTTGAATGCGCGGCGGCAGACATTGCAGGCCGCGCTGGCGGCGCGTGAACGGACGGCCTCCGGGGCGGCTTCGGCCGATGCGCGGCAGCGGGAGCTGCTGGCCTGGTTTTCGGCCGGTTCCGGCGTTCCGCGTTCCCTTCTCTGCGACAGGGTCGGGGGTGCCGTGCCCGAACGGGTCGTGCTCACGGCGCTGGATGTCGAACCCCTTACCGGGCGCTTCGAAGCCGGCAAACCGATGCAATGCCGGGAGAATACCGTCGTCATCCGCGGCGTGGCCCCCGCGGCGGCCGATATTTCGGCCTTCGTGCAACGCCTTTCGCAGACGGGATACTGCCGCGGCGTGCGGCTGGCCGGCGTAGAACGCGAGCGCGATGGCGACCGCCTGTCGTTCCGCATAGAGACTGCGCTATGAAACTGCCGTATAAATACCGGGGCGCCGTGTTGCTGGCGTCGCTGACTGTCGTGCTGCCTTGGGCGGCGTGGCGGTTCGCATTGGGGGATACGTTCGGGACGTGGCGCGAATGCCGGCGGCTCTGCGTGCAGCTTGCGGCGATGGCTCCGGCCCCAGCGCCCGGGGAACGGGTCGCCGCCGTGGTACAGGGTTCCGAACTCGTGTTCTCGGGATTGCTGCTCGATACCGTGCGGCAGGCCGCCGACAGCGTCGGCGTGCAGGTTACGGGCTATGAGCCGCTCGTGACCCTCGCCCGGGACGGCCTGGCGGTGCACACCGCGCAGCTGACCTTGGCGGGCGGCTATGCGCCGTTGCTGCGGGTTGTCGGGGAGCTCGAACGCACGCTGCCCCGGTGCCGCCTGCGTTCGCTCGGCTGGCAGAGCTCCGCCGACCGCCGGACGCGGTGCTTGCAGCTGACCCTTACGTTGTATATCCAGCAGGTCGTACTCAAAAAATAATGCCATGAAAAAACTCTTACCCCTTTTGTTCCTGTTGCTGTCAGTTGGCTGCGAAGTGCTCGAAGAGGATATTTCGCACGACCGGGTGCCTGTTGTCGCACCTGCCGACAAGGTTTCGGTCGCAGCCGGAACCGTCGATTTCCGGTGGGCGGCCGTGGAATACGCCACAGGCTATGAATTTACGGCTGTTTCGCCTTCGTTTGCCGCCGCGGGACGTGTCGTGGCCGATACGGTGATCCGTGCCGATACGCTCGCCCGCCGTTTCGGCTGCCGGCTGTCGCTTTCCGCCGGGGAGTACGAATGGTGCGTTACAGGGTTCAACGGCGGTTATAAGACCCCCAGGGAGATACGTTCGCTGACCGTCCTGCCTGCCGAGGAGCCGCAGGAGCCGTCGCAATCCGAATAAGCTGCCATGAAGTCGCGCTGGACGACATACCTGTTGCTGGCGGCCGTCGCTGCGGTCTGGGGCCTCGTGGCCTGGAAGATTTGCGCCCCTGCCGGTGCCCCCGCCGCCGCGGGGCCGATAGCTCCGGTGCCGGCCGCGCCGGCAGTTGCGTCCGATACGCTGCGGCTCGACTATCCCGATCCGTTCCTGAAGGGCGCCGCACGGCCTGCAGTGGCTGCGCGTGCGGCCGTGCGGCCCCTGCCTGCTGCCAAAGCCGCGGCACCCCGGCGCGGGCGGGTGGAGATCGTCCACCTGGGCACCGTCCGCTCGCTCGGGCGGGTGCTCTATATCCTGACCGTCGGGGAGAGGCAGTACGAACTGCTGCAGGGGGAAGCTGCCGGGGAGTTCGTGCTCACGGCCTGCGATCGGGATTCGCTCTATCTGTGTAAAGACGGGGTTACCTATGGCGTGAAATTATGCGACTGAAATGAAACCTCCTGGAACATACCTGCCGGGCAATGTCCTGCCTACGGTCGTCGTGGCTACGGTGCTGATGCTGGCCGGAATAGCGGGCCTGCTCGCGTTGTGGGAACACGAGACGCTACTTTTCGCCCGCAGCTGCCGCCTGCGGCAGGCACGTGCCGATGCCGAATCGGCCTATGCGCTCTACCGGCTGTATCCTGCGTGCCCGGAACTTACCGGCCGTGACGGGTACCTGCTTTACGACTCCCTGCCTTTATCGCGCGTCTTTGTCGAAGTCCGCCCATGGGGGCTGTATGAAACGGTTACGGTGACCACCTCCGACTCGTTGCTGCGGGTCTGCCGCCTGTGCGGCGCCTGGCCCGACGCTGCGAAAACGCTGTTCTATGCCGACGGACGTTCGGCGGTGACGCTCGCCGGGAAGACCGAACTGCATGGAACGCTCGGCCTGCCGCGGAACGGGCTGGTGTACGGCAGGGTGGGTTCCGATTTCTTCTGCGGGACGGAGATTCCCCGTGCGGCGATCGGCCGGTCGGGGGGCGGACTCCCGGAACCGGATGCAGACGCCGTAACCCGCATCGCGGCGCTCTTCGCGGCACGGCCGCGCATCCCCCATGGAACCCTGCCCGATAGCCTGTGGCACTCGTTCCTGCGGGACTCGGCCGCCGTATTCGGGCTCGGGGACGCCGAAGTGGGCGATTGTTCGCTCCGGGGACGTATCGTGCTCTATGCCGACGAACTGCGCATCGACTCCGCCTGCCGCATGGGGCATCTGCTGGTCTGTGCACGCAAGGTCACCGTAGGCTGCGGAGCCCGCATTGCGGCGCAGTTGTTCGCCCGCGATACGGTCGTGGTCGAAGCATGCGCCGAGCTGGAATACCCTTCGGGCATCTATTCGGGGCGGTACGCCGAGGTCGGTGCCCGCGCCCGGGTCGACGGGTATGTGATCGTCTGCGACACGGTGGGCCGCAAGAAAGTGACGGCTTCTTACCGCCAGTCGCGCACGGCCCGCGTACGGGGCCTGCTCTGGGTGGACGGCATCGCGCAGGTGCAGGGTGTCGTCTCGGGGCGTGCCCTCCTGCGGCAGGCGGTGTGGTTCTCGCCTCAGGGGTACTATAAAGATATGCTCTACGATTTCACGTTGCTCGAAAACCCCGTTACGGCGCAGCCGCTCTGGCTTGCATCCGTACGCAGAAAGGAGGCCGTATGCGTCGAGTAACCGGACGGCTTGCGCACGGCCTGTGCCGGAGGTTGCGTGCGGCTTCACTGTTGGAAGCCGTCGTGGCGGCGGTACTTTTCCTGACGGCCTTTGCCGCGGCCATGGAACTGGTGCCGCGTCTGACGGTGCGTGACGACGATGCGCTGCTCGTCGCCGAGGCGGAATACCGCGTGGGGCAGGTTTTCGGGAAATACGCCACCGGACTGTGGCCCTGCGGCGAATATGCCGAGCAGTACGGATGGGGCAGCGTCGAAATCCGCATCGCTTTTTACCGGGATTTCGCGGACATGCAGGTCGTCACGGTCACGGCGCAGGTCGGGGGCAGCAGGAAAAAGATCGTACATAAACAACTTGTCTCATGTGTGCAATGACGGGATACGGCCGGACTGGCCGGGAACTTTCGCAATCGGGGACTCCGTCCCGGGTGGGCCGGGGCGAGGTTCTGTGGCGCCCGGCGTTACTGCGTGTCCCGCTTCTGCGGGGTTCGACTCTCGTCGAAACATTGGTGATGATGCTCGTGGCGGGGATCGTTTTCCTGACCGTAATGGACGGAATGACGCTTTTCACCCGACTGCAGGTACGGCGGGCGGAGGCGTTGCTGGCAGCCGGACGCAGGGTGGACGGGTATTACCGCACGCTGTCGCTTATTATGGCTGCAGACAGCGTCTGCCCTGCGGCGCCGGAGTGGTTGACGTTGTATGGCGGTGGCCGGCAGGCAGAGCTCATACTCCGGGATTCGGTGCTGGTATACCGTGCCGGGGCGTTCCTCGACACGTTGTCCGACGGAGTATGCCTGTTGCGTCTGGAGAAGTGCACTGCGGCACCCGATACCGTGCAGGTCGGTTTCGGGGCGGGTTTCACGGCCGGGTTCCCCGTGCCGGCACCGGCGCGGTTGTACCGCATTGTATTGGACGAAATAGAGGAAGGTTATGGCTACGAAGAGTAAAATTACCGATGCCCGGCGCGAAGTCCTCTATGCCGAGCTGCATGCCTTGCTGACCGCGGGGCTGGATTTCTCGCACGCTTTCGCGCTCCTGACCGAGGGCGAACGGGACGTGCGGGTGAAAGGATTGCTCGAGCGGTTGTACAGCGGCGTGGTCGGTGGTGCCGCGTTGTGGCAGGCCATGGAACGCAGCGGTTCGTTCCGCCCGCTGGACTGCGGCGTAGTCCGCATCGGCGAACAGACCGGGCGCCTGCCCGAGACGCTCGATTTCCTGCGCGAGTATTACCGTAAACGGGCCGCACAGCGCAAAATGCTCTCCTCGGCGGTGAGCTACCCGCTGGTGATCCTCTCTACGGCCGTTGTCGTCGTGGCCTTCATGCTGGCGGTGATCGTACCGATGTTCGAACAGGTCTACGCACGCATGGGCGGTGAGCTGCCCGCACTCACGCGGTGGATCATTGCCTTGTCAAAATTATTTCCTGCCTATGCCGGCATGATCATCGGATCGGGGGTTGCCGCATATATCGTCTTATATACCAATCGAAACCGAAAGGAGGTGCAACGATGGACTTCTGAATGCTTATTGCACCTGCCCGTGGCGGGTGCGATTATCCGTAAAAATTACCAGTCGCAGTTTTGCAAACTGCTTTACCTGCTCACCTCCTCGGGAGTACCGCTGCTCACAGGCGTGGGGATGCTTGCCGACGTGATCGGGTTCTATCCCTACCGGGAGTCGTTCGGAGCCATCTGCCGGGGGCTGGAGCAGGGCGAACCTTTCTCGTCGGGCGTCGCGAAGTTCCCGGGGCTTTACGACCTAAAACTCGCCGCCCTCGTACGCGTGGGCGAAGAAACCAACCGCCTGCCCGAAATGCTCCGCCGCCAGGGCGACGCCCTCGCCGAAGAACTCGAACACCGGATCAAGCGCATGGGGGCGCTGCTCGAACCGGCGTTGATCCTGCTGGTCGGCCTTTTGGTCGCCGTAATCCTCATCTCGATGTATATGCCCATGTTCCGCCTCGGCGGAATAATGGGGTAGTGTATTTGGTGGGCCGACTACAGTAGGTATTTACACAGTTGGATGTGTCAATGTCTTCTCTTTATTTTTTGAAATTAAATTTTTTGGAAATATAAACTTAAATTAAAAATGTATGAAACTTTTTAAACATCAGTTACATCGAATCGTAGCTTTTATCAGCGTGGTTATTCCTATGCTGGTTAATGCTCAGCAGGAAATACCAGGAAACTCTGTTGATTGGAATATGATAAACAGTGCGACTGGTTTGTATACGGTTTCTCCGCAGGCCGCAGAGATGGGAAAATATGGTACATACCCGGTAAATAAGGCTACCGGAATTCCCGAGGTTTCTATCCCAATATATACAATAAAATCCGGATTGTTGGAATTTCCCATTACATTATCCTATCATATGGGGGGAATACAGGTGCAGGAAATTCCATCATGGGTCGGTTTGGGGTGGTCTTTAAATGCCAATGGCATTATAAACCGTACTATCCGAGGTATAGCCGACGAAAGGACAGACAAGACCGGTTGGTTGAACGGGAGTAGCGATGGATGGCCATATAGTATAGATAATTATTGGAGTGGCGTGAATTCTATGGGTGGGGCCGAGAACCTAATATCTATTTTTTATAACAGCATTGATAATTTATTAGATAAGGCTTCAGATATTTACCAATATTCGGTTAATGGGGTTGCTGGTCGATTTGTGTATGATTTTGATCGGCAATTGGTGCAAACTCCTTTAACAGACAATAAAATTGCTCGGGATAGGAATAATAATTTTACGATTACCGATGCAAAGGGTATCCAGTATAAATTTTTCGCTGAAGATGTGGAATTATCTCAGAATTTAAATGAATATGGGAGTCGCTTGTCGCCTGTCACCTGGCAGGTGTCCGAAATAATTTCTCCGGATCGTGTGGATACTTTGAGGTTTTCGTATTCTGCAGAAAAAAGGTATGAAGAGAATCACCGTTCTTTTTCTCTTACCAGAGGAAAGCCTTTTCAACTTAAATCATCTGGATATAGCCCAATGTCGCGTGATGTTGTAGCAATAAACGGTACTACAAGTGCGACTGTTAGTACAGAGAAGTTGCTTAGTGCGATAAAATTTCGAGGAGGTAAGGTGGTATTTAAAAAAGAATCCCGCAGTGACATGAGAAAGGAATGCCTTTCGGAAATAATTGTATATGATGCTTATAATATGCGCGTGAAAAGGATTCAATTTAAATATGGCTATTTCGACGCAGGAACCTTGCCTGCTAAAAAAGAAAATCTGAGGCTCAAGTTACAAAAGATCTTGGTTTCGGGTCGAGACGACAGCGATGTTCAAGTATATACATTTTCATATAATGAAGATGTAAAGCTACCATCGTATGACCAGTATCAAAATAACTGGTACGGACAAGATTATTGGGGGTATTATAATGGTATTGCCACAAATAAGTCATTACTTGTTACGAATTATGCTGGTACTTATCAAGCAGACCGCGAACCCCGTGAATGCGCAATGAAAGCATATATACTGACCCGTATAGATTACCCCACGGGTGGGTTTACTGTTTTTGAAACAGAAGCTAATCGTGTGACGAAGAATAATTCTGAGAAAATAATAGGGGGATTACGTATAGCCCGCATCTCATCATATACTGACAGTGCTGATGCGAGCCCTCATGTGATTTCTTATCTATATGAAGATGGTGCGCAGATCTATGCCCCTACACCTGAACAGTATGAAATGAGTGCGGCATTTAGTTATGAAAATGCACCCGGTGGAATTCCAAACGGCGCAGACATATTTGCCTATGATACAGAAGAGCCTTCTGCTCCTGCAATGGTGTATATGGAGTATCCCATGTCTCTTCCTGGACGCTATCAAGGTAGTCCGATTATTTATAGAAAAGTAACAGAAATGCAAGGTTATTATCAGAATATCTATACCTCTAAAGACATAATTACGGAGGGAAAAACAGTATATACATATGACACTCCTGAACTATTGACGGGTAGTTTATATTCATATACTCCGTCTGATTTGTCCGTAACATCTGCAATTCCAATAGATTGGTTAAACGGATACCTTAAAAAGGTTGATATATATAGAAAAAACAGGTGGGGGTGGAATACACTCAAGAGCGTGGAGTATGAATATGCAAAATCTAAACAGGAATTTTGGTCGGGAACTTATATTTCAGACCGAGTTATATATCAGGGGCTTTGTGATAATTTGATTCCGGAGCGTCGAATTAACGTAGCACTCTGTTATTTCAATCATTTATGGTTTCGAGATGTCACTGGTTGGCATCATTTGGTGCGAACTACTGAAACGGATTATTTGAATATGGGCGAAAACGGAACAATAACAAATTATAAATATGGATATATGAATGTTTCCGATCCCTCGAAAAGAAATATGATGGTGTCTGAAATTGAAAAATATGATCTGAAGAATAATTTAATAAGCTGCGTCAAATATACGTATGCACATCAGGATGACCCAAACATGTCGGAAATTATGACCGGATACAATATGCTTGCATACCCATATGAAGAGCATGTTTACGATAGTAATATGAATACGGTTTTAATATCCCGACAAAATTATGCAAGTTATACTGGTTTAAGCTATTCGCCAATGATTAAGCCTCTCAGTGTCAGTAAATGCTATTCAACATCTGCGAATAGCCGGACTGAGGTAGAATACTTGAAATATGATAAATGGGGCAATCCATTGGAGGTGAAAGAAAAGAACGGTATACATACCGTATATCTTTGGGCCTATTGTGGGCAGTATCCTATTGCTGAAATCAAAAATGCGTCATATTCTCAAATTGCAAGTATTCTTGGGGCAGATACGATTGAGCAGAACATGAACACTATAGAGCCAGAAAGTGGCTATTTGACAATGATAAATAAACTGCGCAACAACGAGCAACTTAGGGGAGCTCATGTGACAACATATAAGTTCAAGCCTCCATATGGAATGATCGAAAGTAGAGATCAATCAGGCAGAACTACATTTTATGAATATAATTCATGGGGGGCATTATATAAAATAAAAGACGAGAACGAGAACCCATTGCAGGAGTTCTATTATAACCATAAAAACTAATAACAATGAAAAAAATCATTTTTTTAGCATATTTACTTCTGACTTGCTATATTTTAAACGGTCAGAGCTCGATTGAGAATTCCCTCGGTGTATCAAGAAACTATAATTATATTCTTCAAATTACATATACAGGGGCAAAGGGAAAGAATTATATTGCGGATATTGATTATTATGACGGATTAGGTTACTTGGTACAAAAAATAAATGTAAAGGGAGCTGCCGATCCAATGAAGAGTATCGTAACACCGATCTATTATGATGGAATGAAGCGTGATAATGCAAGGATTTATCTACCATATGCCATAAGTCGAAATACAGGTAGTTATGTACTTGATCCGTTTAATTCTTCGAGATATATCGCTTCATATGGGAACGATGCCGCTACATATGCATATACGGAAAATATTTTCGAGGCTTCATCGCAGAATCGGATTACAAGAACATATCAACCAGGTGGTATCATTCGGGAGCACGATAAATACAAGGAAGTCCAATATGATAATGGTGCCTACGATGTGTTGAATTTTCAAAATTTTATTTCAGGAACAACTGTTAGTGTTGATTATTACTATGAAGAAGATTTGTATGATGAGAGTATAGATAATGAAGATGGTGTCCATACAGTTACCTATAAAGATGTTAAAGGGCGTTTGATTGCGCAGCGGGTTATTATGCCCGCAGGTGGATATGAAGCCTATTACGATACCTATTACATTTATGATCATGCTGATCGTCTTATATGTGTTATGCCCCCTGAATGTTCTAAGGTATTTCAAACATTTTCTATAATTGGCTGCCAGGTTGATCTTTTTTCAAACGAAAATATCTTAAAATATGGATATTTATACAAATATGACGATTATAATCGATTATCTGAAAAAAAACTTCCAGGCAGGGGCTGGGAATATATGGTTTACGACAAAGCCGACCGTTTGGTCGCAACACAGGATGCAAACATGCGAGAGCAAGGTAAGTGGATACTATATTCTTATGATGAATTAGGGCGCGTATTATCAGAGCACATGTTGAGCTCTTCTGTATTCTCCAATGAATATTTACAGGATTATGTAGATAGTAATGATGGCGTCCAAAACCTTGTGAAAGACTACGGGGCTGTGATCGTAAATGAATATCGATATGATAGGTATAATGAATCAGGTAATATTGATTCGAATGTTCCGGGGCAGCCAAGTTACCCGGAGGAACCGGAACAACCGGAGAATCCCAAGTTGATCGAGGTCGCACTTTGCCCTGATAAATATTTAGTGTGGGATGAGAGCGAAACAAGTTGGTCGGAAGGTTGGATGTACAACTATTTGATGGAACATTGTGGAACGACATGTGGATTATTTGACGCTGCTGATAATATTAATCCAGCCTATTATACTGGGGGAATGACATCATGGCAGTCAAAGATTTATTACCTGCCAGAAACTTCGCAGATTACTTGTCAGGATATCTATGATGCTTATATTGCATATCAACAATATACTGGAGATACATATTTTTGGGATTTAGAGACTGTTTTCCCGGGCACGGGGAGCCCCAAGACATCTCTGCTTATTGACCCATTTTGGTCTGCAAATAATGTCAGAGGACGTCTGTTGCAGGTGTCGGAGAATAATGAGTCTGTAGAATCAACACCTTTCATTTTACCTGCCGAGTTAAGGTTCCAGTGGGATGAAGGCTCATCTCTTTATCCGGACATGCGGGTCAAGGGATTTAAAACCTACGAAAAGGTCGCTATAATGGGGGGTGATAGTATGGAATATGTCGAACGGGCATTTTATTATGACAGTAAAGGGCGACCTCTGCAGACTGTAGAGCGAAATGCATTAGGCGGTATCAGTTGTTATTCTACAAAATATGACTTTGCCGGTAATATTATTACTCGTTATGAAGTCCATGGGAAAGCGAAGAAATCACGTGTTCCTACATATCCGGGATTGTATTTTGCAATTTATCCTGGAGGCAGTTCTGGTTGGAGTGTGTTAAGCTATGATAGTCGGTCTGAATATATGCTTGATGAATCCCATGCCCGTCCGGAATATTACATTACGACATCCTCCGATGGGATCGATTATTATTATATCCCAACGACTAATTATTGTTGCGATATAGCCATGGAAATAGCACAGGACTATCCTGATTATTATAAAATTGTCAGAACCTTTCCAGGTGATGGAGAACCACTTGCTGTAATAGATGGCCCTCCGGTATTTGAACCTATGGATAGTTTATCTATATCTTATTCCTATGATCATCGCGGGCGGTTGCTGAAGGAACGGACGACTTTTAATGGTGGTCGATCTGCTATAGTAAATTATGGTTATGATGATCTTGGAAGACTTGTGGCTAAGGCTTGCGGGGAGGGTGACCAGGCCATTAAGGATTCGCTGGCTTATAATATTCAGGGGCAACTCGTACTTAAACAGGTAATGAAAGGAGACGAACAAATCTTTAATATGGGGTTGCATTATTACGACCCGGAAATGCCTGATGCTATACCCAGTTATACGGGCAATATTTCCGAATTAACATGGCAGCATAATGACAATATGGATATAAACACGTACTCTTTTTCTTATGATGATCTTTCCCGCTTGACCGATACCAAACAATATGTTAACGGGGTGAAAAATCCCCGTTTCATAGAAAATGGATTCTCATATGACCGCAATGGTAATGTCTTGACATTGCAGCGCATTGACAGCGAACAACTGCGGAATAACCTTGCCTATACCTATGATGGTAATGCACTTATTGCATTGACAGATAGCATTCAAAATAGATCATATAGGTACGAGTATGATCATAATGGAAATATGACTAAAGATGACTTGAATGTCTTATCTATTGCGTATAATCACCTGAACCTGATCGAAAAAGTAATGCGTGGCGATACGATTGTTGCAAAATATTCGT
>ENA-UOJJ01001720-UOJJ01001720.1-human-gut-metagenome-genome-assembly--contig:-CS66-NODE-1720-length-30877-cov-10.291805_pt1 | contig 30877 bp, 27 predicted proteins | sample MGYA00242343_ERZ723890 | MGnify/ENA metagenome assembly ERZ723890
TATATTATGTGGTAAGAATAATTTCTAATAAAATGATGAAATAGTGTTGACTATGTAAAAAATATGTGATATAATGTAAATATCAGCGAAAGCTGAAATATTATAAGAAAGCACAAAATATTTTTTCTACGCATTGAAGCTCGGTGAATAACCGGGCTTTTAATGTATAATAAAATAATTTATTGACAAAATATGGTGTGACTAATATAATTAAATGCATAAAATTATTAAGGGAATTAGTAAATGTATATAATAAAACCACATTTTGATTATTGTCCGATACTAGAAAACAGAATATTTTGTCAATGTAAAGTATAAAATAAGCGATGTGAATACAATAATTAAAGACCATTTAAGGAGTTTTTTACTCTTTAAATGGTCTTTTTGTGTTTTGCGTTTCAATCAACAGGTAAAAAAGACGGTAAGGGAAATCTTTCTGAAAATACGATAAAAGATATGAGAGTTGGTGTAATATGGAGTGGTAGGAAATTAATTTTAAACAAAGAAGTATTTTAGTTAATAAAACAGTTGAAAGAATGTCATTAGGAACAGAAATTTATTTTATTCATCTGTTTCAGGAGGTGCGACATAATATGTTATATCTACATCCATGCCCACAAGCCATTGATTTAAAAGTACCAAATCGGCAATTTCAACAAGTCCGTCACCGTTTGTATCAGCAGGACTTGGTGTAAGGACAGGATATTGAAGTGCATTGTCGATCATATAGCTATTAACTATATATTTTTTTAGTGCTATAGAATCAAATACATTAACCTTTTCATCACCGTTCACATCGCCGGGAATGAAGTCAATATCAGGCTCTGGACCCTTATATTCATAATTTTTCCAGTCGGGAAGTTCGTCTAATGTAATACAGTAATCACTTTGATAAATTTCTTTAAGTGTATCATAATTATTCTTGTTTTTACCGGTAAGGAAATTATCCGAGCCGTTATCGTACCAGATGCAGAAATACAGCCAATGAGCTTTTTCGATAAGCATGTTCTCAAGACTTGGAACTGTATCGTTTTCCGGCATTGCAACAAGTTTTTTGTTATCTGTAAGATTTACAAGATTGTAGAATGTATCTGAAATAGCATCTTCATTAGGACAATCGGAAAGACCGTCAGTTCTGTTATATATACAATTATATTTGTCAAAGCCTACCATGTCAACCCATTCGTCACCGGGATACCATTCAGGCGATGAAGAATAAGTATAGCTGTTGAATTCCCATATAAGATTGTGAAGACCGTATTCTTCAGTAAGGGTTGTATAGAGCTGTTTCCAAAGAGCTTTGTATGGTTCAGGACCTTCCTGTCCCCACCAGAACCATGCGTTTCCAATTCCCGGATTACCTTCAGCTTCATGATAAGGTCTGAAAATTATCGGTACTCCGGCTTCCTGAACCTTGAGAAGCTGTTCGGCAAGAGCTTCAATTGTAAGCATTACATACTCATATTCTTTGGTACCCTCAATAGTTGCATTTGCCACACTGAATGAACTGTTTGGCTTATAGCTTGCCGCTGACCAGTCAACCGGTTCTCCGATTTCATAGTTTGCAAAATCAGTTGGCAGATTGATATGCCAGCAAACTGTAGGAATACCGTTTCGTTCGTTTCCCCATTCAATAATTCTTTCGGTTGTTCCATCGTCCCAGCCGTAAAGAGGATTATAGTTCATCATATCAAATCCTCTGATTGCAGGATAAACTCCGAAATTTTTATTTATCCATTCAAATTCAGATTCATATCCTAAAAGGTCATCGCCGCTGTATCCGGCAGGTTGATCTACCGTATGACCGTTTCCGTAAATTTCCTGCTGACCTGATATAATATGCTTTCCGTACATATCGCAGAGATAATTCATAAGTCCTTGAGTTTCTTTTGTAGCGTTAGGATCAGAAAGAACAGGTTTTATATTCAGTTCAGGCATTACTGCTTTTGTAACAGTAACTGTATCATAAAGTGCATACCCATATCCTACATTGTCACCGGATTGAATTTTAATTTCATTAGTACCTTTATTAAGCCTTATAAGTCCCATCGAATAGTCAGTAAAAGTATCTGAATGAGGCATTAAATATGATGTACCTTTATTGCCGTTTACGCTATAAGACTGGACTCTTCCTGTTTCATCAAGATATTGCCATGAACGTACCTCAAGATTATACATTCCATCTTCAGGAGCGTCAACTTCAAATGAAAAACTACCGTTACCCTGAATCCATACATAGCCTTTTCCGGAAAAACCTGTATTATATCCTCCATATACATTATCTGTAATTTGAGCATCTCCGGCAAGCTTCAGGTCTTCGCATTCACTGTAAAACAGCGGAGCAGTCACAGCGTTTGCGGGAACAGTAAATACACATGCAGAAGCCGTTACTGCGGCTGCGCTTAATAATGATAGCATTTTTTTAAATTTTTTTATCATATTATATTCCTCCTCTTACGTTTATTTATATAAATTTATTATACTTTATTGATTAATAAAAGTCAATAAATATATGAATTTTTTTCAAAAAAACATACATTATTTGTAGAAATTCAACAAAAAACAATAGGGTAATTAATTATAATTACCCTATAAAGTTCTTATAAAACCTTTTCAGCGCTTGCAATTTTAACAGCAAGACAAAAGATTTCCATAGCTTTTGTCAATTCGTCGACTGACGGATAGGTCGGAGCTATTCTGATATTTTTGTCTTCAGGATCCTTGCCATAAGGATAAGTGGCGCCGGCGCCGGTAAGCGTTACTCCGGCGTCCTTGCACAGTGCAACGATTCTCTTTGCACAGCCGGGGAGTGAATCAAAAGAGATAAAGTATCCGCCTTTCGGTTTTGTCCAGCTGCCGATTTCAAGTGGCGCTATTTCTTTTTCCAATATTTCTGTTACGGCATTGAACTTCGGAGCCAATAATTTTTTGTGCTTGTTCATATGTTCAAGAAGACCTTCATAGCTGCCAAAATATTTTGCGTGTCTGAGCTGATTTATTTTATCATACCCGATAGTTCTCATTGTCATGACTTTAGTCAGTTCGGAAATATTATTTCTGCTTGTTCCTAAAACTGCCACGCCTGATCCGGCAAAAGTGATTTTGGACGTTGAGCCGAATATATAAACCATATCTTCATTATTGTTTTTCTTTAATTCGTCCATAATATTAAGAAGCTTTGTCGGAGAATCAACAAGATGATGAATACAATAAGCATTGTCCCAGAAAATTCTGAAATCTGATGCCTTCGGCTTGAGAGCTGCAAAGCGTTTTACAGTTTCATCACTGTATACATATCCTGTGGGATTGGAGTATTGCGGAACACACCATACGCCTTTTATTGCGTCATCTTCAGAAACTAATTTTTCAATTAAATCCATATCCGGACCTGTTTCAAAAGTCGGAATATTGATCATTTCAATACCAAATGTTTCGCAAATTGAAAAATGTCTGTCGTATCCAGGAACAGGACACAAAAATTTGACTTTTTCTTGTTTATGCCATGGTGTGTTCCCGCATACTCCTTTGAGAAACGATGTAGAGATTATGTCGTACATTATATTAAGGCTTGCATTTCCGCAGACAATTACCTCGTCTTCAGAAACTCCGAGCATTTTTGAAAAAATCGTTTTTGCTTCCGGTATACCGTCAAGAAGACCGTAATTTCTATAGTCATCACCGTTTAAACCGATAAGACTGCTTTGGCTGTTAATAGTATCAAGCATATCCATGCTTAGTTCAAGCTGTTCCGGAGACGGCTTACCCCTTGCCATATTTAGGTTAAGTTTCATTGCCTTAAATTTTTTATATTCTTCATCCCACTGATTTTTCATGGCGTCAAGCTTGCTTTTTTCCATATCTTTAAATCCCATGTAAATCTACTCCTTATTTACCCTCGCACAATTTTTGTACGGTATTAACTGAAATATTTTAAATGTTTACGCTTATTATAGCATAAAATTTATAATTTTGCAATACGTCACAAAAAAATGAAAAGGAAATAAAAGAAAGATCATAAAAAATTTTAATATTCACTTGACAAATGCAAATAAATATTATATAATAAAGTACTTTCAAAAGAACGGAGGTATTCACTTGAAAACAGAAAACTTTAAAACTATTTCAGAAAACAGAAAAGCAAGGCATGAATATTTCGTACTTGAAAGCATGGAAACCGGAATTGAATTAATGGGAACTGAGGTAAAATCTCTGAGATTGGGACAGGTTAATCTGAAAGACAGTTGGTGTTCAATTGATAATGGCGAGCTTTTTATTAAAGGAATGCATATATCTCCTTATGAAAAAGGGAACATTTTTAACCGTGATCCTATGAGAGTCAGAAAATTGCTTATGCACCGCAAAGAGATTAACCGTCTTTTCGGTAAGATCAAACAGGACGGACTTACTTTGATTCCGCTTTCACTTTATTTTAAAGGCTCAATCGTTAAAGTTCAGCTTGGATTATGCAAGGGTAAAAAGCTTTATGACAAGCGTGAAGATGCCGCAAGGAAAGATGCTAAGCGTCAGATTGAAAGGGCTGTAAAAAATAATTATTAATGGGGGCGTAAAGGTTTCGACGGGGATTTTGAACTGCAATAAGCGAGTAGAGACGGTGTTCACTCTTTAAATTGCACCACGTTTAAATATAAACGCTAGAAATAATATTACTGTAAGCACAAGAAACTTACAGGTAGCAGCCTAAGTCTGCTACTGTCCTCCTTTTGAGTACCACGGCAAAAGCTTGGGCATCGATTAGTGGTGAACGTTCTTCCGTATTGTTCCGGACGGTATGAATGTATCAGGAACTACTGATACTGACAGCCTGTTTATCGGCGGTCAGTTTAAGGAATTTTAAAAGGTAAACTACACTCGTAGAAAGTTGTACGGATAGATTTTCGGACACGAGTTCGACTCTCGTCGCCTCCACCAAGAAAGCTGTGTAAATATGCTGAAAATGGCGTGTTTACGCAGCTTTTCATTTTGGATAAATTAAAATAAACTAATAAAAACGACTTTTTATGTCGTAGTAGTGTCGTAGTAAAAACAGGTCAATCGTCAATTTTTAGCTGTTTTCTGAGTACTTCAATGTCGTTGTGCACATAAGTACCAGCTGTGACAGAAATATCAGAGTGACCCATGACCTTTTGAATTGTATAAATATCAACACCTTTTTCACGGAGAAGAGTTCCATAGGTATGCCTAAGCTCATGAGGTGTAAGCTTTGGTATATTAAGTTCTTTACTTGCTTTTTCCATAAAACGTTCGAACTTATCAGCGTAAGAATGCGGTACAATAGGTTTGTCAGGTTTTTCACCTGATATTACGTATTCTGATTCTCTGGGAATTAAATTAATTACGGAAATAAGGCTATCACTAATAGGAATATATCTGTTTGATGTTTCAGATTTTGTCTCACCAATAACAATTTTACCTGTTGTTTGCGTGACGGCTCTTTGAATATGAATTGTTTTGTTAGTCATATCAATGTCATCCCACATTAGACCTATAAGTTCAGAACGTCTCATACCCGTTCCCAACAGTAAAATAATATCATATCGATTTTGCTTTATTGCATACTTTTCAAGTTTTTCAACTTCCTGAAAAGTATATACAGGACGTTGCTTTTTTATCGAAACATTTGGGAAATTTATATTCTTTACAGGATTTTTATAGCATAAATCAAATGCGTTAAATATTTCCACCCAGTTACGAGTTTGCTTTTTCCAATTAATTTCTAATGGTTCACATCTATTAGGGCAAAAGCACCGCTATCATCATTGTTTTCATGATTATTTGCTGTCTGAATGAACTTTTGTATACGTCATATGGTCAGTTGACTGATTGTGAAAAATATAGTATAATAAACCCGATGAACAGGTAATCTACTCGACAAATATTAATTTGCATAAGGTGGAGAACAAAAACAGTGGTTAAACAATTAAATGAAGAACAATACCTTAGTACAATGGGAAACAAAATGAATAATGTAACAGAGAGTGCAGAACCATTGGTAAATATTTGGAACTATGCAAAGCAGTTATTAAAAAATAACTTGATTTCAGAGTATGGGTTCTCTAAAAAATATGTGGAAGCAGTTTATGAAAATACTGAACGCACGTACCAACATATTTTACTCTTTACCAACCAGAAAAACTTCTATGCTGTAATTGTTGTTGACATAGTTCATAAAATTATCTTAGGTCATTACATTCTTGATTTGAATGAAAAGTATGGATTGATATAGATGAACCCGTTTATAACTTCCAAGTTTGTAGAAATCAGCAACCCCCAAGTTGTAGAGAAGGTAAATTCTTATTTCTTGGGCTAAAGAAGGTGAAAATCCTAATCCGATTGAGACGGGATCTTTTATAAATGGTTGGCATCAAGAATATTGGATTGCTCATTGTGACGATTATTGTGCTTTTGTTGAATATGTTGGGTGGAAAGAATTAGTTGAAATGGGTATAGATAATGAAATTGAAAAGAATTACAATCAAGAACTAAATGGTTTTGAATTAAAAGATGTGAAGGAATGTATGTATAATGAAGGTAGTATGCAAGGTTATCTTTTTAAATGTTTGCATTGTGGAGAACATTTTTTATATGTAGATTGTGACTGAATAAAAATTTCTATTTTCTTAATGGAGGCGAAGGGACATAATTGTTTCATTTGATTTGGATGATACTTTGTTTGTATCTCCACCAGAATTTCAGATAGAAAATGAATTAACGTTTCCATGGAAAATGATTTACAAAGAAAGATTACGTTTAGGAACGATAGAACTTTTTAGGAAACTTCAATCTGAAGGAATTGAGACCTGGATATATACGACTTCTTTTAGAACAGAAAAATATATTAGGCATCTGTTTGGTCATTATGGAATAAAAGTTGGTCAGATTATAAATGGTAGTAGACATAAGAAAGAAGTACAAGCGGGGAAGAAAGAACCAATGCCTTCAAAGTATCCAGCAAAATATAGAATTGATTTGCATATAGATGATGATCCGAGCGTAATGCAAAATGGAAAAGTATATGGATTTAAAGTTTTCCTTGTTGGCCCACCAGATGATAAGTGGGGGGACAAAATATTGCAGGAGGCAATGCGTATTAAATATATAACGAACAAATAAAAATGATTGAACGTTCAGCCAAATTGATATTTAGCGGGGAAAGGCGAGAAAAATGCATATCAAGGATGTCAAATTCTAAACATTGACCAAGAACTTTGGTAAACAAGAAATCAACATTTGCAGAAGCTGGAGAACAGAAATAGTGCTTAAGGAGGTCAAACGAATATGAAAAAATTTATATTAACTATTCCGGGAATCCTTTTGTCTGTGTTCGGAGGCGGAATGTTTATTTGTTGTTTGTTCGGTGCGATTGAAGATGAATTTCAGCCGGTTCATGTGTATCTTTCCCTGTTCTTTTCCTTTGGTGTAATTTTAGCCTTGGGAATTGTAATGATATATTTTGGTCATAAAAAGAATGTGAAATCAAAAGAGGGTGCTGACTACAATTATACGCCTGTTCAAACGCCGGACAAGAAAACTGTGAAAATACTTTTACAGGAGTTACAGAAGCGGACTAGTCAGGATTCAATCAAAATTCAGATAGAGGAAAACAGAAAACCAACGCTTTTTGGAAGTAAAATAGGTGGTATCCCTTATTGGGACAAGAAGAGAGAATATCCGAAGGATTCCGATGGAAGCAAGCTGATGTTGCTGGCACAGATGAATCTGAATGAGATTCCTGAAAATCAGATGCTTCCAAGGACAGGCATACTGCAATTTTTTATACTGTGTGACAGAAACTATGGCATGGCTATTCAGGAAAGCGGCTATCCAAATAATACATATCAGGTGGTGTATCACGAAAAAATAGATGAAAGTATTACAGAAGCGGATGTGCTTTCTATTGGAATAAAAACAACCGGAGATTTGGAAAAAGAGAATAAGAGCGTAAACCAACAGGATAGCAACTGTTTTCCTGTACGGGGAGAATATGCAGTTTCTTTCAAGATGGAAAAAGCATATATGAATGATTGTGATGTAAGGTGTGATGAATTACTGCATAAGATTGCAGAGGAGCTTGGCGTTGAATTGGACAGCAGATTAGAATTCTATCAAATGTTTGACGAGTATGATAAAAAATATGTGGACATCCATGAATCCACATATGGACACCGAATGTTTGGATATCCACATTTCAGACAGTGGGACCCGAGAGGTGTGGAGGCTGCGGATTATTATGATACCCTGCTGTTTCAGCTTGATTCGGATTACTGGAAGAATCAGTGGCGCATTCTGTGGGGCGATGCGGGTGTCGGTGCGTTTTTTATCAATAGTAAAAAACTTGAGGAACTGGATTTTGGCGATGTACTGTATAGTTGGGACTGTCATTAGTGGCTATACGAATTGTCGGAAAGGAGAAAAAGATGTATCGGGTAACAGTAACAACTCGTGTTTTGAATGACAAAGATACGCTGCGCTTATCGGCACCTATTTTAATATGGTTGGTTTTGTTTATTATCATATTTGGTGTAATGTGTATAGCGGATATTTGGTTTCTTGTATTACCAATGTTTCTTGAATTTTTATGTATCATTCCTGTCACCGTCTGGTCAATAAAAAAAGCCAGAAAGCTTCGGCAGGAGTCTTTTGTAAAGATAGATGTTATGCTCACTGCAAGAGACGGAATGATCTATAAAGATAATATGAAGCTTAACGTAACATACAGCGAGCAGGATAATGAAGTTTATCTCGATGATATGCACGATGAGGGAAAGTATAACCATCGTAAAATTACTTTCTTTGCGACAATCAGCGGAGATGATGTCGGGGGATTTATTAAATTTTGTCGTGAAAATAATGTTCAGGTTGAAATATTTCCTGAATGATAAGTAATAAAAGGTACATCATTAAACTTGATGGGAGCTAAAATTATGAATGAGATATTGAATGAAATAAGACGGCTGATCCGTGAAAGCCGTACAATGTATCTGCCGCATGTAAAGGCTGAAGCTTTAGAAGAAAATGGGGCAGTTTATTACATGAATGGAAAAAACGGGACGGAATTTGATTGGTATGTGAATGGTAAAGTTTCCGATTTTTTTGTATTTTATAAAGATGAAAATAATTTAGGTGCCGTTAAGCTGACACTTTATCGTGATGGTGGCGTACTGGTATATATTTATGATGAACATGGAAGAAATTTGATAAAAGAAATCAAAACATATGTGGAAGCATCGACGGAGGAAATCTTTACTTTTGCGGTATTATTAAGAAATGTAATGGATGATAAAAAAATCTGGGATGCAAATATAGACAGCATTGATACAGGCGTTATATTAACTGCTGATCATATTAGCGAATTTAAAAATAATGAACATTATTATGAAGATATGATTAACAGGAAGAAGTTACTCGGAATGATGTCATATGTATCGAAAAAGATTACTGATGAAGGTTGGAAAGTCGGATATATGACCAGAGAGGAAGCGCTGAATGAGAATGACAGCGGCTGGTCTTTTATGGCTGGAAATGAGGATGATGAATATGTGGCAGATTACAGTAATATAAAGCTGTTATCCATTGCAGGAGTGTGTCAACTGGATTCTGATGTATTGAAGTATATTGATAATCCTGTCGGAACATCCCTTATACGAACATCTTCGGATGAATTTGAAATTGACAATAATGACAGGAAAATATATGTGGAAAAAAGATAAGGATACTGAAGAAATATATAGGTATGTCTGCTATTCTGTTCTGAAGTGTTTACATGGAAGAATGAATTTGTATTTGAGGTGAAATAAGTATGTCTGATGTAAATAATAGATATGTAATAGACCAAATTGCAGTTGAAGATGAAAAGCTGGTGCTTATCATTGTTGATCCGATGGAATGGGGATATTGTGTGCGGGAAAGTCATGCCCATACATTGAAGAATAAAATCAGTGATTATTTGCAGTTTATAGACAGTGGACAAGCTGCAGAGTATCATAAAGATGAAGAATATAACAGGATTGTAATTCATGTTGCTGCGAAATGTTCTTACAGCAATTATGGTTTGGATTTTCTTGAAAGATGCCAAAAATGGATTCAGGAAAACGGGGCATTATGCGAGCTTGAATGGACTCATCTGCAAAGAAATGACGAAGAAGAAACGGAGTTTCAGGACGGCTTTTCAGATGATTACATATTTGAACCAGACAAGCTTTATCCCCGTATCAAAAAGAATTGGTCAAAAACTCCCGCTGAGGCAGTCACGCTTATGGCTGCGAACAACAATTTTAATAATCAGAGCGGCGAAATACAGGAATACAATAATATCCCCATGTTTCGGATTTATGATAGCTATATAATTACACTGATACAGGATATGGGCAGCACTTATATACAAGAGCAGGCAATAAAAAATCCATACGTAAAATGATAAAACAGGCGCAGAAAATATTTGAAGAGAATCAAAAGGAAAGTCCGTTCCTGATTTTCAGTCGGGATGTTTTCTATTATAACAAGAGTACAAAAGAGCTTGAAATCAGTAAGAAGTATCATATAAGCAATTAAAATTAATAGATGTTGGTGACGGAGAAACGCACATAATAAATGGAATCGAGTATCACTACAATAATCAATTTTATGCTGATACAGTAACAAAGCTTTTGGATTGTATTGATGAGGGTGACAAGGATGGTGTCAGGGCGTTATTATGTAGTGCCCTGAAGAATAATGAAAACATTGATAAAAATATAGAGGAACTGGTAGATGGGTTCGAAGGCGACATTATCAGTGTGACTGAGTATGGACAGAACACAATGAAATCTGGTTCATATGGTAATGATTATGCCAGTGCTTTCCTGTCATTGACGATTGGATGTCCTTGTATCTTCGGGGTATCTCGCTTTCATTATATCAATTTTTCTTCTGTTGTACATAAGCATTTACCTCCCATTGTTTTGCGACTTTCGTGTTTTTGTCATTTCACCAAGAAAACAAAAAAAGCCGCTTTGTTTAACATTACTTTAATTCGTGATATTAGACAAAACGGCTTTTAAAACTTTGGATACAATTATATATATATCAAAAAAGGCATATTTGAGATTTTTTCTCTCAAATATGCCTTGAATTTTTTTAAATTAGTAAAACGGTTCAAATCCTTCTCCTTCGTAAACTCGTACATTCTTGACTGTAAACTGACAAACGTATCTTCAAGAGCCATGTATACAACATGACCTTTTTCAGTTCTTCGTCCAAGAAACTTTTCTCCTTTTGCAATAGACAAGCACATATCCATCATCATCCATGACTTACCTATTTTCGGATCGTCCGACAAAATGTGAAGTTCCGGATAAATAATTTCATCTACGATAAATTTTTGCTTTTTCATTGGTGTGTTCATGATAGTAATACTGCTTATGAATTCTAACTTTTTTCTTTCGCTCATTTGTACTTCTCCCTTCTGAATTTTATTGTATTTCACCTGTGCGGTGCACACAAGATAACTCTGCGGCGCTTTGATGAAATTTTTTAGACAAACAAAAAACAGCCTGCAAAGACTTTTAAATCTTTGCAGACTGCTTCAAGCTATATCGTCACTTCTATGGTATCGCATATTGACACTCTTGTCAAGGCCTTATTCTTCGTTTAAGAATTATCACATCGAAAACATTGACTGTTCCGTCGTTGTTAAGGTCGGCGAGTTTCCACTGTTCATTTGTAAATCCTTCCTTTTTTACGAGATATTTTTGAAGGGTAACAACATCTGAAATGTTAAACTCTCCGTCAAAATTCAAATCTCCTGTTACCGATTCAAGAGTTACAAATTCCAGATTCCATTCATTTGCATATCTCTCTGCTTCTGTATCTTTGTAACCATAAATAATACAGTCGCTGTTAAATGTACATACAGGCTTATCAGTAAGGGGAAAGTTTTCAATCATTCCGATGCTTAAGTATTCCATAGGCTTTTTCATTGGCAATGTTCCTATAGCTTTAACGGTCGGCGGAATGACAATGGTTTTAACATTGCTGTATAAAAATGCAGCTTGCCCAATTGATTTTGTTTCTTTTTGCAGTACTATCGTTTCAAGCTTTTCACAGTTTTTAAAAGCGCTTTCACCAAGTCTTGTAACACTTTCGCCAAAAGAAATATTTTTTAGTTTACTGCAAGAATCAAAGGCTGATTCGCCAATAGCTTTAACATTGAGTTTAGCAGAAGTCAAAGTGCTGCAATCACAAAACGTATCTCTTAATATTTCCAGTTTAGGGCAATCAATTTCTATCTCATTCAGCGAACTGCATCCTACGAAAGCACGTGTTCCAAGATATTTCAAATTTTCAGGAAAGTTTATTTTCTTAAGATTACGACACGTTGAAAAAGCCAATTTATCTATAAATTCAATTGAATCCGGTAAAATTATCTCAGTTAATGGAGCATTTGAAAAAGCTCCGGTTTCAATAGCTGTAACTGGGCATCCATTTATTTCATTTTCGATAATAAAAGGTTCTGCTATTGGTTCAATGCTATCAGAGGCGGTATAATCACTCCATGCAAAAACGGCTGTATTATCGGGTTTAATATAATAATATCCATCATTTCTTTTAATAAACCCGAACTTTTCTCTGTATTCGGCATCGTGTCTAAAGTCTTTATATGGAGAATCCATTTCGACTGCCGGAATATTTTGAATAACATTGCCATTATGGTCATATACATTAAAACTCTTTATATCGTCACTGTCTAACTTTTCGTTAAACATTACATATGTGTTACCATCATCATCAAGCCAGTATTCGTTTTCAACATGACCATATTTTAAATTATCAAGGTGAACAATATCGGGAACGCAGTGAATATAAGTCTGCCAGCCCTCCTTATAGATAGAGTAATTATCCCATATGCCATAAGCACCTTCAAGCTGTTCAAGAGTTATCCGCTCGCCGATATTTTTGTCATGGGCGAGAATACGCCTTGCCCGTTCACACTGGACTTTGTCGCCGCTCGTCTGTTCAGTATCAAAGATGAATTTGCAAAGTTCCTTTTCCTCGTCGTTGAGAGAGTTGTAGTCAGTAATACACAGATCATATTTAAGAAATTTTGCCCATAAATTTTCGCTTCCCTGTACTGCGTATGAAATATTAATTAATAATAGAGAAATTGTAAATATTCCTGCTGTCAAGTAAGAAAAAATTTTTTTCAATTCGAACACCTTCCTTCTAATTTCCATAATAAGGAGTTCCGGCAGAATCACCATGGCCATAACCATGTGCAGAGCCGTATATATCTGTATTTTTTGTTATAGAATAAAATTTTACTAAACCGTCACTACTTGCCATATTATATGAGCCTATGTTATATGCGGAATTATAAATTGTTTGATCACATAAAGCAATACCTTTTGAATCTACATTAGTAACTTTTCCATTTCCCATTTTCTGAGACCAAATACTGCAATTTCCGCCATGTGTCGGACAAGTACCGTTTCCATTTCGCAAGTAATAGTGCATGGATAGACTTCCATTAAATCTTCCATAGTACAAATAATATGCAGTCATAGCAATTATTCTTTCATTATTTTCATTATATCCGGATGGCGGTGAAAAAGAATTATTTTTGGAATTTAATACTTTAGTTTTGTCGTATTCCTTTAATGTGAAGTTTATCGCTTTTCCATCTCGAATCATTTGATTTTTTATAAAAGTCATATATTCATTCATACATTGCTCAAACTGGCTATTATTATTAACAATACCATGAATCTGACTTGTATATACTTCTCTATAGTCATTTATTTCATCAATTGCATATTCGATTTTTCTTTCAAAATTAGAGTATTCTTTTGATAATTCACTAAATTTAGAGAAAGTATAACCATCATTTTCTATATTTTGTCCTATGCCAAATTCTCCTGGATAGAGATAATACATATTATCTCCGTTATAATATGTTTGCAGTGCATACGCATAACAATTCATTCTGTTTTGGAAATTAGATATATTACCAAGATTAGAGGTTATATTATTATACTTATATGGAGCATAATCCAAGGTATAATTAGACGAAAGTGAATAAGTAATTTCAAAATATGGTTTATTGCTGCCAGCTCTTTCTGAATTAGCGACTATTGCTGCATACGGCGCACTATCTGCAACCATTTTAAATCCATAACACGGTATTCCTATATTACGAGATGAATTTCCATAATTAAGCCATGCTTGCGTTAAAGCTGTTATATCAATCTCTTTCCATGAATTCATTTCAGTATAGACTACATCAAACCCTCCAACCAAAGTATTATATTTGTCTAATGTTGAAGAATTGTTCCAAGTACAATTCATTGGCTCTGATTGAAGCGAATAAATTTTTATATGCTTAGATGAATTTATATAATTGCCACGTAAAAAGATATTAAATTTAGCATCCAAAATAGTTGCATTTCTACCATAACTTGTAAATGAATCGTTACATGTTACATATGTTTGATACCCATGACCATTTACGTTGCTAATATACATATATTGATCTCTAATTATTTCATTTGGCGAGTATTCTGAATTACAATATGTATTTACACTTCGTTCTACAGTGTATTCAGAACTCAAAGTTAAGGGGTAAACAGAAGTTTCTAAATTTATTAAATTATTAGAGGTAGGGTATATGGTAAGCAAATAACCGTCATTGCTATCACTAATCTCATAATCAACAGCAAAACTTTTACTTTCACCTGATGAATCATGCATAGATATTGCAGGAATTTCAAAAACACTCTCACCATTGTCATTGGAAAAATCAATACTATTGCTATCTTCATGTTCTAAGTGAAGCCCATCAGCCTTGATAAAGTATGTTAAAGAATCTGGAATATCCTCAAAGCTATTAAATATAATAGCTTCAGTAACAGATTTAGGTTGAATATCAATTGAAAGATCACTATTATTGTATACGGATTCAAAAGTGGCAGATGAAGTTATGTCGTTAAATGAATCAGTAACATCAAGTGGAATATTGTCATCTAAGGAGTCAGTTTGTGTATAGTCGATTGTATTTGCCTTTGCAACGTTGTCACTTGTCTGAACATTATATTCCAAATTTGCTGAAGTGATTTTTTCAGTTTCATTTATAGATAAATTAGTTAATGAGACAGATATGTCGAATTCTCCATATTCTAATTGTATAGCATTTTCTTTGTCAGTTTTATAATTATTTACAGAAAGCTGTGATGGAACAGTAACATTCAAAGAATTGCTTTTATTAGTATAATTTCCGTTTTCGTCTAAAATCAAACTGTTGTTAATTTCGATCCATTTATCCTCTTGCCAATAATGAATAGGCACAGTACTTACATAGGCAGTTATTGTACCATCGCCATTATCGAAATGCTTTCCATATTCCGAACGCAGCGACAAAATTTCGACAGGCTCTTTAGCCATTACGTTAATGGCGCTTGTGTTAACTCCAGATACTGTTAATAACAAAATTAAAGTGGTTGTAATTAAAGATAAGCCTTTTTTTAACATTATAAGTCTCCTTAAATTATGTCTTTTGTCTTTTGTTTTAAATTTGACTAAATTTATGCACCTCAAATAACACAACTAAATTTAATCGGTTTCTTAAATTGATCAATTCCCAAGTTATCTAATCATATTATACTATAATATGAGTATTTTGTCAATAATAATTATTAGTTTTTTACAATTACTCATCTTCATATCTTATATGTGCCATCCAAATAATCATAGGTTTATATTTTTAATTCATATATAATTGCTTTTAATTATATATTTCCTACTCCTGTGTTTGTTATTGATCTTCGTTAATTGTGTCCATACTGAGTGCACATAAAAGCAATCCGCCAGCATAACTGCTGACGGATCGCTTCTCAATCGGTTATTTTGCTTGTGTTCCTTATTGCAATCTCGTATCTACGGGCTTTGAGGGGTGGACATCTATTGTCTGCTATGTCCGATATAGTTTTTTGTAGTCCGAGGGAGTACATCCGGTTATACTTTTGAATACTCTGTTGAATGTTGTAAGGCTTGTAAATCCTACCTGCATAGCCACATCGGTGATTGAACATCCGTTTTCAAGCAAAAGAAGCTCTGCGGCTTTTACCCTGCGGCGATTAAGAAAATTAATAAATGTGGTATTACTGTATTTTTTGAATATCCTTGAAAAATGATAAGTACTGTAGCCTGCGAGCTGAGCAAGATCCTCCAGAGTAATATCATTCATATAATTCTGTTCAATAAATTTCAGTATCATACGGAATTTGCCCGCATACTGTTCGCCGGCGTAATATTGTATTTCGTTAAGCTGATATTCCTTTATTTTGGCAAAAAAAGATAAGATCTTCATATATATATATACTTCGGTAACATCACCAAAATTAGAATAAAGTATATATATGTCTTTCATTATCTGGTTCATTGACCGCAGAAATTCCTTGTCAAAGCTTGAATTGATCAGCAAAGGCTCGGAAAAAACAGAGTACAGTTCCGACAGTGCAGGATTATTTGCAAACGAATGGTTGTCAATAAGAAGGATAAGGCGTCTGCCGGACTGAGCTTTAAGATTATGGAGCGTACCTGCGGGAATAATAAGTATATCACGTTCGTCAAGGAGATAATCCGTGCCTCCACAAATAGCCTCAAAGCCGTTTGTAAGCGGCATAATTATTTCGATAGCATTATGCCAGTGGAGAGGATATTCTTCATTTTCAATATTGTCGTATAAAAGCACACTTCTGTTCTGAGTATAGTCAACCGTTTCAAAATCACCGTTTAGATGTGCGATCATGTCAAGCTCCCTTTCATATATTTTTTGAATAATAATGATATAATCAAAAAATGTCTTGAGATTACATGATGTATTTTTATGTATAATATATAATAACATATCCTGCAAAAAAGTGCAATATATTTTATTGTAAATATGTGTATTTGCACAAGGGAAAATATAAAATATCGCAATAATTGAAACTTAAAGCGCAAAAAACGGTTAGTAAATCAAAACAAATTAGTGTATAATTTAAACAAATTGGAGGAAAAATTATGAGTGTAATATCTTCAAAACGTATATACAAGAATTTTGGTGAATGTATTTTCCTTGATAACGGTATTATCACCTTGGGAGTAACACTTGAAGAAGGTCCGAGGATAATATATTTCTCCCTTGCGGGAAAGAAAAATGTGCTTTTTGAAGATACTGAACGCATATTTACTGAGCCTGCAGGAAAATACGGAACATGGGTGGCATACGGCGGACACAGGCTTTGGTGTGCGCCCGAGGTGAATCCCGAAACCTATTACCCCGATAATAGCAGGGTAAGCTGCGAGATCACAGACAATACTCTTACATTAATGCCGCCCGTCACTCCATTTGGTAAGGAATTTACCATGATAATTGAAATGAACGAGGCATCTCCAGTTGTGAAGATAACGCACAAAATACGCAATATATCCGAGAAAAAAGCGGAGTTTGCGCCATGGTCCGTGACGAGTCTTACACATGGCGGAGTTTGTATTATTCCTATGAGCACGCAGAAAAAAGGATATCTTCCCAACCGTGTGATAAGTCTTTGGGACTATTCCGATATAAATGACAGCCGTTTCAGAATAACAAATTCCGAAGTGCGCATAAGGCAGGATAGCTACGTAAGAAAGGCTTTCAAAGCAGGCTTTAATCTTGAGGACGGTTACGCTGCCTATGCGGTCAACGGGCAGATATTTGCCAAATGTATCCCGAAATACGAGGAGGTATGCTATCCCGATTATTCCTGCAATTTTGAGGTATATACCAACAGCCTGTTTCTTGAATGTGAGCTTTTGGGAGAAAAAAGAGAGTTTGCGAAGAATGAGGAAGCAGTCATTTCAGAGCACTGGTGCCTGCTGGATAACGAAGGTAATTTTGAGCCGGATCTGAATGATTTCAAGGAGTATATCGGCGGTCGGATCAACAGATTTCTTGACGCAATATAATATAAATCTGAAAGGAAAATCACTATGGAAAAATATTTTGACAGCACCCTCAGCGCAGAAGAAAGAGCAATTGCGCTAACCGATGCAATGACGGTGGAGGAGCAGGCTTCTCAGCTCAGATACGATGCTCCTGCCGTAAAAAGGCTGGGCATTCCTGCATACAACTGGTGGAACGAGGGACTGCACGGTCTGGCGCGTTCGGGCATAGCCACAATGTTTCCGCAGGCTATCGGTCTGGCGGCTATGTTTGATACAGAACTGACTCAGAAGGTCGCGGATATAATCGCCGAGGAAGCTCGTGCAAAGTATAATGCATATACAAAATACGATGACAGAGATATATACAAGGGGCTGACCTTCTGGGCACCCAATATCAATATTTTCCGTGATCCTCGCTGGGGCAGAGGACATGAGACTTACGGCGAAGATCCATATTTGACCGCCGAAAACGGAAAAGCCTTTGTAAATGGCTTGCAGGGTGAAGGAAAAACAATGAAAGCTGCCGCTTGTGCTAAGCATTATGCTGTACACAGCGGTCCCGAAGCAGTGCGTCACGAGTTTAATGCCGAAGTTTCCAAAAAGGATATTGAAGAAACCTATCTTCCTGCATTTGAAGCACTCGTCAGAGAAGCTCACGTTGAGGGCGTAATGGGCGCATATAACCGTGTAAACAGCGAGGCTGCCTGCGCGAGCAGTTTTCTTATGTCCAAGCTGAACGAGTGGGGCTTTGACGGATACTTTGTGTCCGATTGCTGGGCAATACGCGATTTCCATGAGCATCACGGTCTTACAGCGAATCCGGTTGAATCTGCGGCTCTTGCCATAAAATCGGGATGCGATGTAAACTGCGGCTGCACTTATGCGTATCTCCTTGCCGCACTTAACGAGGGACTTATCACCGAGGAGCATATCCGAAACGCCTGCATACACCTTATGAGAACAAGGATAAGGCTGGGTATGTTCGATGATAAAACAGAATATGATGATATACCTTATACCGTTGTAGCGTGCAAGGAGCACAAGGCGGTTTCGCTGAAATGCGCGGAAAAATCCATGGTACTGCTGAAAAATAACGGCATACTTCCGCTTGATGAAAGCCGACTGCATACAATTGCGGTCATCGGCCCAAACAGCGACAGCAGAATTGCGCTGGAGGGCAACTATAACGGTACTGCGGATAAGTATGTTACATTCCTTGACGGTATCAGAGAGCGCTTTGAGGGCAGGGTCATATATGCCGAGGGTTGTCACCTTTATAAAGACAAGGTTTCCGCTCTGGCGCAATCGGGTGACAGATATGCTGAGGCTCTCGCCGCTGCGGACTGTGCCGACCTTGTTGTACTTTGCGTTGGACTCGACTCCACCATTGAGGGCGAAGAGGGCGATACAGGCAACGAGTTTTCTTCGGGAGATAAAAATGATATACGTCTGCCCGAATATCAACGTATCCTGGTAGACAAGATAATGCAGACGGGCAAGCCGGTTGTCGTTGTGTGCGCCGCAGGAAGTTCGGTGAATACCGAATGTGAGCCGGATGCGCTTATCCACGCATGGTATCCCGGCTCGGAAGGCGGCACGGCACTTGCAGAGATACTTTTCGGCGACGTTTCACCTTCGGGCAAGCTACCCGTTACATTCTACGAGCGTTCCGATATGCTTCCCGACTTCACCGATTATTCCATGAAAAACCGCACCTACCGTTATGCGGAAAATAATGTGCTGTATCCCTTTGGATACGGTCTTACTTACGGAAAAATTGTTTGCACATCGGTTGAATACAAGGACGGTAAGGCTGTTGTGACTGCCGAAAACACGGGCGGCAAAGCGGTGGATGACGTTATTCAGCTTTATATCAAGGACTATTGTGAAAACGCTGTGCCTAATGTGAGTTTGTGCGGTTTCAAGAGGGTAAATCTTGCAGCAGGCGAGAAAATGTTCGTAGAGATATCCGTATCGGAAAGAGCATTTACCGCTGTTGACGAAAACGGCGAGCGCAACCGCTTCGGCAGCAGGTTTACATTATATGCAGGCACTCATCAGCCGGATGAAATAAGCGAGAAATTATGCGGCACAAAGTGCGTCAGCACAGAAATAAATTTATGATATTTTTCGGAGGTAATAAAAATGAGCGAATTCTTCAAAGACATAGGCAAAATTGCATACGAGGGCAAAAACAGCACGAACCCGCTTTCATTCAAATACTACAATCCCGATGAAATGATCGCAGGAAAGCCTATGAAAGAGCATCTGAAATTTGCACTTTCATGGTGGCATACAATGGGCGGTGACGGCACTGATATGTTCGGCTGCGGTACTGCTGACAAGTCATGGGGCGAATCTGACCCCTCAGCAAGAGCAAAGGCAAAGGTTGACGCAGCTTTTGAGATAATGGACAAGCTGTCAATTGAATATTTCTGCTTCCATGACCGTGACCTTTCTCCTGAGTACGGCAGTCTTGCAGAAACAAACGCTAAGCTTGACGAGGTAACAGACTATATCGCAGAAAAAATGAAGGCTGACCCTACCAAAAAACTTCTCTGGGGCACTGCAAAATGCTTTGATCACCCAAGATATATGCACGGTGCAGGAACTTCACCCTCTGCAGATGTTTTCGCATTTTCCGCAGCACAGATAAAGAAAGCTGTTGAGGCTACTGTAAAGCTTGGCGGTATGGGTTATGTATTCTGGGGCGGCAGAGAAGGCTATGAAACTCTCCTGAATACAGATATGGCACTCGAGCAGGACAACATGGCAAGACTTATGAGAATGACTGTTGACTATGCACGTTCCATAGGCTATAAGGGTGATTTCTACATTGAACCAAAGCCAAAGGAACCCACAAAGCATCAATATGATTTCGATACAGCAACAGTTTTAGGCTTCCTGCGCAAGTATGGCCTTGAAAATGATTTCAAAATGAACATAGAGGCAAACCACGCAACACTGGCACAGCACACATTCCAGCATGAGCTGAGAGTTGCAAGGGATAACGGCGTATTTGGTTCCATTGACGCAAACCAGGGAGATCCGCTGCTGGGCTGGGATACAGACCAGTTTCCCACAAATGTATATGATGCTGCACTTTGTATGTATGAGGTTCTGAAAGCAGGCGGCTTTACAAACGGAGGACTTAACTTTGACTCAAAGGCAAGAAGAGGTTCATTCACTCCCGAGGATATTTTCCTCTCATATATTGCAGGAATGGACACCTTTGCACTTGGTCTGAGAATTGCAGTCAAGATGATAGAGGACGGCAGAATTGACAAGTTTGTTGCTGACAGATATGCGTCATGGCAGATAGGCATAGGCAAGGATATAATTGAAGGTAATGTTACCATGGCAGATCTGGAGAAATACGCTCTTGAAAAGAGTGAAGTTACAGACAGCCTTTCAAGCGGCAGACAGGAAATGCTTGAGTCTGTTGTGAATAATATTATGTTTAATCTCTGATAATGGCAGCTTGGCAATAAAAGTTTTTTGGTTCAGCTATTTTCAAAAATGCTGGCGAGGTTCAGGATGAGAAGTCCTGGTCGCCCTCCGCAGAGGGCGAAATTCCCTGCGCTATGCTTTTTGCGCGCGGAGAAAAAGGGTGATAAAAGTGGCAGCTTTTCGAGGGGAAAGCGAACAAGACCGCTTTCCCCCTTGTTATATTTTTACTGTAAGTTTTCAGCGAATGATCTACAACATACGAAAGGAATACATCTATGGCATATATAATCGGTGTGGACTGCGGTACAAGCGGTACAAAGACAGTTCTTTTTCATGAAAACGGCAGGGTAATTGCCTCTGCAACTGCGGAATATCCCATGTATCAGCCGAAAAACGGATATGCAGAGCAGAACCCTGCACACTGGGCGGCTGCAATGCTTGACACAGTGAGAGCAGTAGTTTCAAAAAGCGGCGTAAATAAGGACGAAATAAAGGGCATAGGCATTTCAGGACAGATGCACGGTCTTGTAATGCTTGATAAGGACAACAACGTTCTCCGCAATGCTATTATATGGTGCGATCAGCGTACAGCCGCAGAGGCTGATGAAATGAACCGCATAATCGGCAGGGAAAAGCTCATTGAAATCACAGCAAATCCTGCATTGACAGGCTGGACAGCGGCAAAAATTCTGTGGGTGAAAAATAACGAGCCTGAGATTTTTGAAAAATGCAGACACATACTTCTGCCGAAGGATTATCTGAGATTTATACTTACCGGCGAATATGCAACAGAAGTATCAGACGCATCAGGAATGCAGCTGCTTGACGTTCCGAACCGCTGCTGGAGCAGTGAAATATGTCAAAGACTCGGTATAGATATGGAACTTCTGGCCAGGGTCTATGAATCCTGTGAGGTGACAGGCGTTCTGAGAGCGGATATTGCAGAACAGCTCGGACTTAATGCAGGCACAATAGTAGTAGGCGGTGCAGGTGACAATGCCGCCGCAGCAATAGGTACAGGGGTATGTGCAGAGGGCAGAGCATTCACCACAATAGGTACATCTGGAGTTGTATTTGCACATACACCGTCTGTTTCCATTGATCCTGAGGGACGTGTTCATACCTGCTGTGCGGCTGTTCCGGGAGAATGGCATATTATGGGCGTAACACAGGCGGCAGGACTTTCGCTGAAATGGTTCAGGGACAATTTTTGCGGTGCAGAAAAGGATACAGCGGCACTTATGGATGTTGATGAATATTATCTCATGGACAAGGAGGCAGAAACCGTTCCGATAGGTGCGGAAAGGCTTTTGTATCTGCCTTATCTCATGGGTGAGAGAACGCCCCATCTTGACCCTGATGCAAGAGGCGTATTCTTCGGACTTTCAGCAATGCATACAAAGAAGCATATGCTGAGGGCGGTAATGGAGGGCGTTGCGTATTCACTTCGTGACTGCGTGGAGGTTTTTCGTGAAATGGGAATAAATGTTTCGGATATGATGGCATGCGGCGGCGGTGGAACATCACCTTTGTGGCGTTCAATGCTTGCAGATCTGTATGGCTGTGAGGTAAAGACGCCTGCGTCCAAGGAGGGACCTGCACTGGGTGCGGCACTTCTTGCGTCTGTTGGTGCAGGGATATACGGCAGTGTGCCCGAGGCTGTAAAGGCAGTAGTAAGGACGGACAAGGTGTGTCAGCCTGACAGCAGCAGAATGGAAAGGTACGATGAGTTTTACAGTCTGTACAGGGAAATATATCCTGCACTGAAAGACAGTTTTTCAAGGCTTGCAACGCTGTAAAAAAGTTTTTTGGTGCAGCTGTTTCTTCAAAAATGCTGCGGCAGGGTGTATATCAGCAAAACACAGTATATCGGCGGATTTGTCAAAATACACCATAAGTTCACGATGTTCTTCTTCTGGTTCAGAGTAATCCCGAATGAAATCATTTATTTCATCGTGATGTCAGTAACACTGTAACTAACTTTTAATGTGTATGTTTTGCCCGGCTGAACATCATTTAATTATTGCTGGGCATCTACATCATCTTGCTACGAAGATAATAAGTATATTATTTATGGCTTTTTAAAAAAAGAAACTCGTATGTCCGTTATGGGAATTGAATATGAATATTATACATTAAACAGTAAGGAATGGGATATCCTAGAAGAAATTCATGGAGGCACTCATAAAAGATTTATCACAATTGGTGATATAAAATACTTTAATATTATTTTTTAATATACTGTTAATTAATAATGATGGAGCAGACAAGTATAAAATACTTGTCTGCTCCATTTTTTATCCCTAACTCATAGATAATTAATAAAAATAACTGATGAACGGTTAAAATATAAAAATGAACAGAATTAGCCACGAATCTACAAAAAACAAGTATTGTATAATATTAACAAGTAGAATTATTTAATTATATATAATTCTACAAAATTCTATAATTAATTACCAAAAAATATTGACGACGTTAAAAATATCTTGTATAATAAGAAACATAAGATTGGTATTATATGTAATATATTAATACTGATTACGAATTAGGTATTGACTTTTGTTAAAACTTAATCATTATTGCAACCAGGTTATGTCTAATTATGTTGGTATTAGTCAGAATTTGAACTATTGATAATTTTATATTATTCGGCGTTGATTTTTATTTTGTTTCTTGGGTGCTTAGCTGATAGAATTTCTTTCTGTTTAGACATAACAACATATGTATAAATTTGAGGTGTAAATATGACAAACAAGAATATTTATATAAAATTAAAAGATAATTGTTCTGCTATAACATATTTTAGAAAATCATATACAGAACAAAGTGATTCGTATTTTTATAATTTTAATAAACAGAGTACAGTTGAGATGGACATTAACAAAGCATTATTAAAAATGGAGTATTTTTTGATTGCTCTAATTCATCATAATGGAAAAATTGACTATGCTTACCTTGGAACAGGCAAAATTATAAAAAATGAAAAAGGTTATGCTATAAAGTTGAATGTGAAATCTAAACTTAATTATGGCACAGCAATAAAAAATATATGTAAGCTTTCAGAACTTAATCTTGAAAAGGATTTTAAAAAAGATGAATATGTTCTTATTGAAGAATCCGAACTAATTTCAAAGCAAATTGATTTTATAATCAATGAACCATTTTTAGAAAAGACACATTCTTGTATTTATAGCGAATTGAATTCAGAAAAAGAACTTTCTGAATATGCACAAAGAAATGAACATTGTGTAAGACAATATAACCTTCGTGAACCAATGGAAAACAGGGGAGAATTTCAGCGTGATTATGAGCGTATTGTACATTCCAAAGCATTTAGACGTATGGTTGATAAGGCACAGGTGTTCAGTGCGTCAAAAGGTGATTACTATAGAACCCGAATGACTCATACTCAAGCAGTATCTCAGATTGCAAGAGGAATTGCTGAAGGTTTAAAACTAAATTTATATTTAACAGAAGCCATTGCATTAGGTCACGATATAGGTCATACACCATTTGGGCATCAAGGTGAAAGAACTTTAAATGATATATTGCGTGGTAAGTATGATATAATTAAAAACATTAAGCTATTTGAAAAAACTAATTATTTTGGTGGATTTAAACATAATTATCAGTCACTTAGAGTTGCATCACTTCTTGAAGAAGAATATACGGAAATATGTGGTATGGATCTAAGCTTCCAGACTCTAGAAGGAATGATAAAACATACCAAGCTTAAGAAAAATGAATTTATGCTTGAGCAATTTACAAATGATAATTCTGCTAATGAACATTTACACTTTGAACAAGAGTTTTGTTCCACTCTTGAAGGACAAGTAGTTGCAATAGCTGATGAAATTGCTCAGAGGGGTCATGACTTGGATGATGCATTGTCATCAGGTGCGATGCAGTTTGAAGACTTTCAAAAATATCTGACTGTTAAAAAAATGAAAGAGTTAGCAGACATTGTTAATAGAGTAAATGATGATATAATAGCTATGAATCATAATCACAGAAGATTTGTAGATGAGAACGAACTAAGAAACAGTCGTACCGTTTCAGCTATTGTTTCTTATTTTATAAATGATGTTATCAGATATTCAGCTGTAAAAATAAATAAATACGATTACTCTGAATTTGAGGATAATGATTACCGAGTATCAAAAGAAATAATTAGTTTTTCAGAAACAGCTGCTACACTTAATAAATATCTTGAAACAATTATTACAAGTAAAGTTATCAATTCTCCGGAAGTATCATTGTTTGATAATAATGCACACACAATAGTAAAAGGATTATTCAAGGCGTATTATAATAATCCAAGATTATTGCATAAGGGTACTCAAAGAAAGCTTTATATCAACTTAAGAAATGTTTCACAGAATGTTGTTGATTTCGAATACGGAAATTATGAGATAATTAAAGAAGAATTCGACTTAATTACCGGATATGATTTTAATAATGATTCAACATCAGAATTAGCGAAGGAGTATTATGAAAAGAGATGTGTTCTTGTGAGGATTATATGTGATTTTATTGCAGGTATGACAGATACTTATGCTTCTAATGAATATAATAGAATTGTAAAATAATTGATAGTAATAATTTTAAATTTATATTATAATTGCAAATCATTTGATAGATATTGTAGAGTGAGTAGTCATAGATTCCATAAAAAGAAGGAAGTTTCGGTATCGGCTGGGACTTCAATATTGATGTGAGCAAAATTGTAATGCCGGCCGAGAGTTACTATCAGGTAGTATTGCCTGACGGTTCGAATACAACTTTCAAGGATAACGGTAAACGGATTTGAGTGTCTGAACGCTCACAGCAAAATGGAGAAAGGGCGGAGACGGTTATATTATAACAAACGCCGCACAGTCAATCCAGACTGTTGATGACAATAAAAACAGCGTTACTCAGAATAAGTACAACGCAATGGGACTGTTGGAACAGGTAACACTCAGCGGAACAGATTCAAAGGATAAAAATATTTCAAAGTATTTTTACAACAACGCAGGTGTTCAGATCAAGATGTACACAGGTATGTCCTCTGAGAATGACAGCACATATCTGACAACAAATTATGAGTATGATAACTGGCTGAGAGCAGTGAGAACAACCGACAGCACAGGCTACAATTCAGGCACAATAACATATGACCTGAACGGAAATGTACTTACAAACACAGACGCAAACGGCAATGTCACGACCAATACTTATGACGCACTAAACCGTGTACTTACTTCAAAGACTGTAAACTCTAAAGATTCCTCAAAGAATGTCAGCAAATCATATGAATATGACAATATGGGCAGGATTTCAAGAGCTATAAACAATGATTTAACCACTACATATTCATATGATGATTTAGGCAGAAAGATCGAGGAAATCGAAAGTAAGGACGGATATTCAACCTTCAAGGGATTTTTCTATGAGGGCGTTTCGCAGTATACAAGACAGCAGATAGTCGGTATTAATAATCTTTTGATGTATTCATACACAAGCTATGAATATGACGGTGAAATGAGGCTTACCAAGGTAAAGGAAACAGGGGAAGAAACAGTTTCATATACCTATGACAGAAACGGAAACAAGAAGTCAGAAACCCTTGCAAACGGAGTAGTTTCGACTTATGATTACAATAATGCGAATAGGATAGTAAAGCTTGTTAACAAAAAGGGCAATAGTACCATATCAAGCTACGAATATTCATATTATCTTGATGGTTCTGATGCTTGCAAAGTACACAGCGAAAATGGTATAATAGAAACTACGGAATATGAGTATGACGGTCTGAAAAGACTGACGCAGGAATCTGTTGCAATTGGTAACAGTACAGATACCTATGCATACGAGTATGACGATTACGGTAACCGTTCTAAAATGACTGCTGCCGGTTCTGAGAATTATGTAACTGAGTACAATTACAATAACGCTCAGGGCAATTATATAGCGCTTCTGCAAAAGGAAGTTAAGACAGTCGAGGGCGAAGAAAATCCTCTTGACCTGAACAGCAATGTTAAGCAGACGGTTTATACCTACGACGCTAATGGCAATCAGATTACAAAGACTGCCGAGGGAAAAACTGAAACCAACACTTACGATAGCTTAAATCAGCTTATCGGCTTCACCGACGGTGAAACAACTGCAAGCTATGCTTATAATGTTGACGGTCTGAGATATGAAAAGATCGTTGACGGTCAGAGGATAAATCATGTCTGGGACGGAAGCAAGCAGATCATAGCAGATGTAATTGATAACCAGTTCTATGAGGCTGACTGTTATATCCGAGGCACTAACCTCGTTGCAAAGTACAATTATAGAAACGGTAACAAATCCGAGTATACCTACTATACGCAAAATGCTCACGGCGATGTTGTAAATCTTACAAATGCCAATGGTGAAGTAACTAAGACGTACAAGTACAATGCTTTTGGTGTTGAAAAGGATATATCTGAAAGTGATACAAATGCTTTCCGCTACTGTGGTGAATATTATGACTCTGAATCTGGTACTATATACCTTAGAGCGAGATATTATGATCCGACAATAGGCAGATTTATTTCAAGGGACAGCTTTGCTGGTAAAAATGAAGATCCGCTTAGTCTGAACCTATACACTTATTGCGCCAATAATCCGATTGTTAATATTGATCCAACAGGCCATTTTTGGAATATAGTTGTAGGTGCTATAGGTGGTGCATTATTAAATGGTGCTGTAACTGTTGCATCTAATTTATTAACTGGTGAAAAATGGAATGAAGGGTTAGGACAATCTTTATTAGTTGGAGCTGCAAGTGGTGCTTTAGCTTCTTGTGGAGCACCAGTAGGTGTTCAGTTAATTGGAGATATGGCAATATCAGCCATTGATGATGGCATTTCACAATATAAAAGTGGTGAAAAGTATAGTATTTGGGGAACATTAGGTGCTGTTAGTAGCAGTGCACTCACCTTTGGTCTTGGCAATTTAGCAACAGACAAGTTAACAAAAGGAGCTAAAAAAGTAGCTCAAAAAGGTATTGATAAAGCAAACTCGCTTATTACAAAAGCAGAAAACATTAAAAATGCCGGAGGACGGTATTGGAAAGGAGCATGGAAAAAAGGTCAAAATCTTTTAAAATCAGCGACTAAACAAATGAAACGTCTAAATAGAATAGATAATTTTGTCGAAAATGGAATAAGTTTTGTGTCTGGCGTATCATATAATTGTTTAACTAATGCTAAAAAGGTGTATAATAATTTTAGAGATAGAACAGAATCCAAAAAAAATTATTATTCAAAAAGATATGTAAAAGCGTAGTAAATAAAAGACAGTATAGATTATATAATCTATACTGTCTTTAATAAAGGAGTTTATATATGTTCAAATATGATTTGGCAATAAGGCATAAACATCCTAGAGTATACAATGTATTGTATTTTGAAAAATGGTTAAATGATTATAAGAGTAACGGGTTAAGGCTACTCAAAAATGAAAAAAATAACTTTTATTTCAAGAAAAGCAGCATATTAGATTTTGAATATTTTGTGATGGTTTCACGATATGAATATAAAATGCTGTTAGATATATCTGGTAAAAAAACAGCGATTGATCCTACTTTTGTTGAAAATTATTTAAATGAAAACAACATAAAATACAGTTGTGTATCAAATAAAGACACGTATATTTATCTGATAAACGGAATAAATGTGATCTTGATACTATAAAACTGTATCGTTATTCATCTACATTAAAATTTAGCAAACAAGAAAACTCAATTTATAAAGGCATGATTTTGATTTATTTTATAATATTGATACTAGCGTTATTCTTATGTATTATATCTGCGTTTGTTTTTTGTGCAATTTTGATCTGTATTTTGGGATTAAAACTACATAATAATAATATAAAATTAAATAACTTGAAACAATCTTTAAATTAACTAATATGAGATAAATTAGTGATATGCATAATTGTATTGATAATACCAAGCGTGTTCTGCATAAGCGGAACGAGGATTTTTTCTTTACAATATATTTAAGTTATGATATAATATCATTAGCAGAACGGAAATAAATCTAAGTATACTTATTATACCCAGAATACTCATGGCGATGTTGTAAATCTTACAAATGCCAATGGTGAAGTAACTAAGACGTACAAGTACAATGCTTTTGGTGTTGAAAAGGATATATCTGAAAGTGATACAAATGCTTTCCGTTACTGCGGTGAGTACTATGACACTGAATCCGATACTATATACCTTAGAGCGAGATATTATGATCCGACAATAGGCAGATTTATTAGTCGTGACTCTTTTGCTGGAAGCAATAACGATCCGTTAAGCCTGAATCTCTATACGTATTGTCATAATAATCCGATAATTTATCAAGATAAAAGTGGTCATTGGATTCATTTAGCAATTGGTGCGGCAGTGGGAGCATTAGTTGGTGGGGCTATAAAAGTAGCGACTAATTTAATAGATCCTGAAAAAGACTGGAATGATGGATTAGGAACTGCTATGATTGCCGGAGCTGCTAGTGGTTTTCTTGCTTCAACAGGTGTTGGATTGGTTGGACAAGTTGCTGGAAATGCTGCTATTAGTATGGCAAATAATGCTGCTGATCAGGTGATTGATAATAAAGGATTTAAAAATTTTAACGTTGGTAGTATGCTTTTTGATGGTGTAGTAGGTGGTATTGCCGGTCGTGCTGGTGGTGCAGGTGCTGGAAGTAAACATTTAAATAAAATTGGAAAACAATTATTTAAAAGAACGTTTAATACTACTACACATAAGGGGTTAAAAGCTGGAGCAAAAGAATTTGTTAAAGCTTCGGCAAATTATGTGAAAAATGCAAAACACTTTATACCAGTTTTTAAATCTGGTATGATAAAAGCATCATCTGTATCTGGATCTGTAAATGGGTATAAAGCCATTAAAAGCAGATTTAAAAAGATATTAAAAAAATAAATTATGTATTTTATTTATTGTTTTTTAATTCATATTATATCATTTATTTTTGTATGGAGTTCAGCACGAAATGGCGCAAATGCTATTTTGAAATTATTTAGAAGTAAGAATGGATACAAAAAATTGTACAGCTCTTTGACATTTATGGAGAAAGTTATGTTAAGTAAGCATATTCTTAACAGTAAAAGTCATGTAAAAATGCAGAGATATTTTGTATTTGTAAACAGATTTCATGTTTTTAATACAATTGCCTTTCTTTTAATAATTGTAATTTCACTTATAGTAAATATTTATAAATATTATTTTTATTTGAGTTTGTTGTTTATTGTATTTGTAGACATTCCATTTTTAATTTTCTTTTTTATTTCAACATGCCATTCAACAAGAGGAGGAGTAGAATGGAAATTCGAAAGAGATTATAGAAAAAAATAAGTCTATTAGAGCAAATCTAGCTTTTTTGTGAGTTTGGTCTTTTTTCTCCGTTCTGCATTAGCGGAACGGAGATTTTTTCTTTAC
>ENA-UOJJ01001721-UOJJ01001721.1-human-gut-metagenome-genome-assembly--contig:-CS66-NODE-1721-length-30877-cov-9.855136_pt1 | contig 30877 bp, 35 predicted proteins | sample MGYA00242343_ERZ723890 | MGnify/ENA metagenome assembly ERZ723890
GGAGGAAATATGAAAAAATTTTTCTTTTATTTGAAATTTTAAGTACTGTCTTTATACTAATACTTGGTACTATTTTACATTTGCTTTTTCAAATAATAATCATATAGTAGGCATTTTTAGTGCTGTTAATGAAAGTACTTTGAAACATTTAAAACTTTTATTTTTTCCTATGTTAATAACAATTATTATTGAATTTTTTGTAAAAAATAAAAGTATTAATTGTGTATGTAACAGGATTAATTATTGCTTTATCCTTTATCATTGTTTTTTTCTATGCATACACAGAGATTATCGGAACTAACTATGCCTTTTTAGATATTAGTAGTTTTTTATAGCAACTCTTCTAGGTCAAATATATGCTTATATAAAAAACAAAAACAATTGTCCATGTAATATTTCATTTCTAGTTATTTTATTATTATTCAGTTTTATCTTTTTTACTTTTTTTCCACCACATATCGGTTTACTTAAAGATCCAGTTACTAACTTATATGGAATAAACTAAAAAACCAGTATTGCTGGTTTTTTGATTATTTTAAATAATAATGTTTAATTGGTTTTAAATTATCATCTAGTTCATAACAAATAGGATTACCTGTTTCTATTTCTAGTTTTATTACTTCTTCATCTGTTAAATTATCCAAATATTTCATTAATCCTCTTAAACTATTTCCATGTGCTACTATGATTACTTTTTTTGATTGTTCCAATTCTTTTTTTATATCAGAATTATAGTATTCAACTACTCTTTTAATAGTATCTACTAGATTTTCTGTAAGTGGTAGTTCTGATTCTTTTAAATTACTATATTTAGGATCATTACCTGGATATCGTAGATCATCTTTCGTTAAAGAAGGTGGTCTTACATCAGCACTTCTTCTCCAAAGTAAGACTTGATTTTCTCCATATTTTTTTCTTGTTTCATCTTTATTTAATCCTTGTAGTGCTCCATAATGTCTTTCATTTAACTTATAACTATAATTTATAGGGATATCTTTCAAATCTAGTTCTTCTAAAATATAATTTAAAGTATCATTTGCTCTTTTCAATACAGATGTGAAAGCTATATCAAACGTAAATCCTTTTTGTTTTAATACAATTCCAGCTTCTTTGGCTTCTTTAATACCATTTTCTGATAATTCGACATCTGTCCATCCTGTAAAGCGATTTTCTAAATTCCAAATGCTTTGTCCATGTCTTACTAAAACTAATTTTATCATTATTATCTCCTCTATTTTCTAACAAAAGAATTTTATTTACTTATTTATCATATTCCAATTTTACTTTAGTTGTATTTTTATTATTTGTGTATCATGAAATACCAAATAGTGCAATGGTTAATAAAAGTTTTTTCACTTTATTTCTCCTTTTAAACCTTTATCTATTTATGGTATATTCTACACTACCAGCTTTTGAAAGATCCATATCCGTTTTACTTATTATTTTCTTCGTTTCACCAGCTGAAATTTCTTCACCAATATAACCTACTAATTTTATCATTTCTTTACCACTTTTATCTTTTACAATAATATCAAATGATTTTAAATAATTAGTTTCATTTGAAATATTTTTTACATCAGTTTCTAAAGTAGAATAACCACCATCATACTTCAAAGATGTATTTGTCATTTTAAAATTTTCTATTTTTTGATTTTTTACAACATCTTTTTCTTTATTTTGAACTACCTTTTCTTTTTTTACACTCTTAACTTTTGTTTCTTTTTTTGAACAACCACACATTGAAAGTGTAAATATCATAACAAGTACGACATTTATAATTAATATTTTTTTCATATTGATTTCTCCTATCTTAACACTGTAATTGTACCATATCTACAGAACTTTAACAACACGGTTAGTAAGTTTTAAAAAAAAAACTTTGTATTTCATACAAAATTTTTTTATTCATTTCCTTTTAGACTTGTAACCATATCTATTTTATTTACTTTCTTATCTAATATTTTTGAAACAATAAAAGAGACAATAAGTGTACCGAGTGCGGCATATATATAAGATATTAATTCTACTTTAGCATTAAAGTCATAACCGTCTGATAGAGCTGAAACAAAGATGAAGTTTAAAAGTAAGTATCCTAAAGGAAGTCCTATAATAATTGAAATAAGTGTAATCCAATTATTTTGTTTAGTATAAATCTTTTTGATTTGTTTATCTTTAAATCCTAACACTTTTAAAGTTGCAAATTGATATTGTTTTTCTGTAAATGATAAAACTCCTAAGTTATAGATAATAACAATACCTAAAATAACTGCTACAACAATTATTAGAACAATCATTGATTTCATTGTACTAATCATATTTTCAATTCCTAATTTTATTGAACTAATATCTTGAATAAGTTCAACACCTGCTATTTTTTTATTTGTATCTACTTTTTTATTTGAATAAACGGCATTTGGTTTATATTCAATTCCTAGTTTTTCTAAAGATTTTCTTGTAAATTTTTTAATCTTGTCATTTTTAATTCTTCTATTTTAGTTATATATTTTTCTCCAGTTAAATTAGTTAATTCTATATATTTTGACATTAGTTTTCTATATGAATCAATTATTAGAGGATATAAATATAAAGTTTCATCTTTAATAAAATCACGTCCTTGATCCCATATTATAACACAATAATTCTTTTTTTTATTTTTTTTTGTATATAAATTTAATCTATGTACATAATATTAATGTGATAAGAAATTATCACACATAAAAAGACACAAGGAATTTTGTGTCTTTTTCTTATTTTTCATAATTCATTGCAGCTATTTCTAGTTTATCATTACTATGAATTAAGATTAAATTACTTTCGGTTGGATATTGTAAATCTTCTTTATATGCAATTTTTAAAGTTACATAATAAGCTTTATCATCACTTGCTACTTCTGTTTCATAATCATCTTGTTCAATTTTTGAAACCGACACTTTTTCAACATTTGGTAATGATTGCTTTCTATTTTTATAGATGTTATTTTCTACGTAACGATAAACAGTATCTTTAGCATAAGATTCAAAATCATTTTGATAATCTTTATAAACAAATTGTGTTCCACCAACATCATTTTTGTTGATTGCACAATCTAATGAATAGAAATCTGCTATAAACATTTTACTCATTATTTTAGCATATTCTTCTTCATCCATATCGTCACTTTCTAATTCTTTTTTTAATTTTTTGAATAATTCTTTAAAATACTCAGGATCATTTTCATTAAGTTGATATCCATACCCTTTAATAGTATCAAGTACTTCAACTTTCTTTTGTGATTTAGTATTTAAACTATCGAAGATGTCTTTAATGCAAAAACCTAAAATTGCGATTATTATTATTATTAAAATCGTTAATATAAAGGATGTTTTTAATTTTCTTTTCTTTTTATTTGCTTTCATTTGTTACCTCACTTGTTAATTTCTCTTTTGCTTCTTCCTTTTTAATTAAGTCATATACAATAATTGAATCAGAAATAGAAACGGCTTCATCAGCTAATTTATTATATTTTTGAATATAATCAACACTAACAGTATCATCAGGATTCAATAGTTTTCCTTCTTCTTTACTTTGATTATAATACATTTTATCAGTTAACCAATTTCCATCTGGGAAGAATACAACATTTTCATCAATACTAAATATATCATGTCCTAAAGCATATTTACTTTTGAATCCAAACATATTTCCTAAAGTTGGCATTACATCATACATACCCATTATTTTTTTTGTTTCTTTAGCTTTATCTTTATTATCTTTTGACCAAATAATAAATGGTACTTTACGATTTAATTCATATTGATAATAATCTACTTCTTTATAATTAGGATCATCTTTGTCTAAAACAGAATCAGTCTCAGGATCGTAATTATAGAAACGTTTAAATTCTGATTTTTTCAATTTTGCGTCATGATCTCCATAGATAACGATTACAGTATTATCAAGAACACCATTTTGATCTAATTCATCAATTAATTGACCTATAGCCTCATCAGCATAATGAACTGATTTAAAGTAATTTCCAAGTTTAGTTCCTTCCATGTATGGAGCAGTAACTTCCTCTTCTTGTCCTGTCTCTTCATTTGTTTTCTTATATTTATATGTTACTTCATAATCACTATGACTTTCAATATCTGAAAATGGTGTATGATTAGTAAGCATAATCAAAGTTCCCATAAAGTTAGTATGTTCATCACTTATTTTTTTGATTTTTTCACTAGCTTGTCTAAAGAATGATTTATCAGATAATCCTAATCCAATTGTTTCATCAATATTGAAATCTTTATTGTAACAATAGAATTTTTCATATCCAAGACTTTTATGAGCATTATTACGATTCCAGAAGGAACAGTTATTACCATGCATACTAAAAGTATAATACCCTTGTTTTTTTAATAATTTTTGTAGAGTTTCATATTCTCTATCCCAGTAGCTAACAAAAACAGTCCCACTACTAGCTGGCATAAGAGATGTACTAAGAGTAAACTCACTATCACTACTAGTTCCAACACTCTCTTGAGCATAAAAGTTAGAAAAATATAATCCTTCACTAGCAAGTTTTTTTAGATTTGGCGCAACATCTACACCGTTAAAACTTGTATTTAAAGTAAAGTTTTGAATACTTTCAGCGTGTATTAGTAAAATGTTTTTACCTTTAAACATATCTGTATATTCATTTGTTTTAGTTTCATCTTTTTTATTTTCATAGTATTCTCTAAATTTTTTAGCATTTTTATCATAACCAAATAATGGGTTTAATTGTGATTTTACAGTTGCGAATAAATCGTTTATTTGATATGTATAAATACCAAAACGCATAACAATATATTCACGGTTCCATTGTTTACTAAGACGACTAATATCAATAGAACTCATCGTTGAAATAAATAATCCAATTAAAATAAGTCCAACAATTAAAGTGTTTACAGCTCTAATGCGACCAACCTCTATCTTTGAAACGCGATCATAATACTTTTTCTTTTTTAGACTTTTATGAACAAAAATCATAGCTAGAATTTGCCAAATATAGCAGAAATCCTTCATTTCCATGACATTTTCTACAACAGCATCTCCTACATCCACTACTTGTAATGATGTTTCTAATAAAGAAAATGATGCGAATGATAGGTAATTTGTATAATACATTGAATTAATAACACATAAAACTACAAAAATACATGATATTGTGAAAAAGTATTTAAATTGGTGCTTTGGTTTTATAAAATAACCAAAAGCTCCTAATATTAATATAATAGCTAAATCAGCAATAATTGGTTTTATATCAAAGTAATTTTTAACGGTTAAAAATCTAATTAAGCATCCATTTATAACTGAAGATATAACAAAAGTCATAAATAAAATATTTGTTTTAACATAATTTTGTGATTTAACCTTAAAATTACCCATTTTTTCTTTAAAATTATAATCTTTTATTTTTTTCATTTTGTTCACCTCAAAAAACTTTTAACTCTATAAGTATAGCACTTATTAAATCTTTAATCAAATTTTAAATTCTTATCTATATATTTGATCAATGTACTCTAGAAGTTTTAAAAATAACTTTACAAAATTCTTTTCTAAACCTTTATTTGCTAATTTTCTAACTTCAATTCTTTTCTTTTTAATAGGTAAATTACTAAAGAATACAGCATCTATTTCTTCTTTTAATGATGTTTTAATTTGTAAATCTGAAATAATTGATTCGATATCATCATTTATAATTCTAGCAGCATCTATTTCAATATTTTTTCCTTTACAATTAAGTGTTAATTGACCTATTGTTGAAACGTTTTCAATCTCAACGATAAAATCTGTTCCTTTAACATATTTTTTTACTTCTATTTTATTATCATTGAAATATGCTACAACATCATTTGCTTCTTTCGTATTTCTAAATACAATTTTATAATTTCTAACTTCTGGTACAATATTTGTTTTTCCCTCTAATGGTCTAATTATAACTGTATAATTGTTTGGTAAGTAGTTATAATCAATTGCTGTTAATAGGTAATTTCCACTTTTATAAGCTTCTGTTACACCATCATCTTCATACATTTTGTATGTATTAGTTCTTCCTGGGAAGATTTGAATTTCCAAATTTTTAGGTGGTTTGGTACTATTTAATTCATTATCATTACTTAAAGTAACAATTGATCCAGCTTTTGCGAAAACAGGATAATCTTCATCATTAAAGAATGATAAATGTTTTCTTCCACCAATAAATTTTTTTCCATTTACAAAGTCATACCATACGCCCTCTGGTAGATAAAATTTATGAATTACACGATTAATTAAATATTCTTTTTTTGTAGTTATAGGGCAAACGAATAATTCATTTCCAAAAAAGTATTCATTTCTAAAATTTAAATCATCATACATTGTTGGAACGTTATAATATAAAGGAATTATAAGTGGCATTCCATATCTTGAATATTTATAACATTCAGAATATATATATGGTATTAAACGGTGTCTCAAATTTAAGTATTTTTTAACAATACTATAAGTTTTAATTCCCCATTTCCAAGGTTCTCTTTTATAATATTTTCCATCTTCTGATCCAAATTTAAGAATTGGACTAAAAGTTGCAAGTTGAACATAACGTGTATATAGTTCATTATCTTCTGTACCTTTATAGTATCCACCAACATCATGGGCTAAAAAGGTAAGTCCAATATTAGTAGCACAACCATTATAATATGGTAATGTTTTTAGTGTATCCCAACCTACAATTGTTTTACCAGAATATAAAACAGGATATCTATGAGCTGCTACTGAGGAATTTCTAGTTAAAATCATTGACCTTTTATTTTTAATATTATCTAAAAATTGATAATGATTTAAAACAAATAAATCATTTTTTTTGTTTACTGCTTCACTATCATTCCAAAAGAAATCAACGCCATCACTTTCTAAAGGATGAATTAATATTTTTAAATAGGCATCTATACATTTAGGATCAAAAACATTAAACGGAATATTTCCTTTTTCATCTTTTTGTAAATAGTTGGTAAGAATTTCATAATTTTTTTCCTGTGGATAAATACCATCTAAAGGATTAACATTAAGCCCTACTGCTATGTTTTTACTGTGGATAAAGGAAATTAGTTCTTTAGGATTTGTAAATAAGTCAGGATTCCATGTAAATCCATTATTTTTTTGACTAGTTATATGCCATTTTTTATCAAGTAAAAGAATAGATAAAGGTATTTCATTTAGTTCAAATTCATTAACTAAATTTTTAATTTGGTCTTCATTATAATTAGTATTTCTACTCCACCAATTTCCTAAAGCATATCTTGGAATTAAATTAGGATATCCTGTAAGTGAAAAATAATCTTTAAGACATAAAGCAAAATCTTTCAAATACATAAAAAGGTATATGTCTTTACTATTACTTTCTTTTTTTTCTAAAACGCCACTTTCTGTAAAGACATTTGTATTAGAATCGTCAATAGAAACAAATCCGTCTACGGAGTATAGGCTTTTTTGTAATTTAGGATCACCTGCGTTATCATCAAGAGAAAAAGAAGGTGCTCCATAGTTTCTAACTTCTGGATGATTATAATACCAAACACGATCAGTGTTAAGTAATTTTACATTTAAATTAGCTGTTGGATTAAGCTTACTTCCTGCAAAACTTTTATTTTTAACGTAGTTTAATTCAAAATATTTAGTTTTTATTTGTAAATATTTACTATCTTCGCTTTTTTCAAATTTAACGGGGGGCATATTTCGATACCAGACAAGTTCAGTAGGTCGATTTTCAAAAAATCCTTCTTCACTATATTCCATTCTAATTAATCTTTCACTTAAGACTGTAAAACGATACTTATCCCCTTGAATAATATTTTCTTTATTTGCTATAGCCTTACTATAATCAAACGTAAATTGGTCTCCTAAATTATACATATATTCACCCCTTATAATTCTTCTATTTTCATAAAATTAGTGTGTTTTGTATCACTAAATGGATAACCTCCAGTTATTATAATTTTTCCTTTTTCTTCTTTTAATAATTTTTTTGCTAATTGTTTTGATTTAATCATTATTTCATCAAATGATTTAAGTTCATCTATCAAAATAGGATAAACACCATAATACATATTTAACTCTTTTACTGTATTAATATCTGGACTAAGAGCTAAAATAACAGCTTTTGGTCTAAAACGACTTATTTTTTTAGCTGTGTAACCACTCATAGTTGGTGTAACTATAAATTCACATTTTAATCTATTACTACACTCAACAACACTATGAGCGATCGAACCTGTTATATCTTGTTTTTCTGTTCGCATTGTTTTATCTAAAAATTCATAATAATTGATATCTTCTTCAGATGATGTAACAATTTTATTCATCATGGCAACAGTTTGAGCTGGGTATTTACCAATCGTAGTCTCGCCTGATAACATAACATTATCAACGCCATCAATAACAGCATTAGCCACATCTGATACCTCTGCTCTTGTTGGACGTGATACATTTTCCATAGTAGATAGCATTTCAGTCGCTACAATGCTTACTTTTCCAGCTGTATGACATTTGTTAATAATTATTTTTTGAATTCCAGGAATTCTTTCCATTGGAATTTCTGCTCCTAAATCTCCACGGGCAATCATAACACCATCACTTATTTTAATAATATCATCTATATCTTCTAAAGCTCTTTCGTTTTCAATTTTAGGAATAATAGCAATATGATCATTATCAAGTTCAATTAAAATATCATTAATACTCATTACATCTTCATAACTTGATATAAATGATAAAGCTAAAAAGTCAATATTTAAATCACATGCAAGTTTAATATCTTCTCTATCTTTTTTACTAATAAAAGGCATTTTTAATTTTTTATCAATAACATTGATACTTTTATAATCTTCTACATATCCTTCTTTTTTTACCTCGCAAATTAAGTTATCATTAGTTTTTCCTACAACTTGTAATTCTACTAAGCCATCATTTATTTTGATAATTGTATCAAGATCTACTTCTCGAACAAAATGTTCATAGCTTACAGAAAACTTGGTATTATCACCTAAAACATTTTGATCATAAATTCTTATCGTATCACCTTGTTTAAGAAAAGCTTTCCCTCCAGCAAATTTTAAAACATTTACATCTGGTCCTTTTAAGTCAAACATAATAGACACATAAGTATTTAATTCCTTATTTAATTCATTTATTTTTGATACAACTTCTTTACAAAAATCACCATCTGCATAAGCTAGATTTATACGAGCTATGTCCATACCATTTAAAATAAGTTCCTTTAATACTTCCTTTTTTATACTAGCTGGTCCAATTGTCGCTATTATCTTAGTTTTTTTCATAGTATCACCTATTTTATATTATAACAATTTTTTGACCGAATAAAAAGGAAATATAAAAAAATTGTACTAAAAAATTTATTTTTTATATAAATTTACAAAAAAAAATCACAAATGTGACTTTCTAATCTTTAGGACTAAAAATAAGTGATAGAAAAAATGATATAACAATAGCTGAAATAATTCCTGATGAAGTTAAATCAAACATTCCCATAGCTAGTCCCATTAGCCCAAAATCTTGAGCTTTTTCTAATGCACCATGAATAAGTAAATGTCCAAAGCTAGTAATAGGTACTAATGCTCCTCCACCAGCAAATAAAACAAATTTATCATAAATACTAAAAACATCTAAGAAAGCTCCCAAAACGACAAAAATAGTTGTTACATGTCCTGGCGTTAATTTGGTATTATCCAAAATTATTTGTCCCAATAGACAAATAAAACCAGCAAATATAAAAGCATTTATATAAATCATTCTATAACCTCCAAACTAATAGCATGTGCGATGCTTGGAATAGTCATTTTTTCATTAACCATTGTTGGTGACATTAAAGCTCCTGTTGCAACTATTAGTACTCTTTTTAATTTTTTCTTACGCATTTTATCAAAAATAAAGCTATATGTGACAAGCGGTGCACAAGTTGGTCCTGATCCTCCAGCATAAACTGGTTGACGATTTAAATCGTATATCATAGTAGCAGTATCATTGTAGTTTTTTAATTCTATCCCATATTCTGTTTGCATATAATCAATTAAAATTTCTTTACCATATATACCTAAATCCCCACTTAATATAAGATCATAGTAACTTGCATCTCTTTTAGTATCATTTAAATGTCTAAAAATAGTATCTGCACAAGCCGGTGCCATTACAGCTCCCATGTGATAAGCATCTTTTATTCCTAAATCAGCAACTATTCCAATTGTTCCACTTTCTACTCTTATGCCCTTTTTAATACTTGTTAAATAAGCACTAGCACTACCAGTTGTTGTAAATGTCGCTGTCTTAGGTTTAGGTCCTCCGTATTCAACAGGATAACGAAATTGTTTTTCAGCTGCATTATTATGAGATGATGTTGTACAGATGCAATTTTTTATTTGTTTTGCCTCAATCATATTTGAAGCAATTATTAATCCTTCTACGCTAGTTGCACAAGCATTATATATCCCTAAATAAGGTATTTTTAAATTATTAGCGGCATAATTAGATGCTACAATCTGATTTAATAAATCTCCTGATATAAATAAATCAATATCAAACCTTGTCGTTCCTATTTTTCCAAGTAACATATCTACACTTTCTTCAATTAATTTGCTTTCAGCTTGTTCCCAAGTTTTTTTTCCAAAATAAAAATCATTAAAACTTTTATCAAAGTAATTACTTAATGGTCCATTTTTCTCATAAGGTCCAGTTACAGTTGACGTTTCATTTATATATACATTTTTATATTTAAATGTCATACTTGACCTCCAAATAATAAGATTCTTATAAGTCCAAATACATAAGCACTAACAACGCCAAAAATAATAACTGAGCCTGCTAGTTTAAGCATACTCGCACCAAGTCCTGTAACCAATCCTTCTTTTCTATAATCTAATGCCGCACTCATCATAGAATGCGCAAAACCTGTAATTGGAACAATAAGTCCTGCTTTCGCAAAATTAACCCATTTATCAAAAAAGCCAAAACATGTAAGTAAACATCCTATAAAAATTAAAGTGATTATCATAAATGGTCCTGCTTCTTTAGTTGGAATATTTAAGTAGTAAGAGTACATTTCAACTAAAATTTCTCCAATTACTCCCATAATTCCTCCAATTATAAAAGCAATCATTCCATTATAAAGACGATTTTCTTTTGGTGTATGGCTACTTACCAAATCCTTATATTTATTTTTTTCCATATTATTCCTCCTTATTTTATTATGTATTTTTTAAATTTTTTTATACAAAACCCTTTACAAATTTAATTTTTTGTTGTATTATAGCGACTAAATTATTAAAAAGGGGGCTTTTTTGATGGAAAATCAAGGGTTTAATTATGAATTAGAGGCTGAAAAAATAAGTGATTTATTTAATCAAAATTATAAATTAGGATTAGAAGCAAAAAATAGTTTTAGAAATAAAACCAAATTTAGTTTAGATGAAGTTTTAGAATATTTAATTTATTCTATTTCAAAAGCAAATGATGAAAAATGGACAATAAGAAAGGTTGTATTTTATAACGATATTACAAATAAAGTTGATTTAAATTATTATGCAATTGATGATAGTTTTGATTCTATTTTTAAAGGTTTTGTTAGAAGAGGAACAGATTCTGAAAAAGAAATCTTAGAACAAATTGAAATTATTAGTCGTAATGAAATGATGATAAAATTAGGTTCTAAATCAAAAATTGTTAAAGGTCGTAAAGAAGTTTTTGATTTTGTAACTGAATCTGATGAAGAACAAAGAAATTATTTAGAAGAAGGATTCTTTACTTTCCCAAAAGAATATGATTTCTTATATAATATTATTATTGATCATATTAATAGAAAAAATAATTCTAAAGTATATACAAAAAAAGCCATTTAATGGCTTTTTATACTGTTAATTCTGTTTTGATTTTTTGTTTTATCTTTTTTTCTTTTCTCGATACTTGAACTTGGGTCATACCAAGTTTTTTTGCTATTTCACTTTGCGTTAAATCGTATAGATATCTTCCTTCAATTATATTTCGTTCCTCTTTTGATAAATTATTTAATTCTTCTCTAAGAGCAATTAAAGTATTAATATCTTCTCTTTTTTCTGCCACATAATCATGAAGGGTTACTTCTTTACTATCTAAGCTAAGTGGTTCATCAATACTTTGAATAATATTTGTTGTTGCAATACTATCAGTAATTAAATTTTCATCCACATCTAAAAACTCTGATAATTCTTTAATAGTTGGCATTCTCATAAGCTTTTGGGAGAGCAAAATATTAGCTTTTTCAATTTTTAATTTTAGTTTTGTTATATTCCTACTGATTTTTATTCCTTTATCTGTTCTTACTAATTTTTTCATTTCACCTAAAATATGTGAATAAGCATATGTTGAAAATTTAACGCCGTAACTTGGATCAAATTTAGAATAAGCATTCATAAGTCCTATGCATCCTACTTGAAATAAATCTTCTTTATTCTTATAACCTTCAAAATATTTAGTTAGTGACATAATATAATTTTTATATTCCATTATTTGTTCGTTTGTCATATTTCCTCCTTATACATTCATTATTTTAAAAGCACTAAGTTCATTTTCTGTTTCATTTATATATTTAAGTAATCTGGATTGTTCTAATTTTAATTTTATTTTATAATTTTTTATACCACATAATAATGATTTACCATTATTTTTATTACATATTTCATAGTTATAAAGTAGACTGCTTATTCCTTTTAAATCTATTTCTTCTAGCTCTTCAATATTAAAAACAACATTTCTTATTCCACTCTTTAGAATTCTTTTGGTTACTTCTTCTTTTAGTTTATAAACAGTATCTTTCGTTAATTTTCCTTTAAGTCTAACAAAGAAAATTCCCTTTCTAAATTCCAAATTTATTTCTAACATTTTGCTCACCTTCCTAGTATAATTTAGCACATGATTTTCTTCTTTTATACACATTCGACAAAAGTAGTTAGATGTTTCACTCGACAAAATTATCTCTAATTATAAATACTTTTCTTTAAAGATAAATTCCTGCAAAAAAAAGATTTAGTTTTCTACTAAATCCTTTGTTTTTTCGTTTACATATATTTTTACTTTAACATCATTAAATTCATTATAATTGTAAATTTTCTTCTTTTTTATATCTTTCATTATCATTTTTGTATATTTATTATTTAGGCTGAAAGTTGTATCTTTTTCATTAGTTACAAAACTGATGTAATCCTTATCTTCATCTGTATCTTCATGTTTTTCAATGCTTACAAATTTTGGATAATATGTAACCTCTGCTTTTATTTTATTATCTTCAATACTGTTATCAACAATAATTTCTTTTTTATAATTAGAAATAGATGTTTTTTTATCTATATCTTCCATAAATGTTTCTGTTTTTGTTTCATATCTATTTTGTGGTAAAGAATCATGGTACTCAAAATCAAATATATATGAAATTGACATAACCCCACCAATTATTATTAGTAAAATATTGATTAAAAAGGGATATAAATATATTTTTTTATCTGCAATTAATCCTCTATAAATTAAATCAATTATACAAATAATAAATCCTAAACATCCTAATGTTGCAATTAAGAAACCATAAACACCTATACCTTTACATAATAGATAAATTAAAATAACTAATCCAACAATAAATAAAAAGGCAACAAATACTAATGGTATTATGATTGTAAATATAACAAATAATCTAACTAAAATTAATACAATTGTTTCAAAAGTGTCATTTTTTTTTACTTTTTTATTTTCTTTTGTTGTTTTTTCTTCTATTTTAGTATTTTTAACTTTTGAATTTGTTTTTGATGTTTTATCTTTTTTAGAATAATCTGTTATAAGTTTAACGATAAGTAAAACGCATATACCTAAATAAACAATTTCAATTAATCCTTTCCATATCCAAGAGAAGATAGTTGCAAATGGTTCTACCCCTATTCTAAATACACTTGATCCAAGTTCTGATGCAAAATAGATTGGTATTTTTAAAATAGCTAAAAAGATTAGAAGAATAATTACTTTTAAAATTATTTCAAAAACATTACTTGTTGTGCATTCAAAGTCTGATTGTTTTATACTATCCACAACATCATCAGTTACTTCTGATATTTTTTTTGCACCTTTCCTAATTAATTCTTCAGCTCCATCAACAAAATCTTTTGATTTATAATCAGGGTTTATTTTATAAGCATTTAAAATTTCTTTAGAAAGTTCATCTATGCTTCCAAATTCTTTTACAGCTTCACTTTCTTTTTTACCATGTTTTACTTTTTCTTCAATTATATCTCGATATTCATTTATGGTATCTTTTCTTTCTTCTTCACTTAAAATTGATAATTTTTTTTCTAACTCACGCAAGAATTTATCCTTAGTCATTTTTCCCACACTCCTTTATAAATTTATTAACAGCTTTTTCAAAACTACTCCAATTTTCTAAGGTATCTTTCATTTTTTCTTTTCCTAAAATGGTAATTTTATAATATTTTCTAGGAGGTCCTTCTGTTGATTCAACTAAATATGTTTCAAAGTATTTCTCGTTAGTTAATCTTTTTAGTAATGGATAAATTGTTCCATCATTAACGTCAACTACTTTTGATACTTCTTCTACAAGTTCATATCCATACATATCTTTTTTATTTACAGAAAGTAGAACAATTAATTCTAACACTCCTTTTTTAAATTGCGTATTAATACTATCACCTCACTGATACCATTTTATATCAAGTATCTTGTATTGTCAAGTACTAAAAAAATAAAAGTAGTAAAATATATAAAAAGAGTTAATAACTCTTTAAAATGTATGATTCTTATTTTTTATAAATTCTCTTAACATTTTGGTAAGTGCTCTTTTTTCAATACGTGATACATAACTTCTAGATATTCCAAGTTCTTTTGCTATTTCTTTTTGTGTTACCTCATTTGTATTATTTAATCCATATCTTTTAGTAATTATCTCTTTTTCTCTTTCATTTAAAACTTTAAAATAGTCTTTTAAAAGAGAAATATTATTTTGATTATGAATATCCATTGCGAAATCAGGATTAGGGGTTTTCAATATATCTAAAAAGGTTATTTCATTCCCATCTTTATCAAATCCTACTTGTTCATTTAAGCTTATATTCTTATTATTTTTTTTATCACTTCGAAAATACATTAGAATTTCATTTTCAATACATCTAGCACAATAAGTAGTTATTCTAGTTCCATGTTTATATGAATAGCTATCTATTCCTTTTATTAGACCAATGGTTCCAATACTAATTAAATCATCAGCATCATCTCTTTTATGTTCATATTTTTTTACAATATGAGCAACTAATCTTAAATTATGTTCTATTAATTTATTTCTTGCTTCTTGATCTCCTAGTTTTGCTTTTTTTACGCATTCATCCTCTTCTTCTTTGGATAAGGGATCTGGAAAAACGTTATTAGAATAAGCTGCTGTAAAAATATAGAAATCTTTAAATAAATATTTTATTATTTTTTGAAACATTAAATCACTCCTAATTAAGAATATGTAATAAGAATAAAAATTTATTTTGTCCATAAAAAAAAGAAAATATAAATTTTCTTTAGTCCATATATTTATTCATTTGTTTCATCATTTGATTAACTTGTTTTTGACTAGGAGTACGTCCCATTTGCATCATCATTGCTTTGATCATTTGTTCATTAATTGGTGGATTTTTTTTCATATATTTTTTCATATAGTTACGAGCTAAAATAAATCCTACGATTGCTCCAATAATTACTCCACCTAATACTTTTAATATATCAAATAATAATTCCATAATATCATCCTCTCTTTTTCATTGTACATAAATTTAAACTAATTTACAAGTGTTATAAATTTATATTCAATTAATTTTTAATTAGAACTTTCAAAATCATCCAAGAAATCATCAATTGTCATTATTTTTTCATCAATTGTTTCTAATGAAATATTTTCTTTTTCTATTTTTTCTTCTTTTGTTTCCTTTTCAACTAGTTTTTTTGTTTCAAATACATCTATTATTTCACTTTTAATAATATTTGTTCCTGTTGAATAACGATCGTTGATTGGTAAATCAGTAAGTTTGATAGTTACTATTTCATCTTTTGTTTTAAGTCCTAATGTTTGTTTATAATTGGTAATAAAAGTTTTTAATACATAATATGGATTTGTTTTTACTTCTCTTATAATTTGAACACCTTTTCTAGCTCTAGAAGTTAATTCAAATTCATTTAATTTAATTCTTTTTCCTGTATTTTTCTTAGTAATTACAGTTAAATATTCCATATCATTACTATATAAATGTCCACTTACTACAGTATCATTTTTTAAATTTATAGCCTTTACACCACTCGCTTTAAGTCCCGTAACAGGTATTTCTTCGGTTTTATAACAAAGACCATAACCATTTGTTGTTGTTATAAAGACATTCTCATCAGTACTATCTGTGATACTAACAACTTTATCATCATTCTTAAGTTTAATTGCAACAATAGGTTTTGAATACCTTTGAACTTTAAAATCGCTAAGTTTTGATCTTTTTACCATTCCATTTTGTGTGAATATAGTTATATTTTTTTGAGTTTCAAAATCATAAACTGGTAAAGAATAAATAACTTTTTCTTCTGATGAAATCTTAATAATATTACTAACATGTTTTCCTAATTCTTTCCATTTTAAATCAGGTATTTCATAAACAGGAATATATAAATAATTACCTAAATCAGTAAACAATAAAATAGTATCCATTGTATTCATTTTATATTTACCAATTATGAAATCTCCTTCTTTTAAAGTTGGTTCTACACTCTCATCATAACTTCTAAGTGATGTTCTTTTAACATAACCTTCATCTGTTACAATGACAATACAATCTTCTTTAGGAATCATCTTAGTTGTATCTATTTTTATTTCTGTTATTTCTTCTTTTATCTCTGTTTTACGTTGTGTTGCATATTCAGTTTTAACAGCCTTAAGTTCATTTTTCATAACTCTTTTTAAGGCTTCTTCATTATTTAATATTTGTTCAAAGATAAATATTTCTTTTTTTAGTTTTTCCATTTCTTCATTTAATTGTGTTACATCTGTATTGGTTAATTTATAAAGTTGTAAAACAACAATTGCTTCTGCTTGAATTTCACTAAATTTATATTCTTTAACTAAATTTATTTTAGCATCACTTTTATTCTTAGATGATCTAATTGTTTTAATCACTTCATCTAAAATTGATAAAGCCTTAATCAATCCTTCAACAATATGCATACGAGCACGTGCTGTATCTAAATCAAATTGTGTTCTTCTTTTAATAAAATCTTTTTGATGTTTAATATATTCATCAATTATTTTAAGAATTCCAACAGTCATTGGACGTCCATTTACAATAGCAACCATATTATAGTTATAAGATATTTGTAAATCTGTATTTTTTAATAAATAATTTAAGATTAATTCTTGATCAGCATCTTTTTTTAATAAAATGCCTATACGAGTTGGATCTTCAAAGTTTGATTCATCTAATACTTCAGCAATTCCATCTATTTTTTTATCAATTCTAATTTCATCTATTTTTTTAACAAGGTTAGCTTTATTTACATCAAAAGGTATTTCTGTAACAATTATTTTTGTTTTACCCTTTTCTTTTGCAAATTCAATTTTTGATCTAACAATTACTTTTCCACGTCCAGTTGTAAAGGCATCAATTATTCCCTTTTTACCTTCGACAATAGCACCGGTTGGGAAATCTGGTCCTTTAACAATATCTAAGATAGTATCTAATCGACAATTTGGACTATCAATTCTTTTGATAGTTGCATCTATTACTTCACCTAAATTATGTGTTGGAATATTTGTTGCATATCCTGCACTAATTCCTGTTGCTCCATTTACTAATAAATTCGGAAATTTTGCTGGTAAAACAACCGGCTCTTTTTCAGTATCATCAAAATTCCAGACCATTTCAACAGTGTTTTTATCTATATCTTTTAATAATTCTCCACTTATTTTAGCAAGTCTTGCTTCCGTATAACGCATGGCTGCTGCTGAATCACCATCAATTGAACCATTATTACCATGCATATCAATATATGGAGTACTTTGTTTCCACCATTGACTCATACGAACCATTGCATCATAAATAGATGAATCACCATGTGGGTGGTAATTACCCATTATATTTCCAACTGCTTTAGCCGATTTTTTATATGGTTTATCAAATGTATTATGATCACGATACATTGCATATAAAATTCTTCTTTGAACTGGTTTGAATCCATCTCTTATATCTGGTAATGCTCTATCTTGAATAATTGATTTAGAATATCTTTCAAATCTTGTTCCCATTATTTCTTCTAAAGCATAATCATATATTTTGTTTATTACGTCCATTAAGTATCACCTAATTAATTATAACAAAAAATATGGATGAATGCAAAAAAAACATTGAAAAATAAGTCTTTTTAAGATATATGTAAACTGTATTTTTTTTCGTTTAAATTTAAATACATTAAATATTCATTTATATGCTCGAACATTTTTTTTGCTTTAGAATCATCATTATATGCTTTTCTTATAAACAAATTAATAGTTGAAATAATAGTTAAAAAATCTTTGTCATTATTTTCTATATTTATCTTTGTATTTTCATTAATATAATTTTCTAATAAAAGTAAATTTTTCTTTTTTTTATTTTTATCTTCTTCATTTAAAATAACAAAAATAATCATTAATAAATTTAAGTTATCATCAACTTTATTTAATAGATTATTTTTTATAAAAGTACTGTTTTTTATTATATATTGTATTTCATCATTTTCCATTTTTATCCTCTTTTCTATAAACTATTTTATTATATTCAAAAGAAAAAAAAGAAATACTTTTTGTGTACTTCCTTTATCCTTCATAATCATCTTTTAGTGAAAAGTCAACATTTTCTTCTATCCAGGCTTTTCTAGGTTCTACTTTATCTCCCATTAGAACACTCACACGTTTCTCAGCTAGGGCACCATCATTTATATTTACTTTAATTAAACTTCTTTTATTTGGATCCATTGTCGTTTCACGAAGTTGCATTGCATCCATTTCCCCAAGTCCTTTATATCTTTGTGTTTGTGATTTTTTACCTTTAAATTTTTCTAAAATTTCTTTTCTATCTTCTTCTGTCCAAGCGTAATATGATTCTTTACCACAACTTATTTGATATAAAGGTGGCATAGCAATATATAGTTTTCCAGCTTCTATTAATGGTTTCATATAACGATAGAAAAAGGTTATAAGTAAAATTTGAATATGGGCACCATCATCATCGGCATCGGTCATGATAATAACTTTATCATAGTTAGAATCTTTTACTTCAAAGTCACTTCCAACACCAGCTCCTATTGTATGAATCATTGTATTAATTTCTTCATTTTTAAAGATATCTTCCATTTTAGCTTTTTCAGTATTTAATACCTTTCCGCGAAGTGGTAAAATGGCTTGATATTTTTTATCACGACCAAGTTTTGCTGATCCACCTGCTGAATCACCTTCGACTAAGAATAATTCATTTTTAGTAGCATCTTTACTTTGAGCTGGAGCAAGTTTTCCACTTATAGCTTGTTCTTTTTTATTCTTTCCTTTTCCATTTCGTGCTTCATCTCTTGCTTTTCTAGCTGCTTCTCTTACTTGTTTGCTTTTTATCATTTTTCCAATAACTTTGGTTGCAATTTCTTTATTTTCTTCTAAGAAAAATTGTAATTTTTCCGATACAATATTTTCCACAACTGTTCTTGCTTGTGGTGTTCCTAATTTACCTTTTGTTTGTCCTTCAAATTGAAGTAAATTTTCAGGTATTTGTAAGCTTATTACAGCTGTTAGTCCTTCTCTTGTATCTGGTCCTTCTAAATTTTTATCTTTTGGTTTTAAATAACCATTACTTCTTGCATAATCATTAAAAACACGTGTTAAAGCTGTTTTAAATCCTACTTCATGTGTTCCACCATCATTAGTTTTTACATTGTTGACAAACGATATAATGTTATCAGAATAAGTATCTGTGTATTGAAAAGATACTTCAACATTTATATCATCTTTTGATCCTTCAAAATTAACAACTTTGTGCAATGCCTTCTTATCATCATTAATGTATTCTACAAAGGCTTCAAGACCATTTTCATAATGAAATATTTCTTTTTTATCGTCTTCTATATCTTCAACTTCAATTGTTAATCCCTTTAATAAGAAAGCACATTCTTGCATTCTTTCACAAATAGTTGTAAATGAAAAGTTAATTGTGGAAAAAATGGTATCATCAGGTAAAAATCTTACCTTTGTTCCAGTTTTTCCTGTTTTTTCTAATTTTTTTAATGGAATTGTTGTTTTTCCACCATTTTCAAAACGAATATAGTATTCATAACCATCTCTTTTTATGTTTACTTCCATCCATTTACTTAAGGCGTTAACAACACTTGCACCTACTCCATGAAGTCCACCAGATACTTTATATCCACCGCTTTCAAATTTACCTCCAGCATGAAGAACTGTGTATATTACTTCTGGTGTTGATTTTCCACTTGCATGTTTTCCAACAGGAACTCCACGTCCTTCATCTTCTACTGTAATACTTTTATCTTCATTAATTGTTACTTTTATTTTTTTACCAAAACCATTAATGACTTCATCAATTGCATTATCAACAATTTCCCACACTAAATGATGTAGTCCTCTTTTATCAGTTGATCCAATATACATTCCAGGTCTTTTTCGAACTGCTTCTAGACCTTCTAATATTTTTATTGAACTTTCATCATAGTTTGCCATTTTATCACCTAAATTCTTGTCTTTATCACAATTATAAGTATACCAAAAACTAAAAAAAATAGCAAAGTTTACTATTTATATTTTCTTTTAGTTTCTTTTTCTTCTAATTTTTGAATGTCTTTTAAAATTTTATGCGCAACTTCTAAAAAACTTTTATCATCTTTTTTTGAATATACCAAACTTGAAGTACATGTTTTTTCATACACATATATCATTTCTTTAAACTCTTTTTGAGATTTATTTTTTAGGAAGTTTGTAAATCCTTCAACATCATAATTATTTATATAATTCCAATATTCATCTAGTTCTTCTTTTTCTATTATTATTGGTGCTCTATTTTGTTTAACTAAGTTATAATTTGTTATAATCCGAGCCGTTCTTTTATTTCCATCTTCAAAGGGTTGAATTCTAACTAAGTTAATATGAAATAAAGCCTCTCTTTCATAAACATTTAAATCTTTCCAAGTATTATTGTAATTATCAAATAATGAGTATACTGCCTGTGGTACCATATATGGTGCGATAGGAAAGAAATCAGCTTTTTTTATATCAACTTGTATTTTTCTGAATCCTTTTGTTATTCCCTGTGTTTTATTTATATTATCAGCTACTTCTATTAAGTCAAATGGTGTTATTTCCTTATTTTGATCAATTAACTTAATAAAAGAAATAATATTTTCGTAAATATTTATTGTTTGTTCCTTTTTTGTTTTTGCTATCTCTTCCATTTTAACATTAGTACTAGCCATTCTTGTAGCATAATGTTTTATATAATTATAATAAAAATTATCTTTTTTTAAAAATTCTGCAAACATATTATTTTAAATGCATATTTAGAATATCTCTTAGATGTTCTATTTTATCAAATTCCATGCTTTTTGTTATTTTAAGCATTTTTTTATACATTAAATAAAATTTAATGGCAACAAAAACAAATGTAGCTATTACAAAAAGAATTCCTAGAATATAGATGTCCATAATTATTAATCCAATTCCTAGTGTTAGTCCAATAATACTTAGTAGGATTAAGAGAATTGTTATCATTTTATTATGCATTTCAATTTCTAAATTAGTAACTTTATTTTTGAGGTATTTAACTTGTTCTTCTTCTGTTAGTTTTAAGTTTTCAATAATATTGTTATAAACTATTTCATTTTTACTTCTTTCTTCCCCTGTTATTGATATTTTTACTTTGTCATTATATTTCATAAATATCCCCCTGCCTAATTATTATTATATATATAATTTTTGAATTTGTAAATGTTTACAAAAAAATAACCACAAATGTGATTATTTTAAAGCATTAATTAAATCAGCTTTTTTCATTGAAGAAATTCCTTCAATTTTTTTTGCTTTAGCCATTTCTTTTAATTCTGCTACAGTTAATTTTGATAAGTCTTTAGTTTCTTCTTTTTTTGCTTCTTTCTTTGTAGTTTCTTTTTTAGTTGAAGTTTTTACTACTTTTTCTTCTTTTAAATTTACATTTAATGCATCTTTAGCTACTTTTACTAAATCACTAAATGCTTCTTCAGAATCAATTGCAATTTCTGATAACATTTTACGGTTAATTGTTACTCCTGCAATATTAAGTCCATTTATAAATTTTGAATAACTAATGTCATTCATACGACAAGCAGCGTTTATTCTTGTAATCCATAATTTTCTGAAATCTCTTTTTCTTTGTCTTCTATCTCTATATGAATATTTTAAAGAATGCATAACTTGTTCTTTAGCTGTTTTATATAATCTATGTTTACTTCCAAAATAACCTTTAGCTAGTTTCATTACTTTTTTACGTCTAGCTCTATGTATTGTTCCACCTTTAACTCTTGGCATGTTTCTTCCTCCTTAATTCTTATTTTCCTAAATTATCTTTAATTCTTTTGTAATCTGATTCACTAAGAAGTGATCCTTTTCTACAACTTCTATTGAATTTTGTATCTTTTCCACCAGTATTATGTCTAGATCCTGGTTTTCCAATTTTAATTGTTCCACCTGGTCTTACTTTACAAACTTTAGCAATACCTTTATGTGTTTTCTTTTTATTTTTATTTGCCATAAAAACTTCCTCCTATTTCTCTTTTTTGGGTATTAGCATCATTGTCATAAAACGTCCATCCATTTTAGGTTTTTGTTCCACGTCTGATACTTCTTTTAATGCATCAGCAAATCTTTCTAAAACTTCTCTTCCAAGTTCTGTATGAGCCATTTCACGTCCTTTAAAACGAACTGAAACTTTTACTTTATGACCTTTTTCTAAGTATTTTAATGAATTTCTAACGCGTGTGTTGAAATCATGTACGTCTATTGTTACTGATAAACGGTATTCTTTAATGTCTAAATTAGCTTCTCTTTGTTTCTTTTTGTTTTCTTTTTGTTTTTTACTATTTTCATATTTATATTTATTATAATCCATAATTTTACAAACTTGTGGATTAGCATTAGGACTGATTAAAACTAAATCGAAACCAGCATATTCTGCTAATGTAAGAGCATCTTTTATTGGTTTTATCCCTAATTTTTCACCATTAGGTCCTATTACCATTACTTCTTTTGCACGTATTTTTTCATTAATATATACTTCTTTATTATTGTTTGCGATATCTAACACCTCCATAAAAAAATGAATACTATTAGTATCCACCTAAAAACCAAAATTATCGCATTATTGGCATTTACCCAAAGCTTTTGCAATCGGGTGAGAAGTGGATACTTCTTCTTTCCTTTTTCATTTCAATTAGTAGTATACATATAAATTGGTCTTTTGTCAATATTTTTCTTTAAATTAACTTTTATTTTATCATCACTATAATATTATGTAACAAGAAGGCACAATATGTTAGTGAAAAATTTATCTTTTTTTAACTTCAGCAAATAAAACATCATGATCCGACGTTTCATTTGAATTTATTATTCCTGCCTTTTCTATTTGCCAATTTTTAGGAATAAATATGTGATCGACAGCGCTTTCTTCCCCATTATTACCATGCCATGTATTTCCTGCAATATCAACATGTTTTATTTTATCATTAACGTCTTTAACGAATGAATCAAAGTTTTTATCGCCAAATTCCATATTGAAATCGCCAGTTAAAATTATTTCATAATCTTGACTATATTTTTGTATTATTTTTTTCAATGCATTTAATTGTCTAACTTGTATTGATGGTACTTGATAATCCAAGTGAGTATTTATCATACAAAGTTTTCTATGTTCTTCATCTTCTGAAACAATAATCGTTGCAATACGAGGCATAATTGACATTTTAGTAATAGAAACTTTTAAATCTCGTAAATTGTTTGCTAACCAAGGCAACCATATTGTCTTATTATATATCACATTATGTTTAGTAATTATTTGATTATTTTCATTATATGGCATTTTTGTTAATAAATTTCCATATCTATAACTGCCATAGAACTTATAATCACTTAAACGAAGGACTAATTCATTAACATATTTAATTGTTAATTCTTGTGTTCCTAAAAAATCAAATTCATTTTTTTTAACAATATCTGCTACCAAATCAGCATTATTAATTCCATTTTCTCTAATTCCACCAGTACGATTAGTTTTATTATCTTTAGTATTAAATGTTCCAATTATCATTTTATCCATAAATATTCCTCCTTAATTGATTATATATACTATCACATATATATTGATATTGCAAATTCCTATTTAAATAAATTTTTTATGTTAGAGGTTGCTTCCTCTGAATCCATAACTCTATAATCCTCACAAATATATCTATCTAATCTTTTCATATTTAAATTAAACAATCTATTAATTGATTTATATTGGCTAACAATTTTGTTATCCTTCCATTTTGGATATTTAGCATCCAAAATTCCTAATAAAGAACTAATTACAACTTCTTTTTTATCACGAGGAAAATTTACCCACAACATTGCGTTTTCTACTCTAAATAATGTATGTAATATATATATACTTTCAATTTGTTCTTTATATTCTTCAGATAATCCTCTTGATTTCATTTGTTGTTCAATATTATTCACACACTTTATTATATCTAAAATATTAGGAATTTTATTAATAAAATCCTTAATAGTTGTATTCATATTAATTCTATAATTATAAACAGGTTTATCTAAATGAAATATTTTTTCACTGCTTGCAATAATAACTGGCACAATTGCTAAGTCTTCCCATTTAGTTTTTTCAGGAAATCTTAAATTATCAATTAAACTCCTACTTATTAATTTATTGCCTATACCTGGAGTTTCGGTAACAATATAATCCTTATTTTTTCTAATATCAACAATTTGACTGCCATTTATATTACTCCAACTACATTTATCTTCCATTTTAAATGGGCCTACAACTGTTTGATAGTTTCCTCTAACTAATGAAACACCGTGCTCTTTAGCAAGTGAATACATCTTTTCCAAAATATTAACATTTAAATAGTCATCAGCATCTACAAATTTAATAAATTCTCCACTTGCATTATCCAATCCAATATTTCTTGCATATCCTGCTCCACCATTTTCTCTATCAATAATTTTTAGCTTTCCCCTATATTTTAATGATAAAGAATCTAATATATTTAAACTATTATCTATTGAACCATCATTTATTGCTATTATTTCAATATCTTTAAGAGTTTGATTAGCAATACTCGAAATACATTGTTCAATATATTTTTCAGCATTATAAACAGGTATAATGACGCTAATTTTTGCCATTGAATAAACCTCCTTCTTATATAAATTACAGTCAATAAATTTAATATATTAAAAAATTAGTATTCTTAGTTAAATTTGTTACCATTCTATCAATTTATATACAGTTTGTGAATTTTCGCAATACTATAGTGTCTATATTTTGTCATTACATAGTGTTTAATTTTACAGCCAATTTACAAGTGTATTTCTGGCATTTTTACTAAATGTTTTAATATGAAGTAAACAATGTAGTTTTTCAAAGATGGCTGATATAAAAATCAATCTCTATAAACATTATATAACAACTAAAAAAATTGGCAGTAATTATTTGCCAATTCTTTTAGTTAATGTTGGATTATTACCATCTTTATCAAAATAAGAAAAATATTTTTCGTTTCTTTTTAAATTATTTCTAATTTTTTTTATATCACTTAGAGAATAACTGTCTAAAGTGTTTATATTTAATGGTTCTTCTTGTTTTTTAACTCCATTAAATAAATTAGGATCATTTATATCTTTTAATATTTCTCTTATTTGTAAATATATATCATATTTTTTTAATTCTTTAATTTTATCATTTTTAAATTTATACTTTACCATATCAAGTATAACATTCAAAGCTGTAATACCACCTACAATGCTAGTAAGACATCTTATATCTTTTGAATCAGTAGTAGAAGCATTTGATATACTTAATACAGTAATTCCTAAATATGTCATAATGAAATTAAAAGTTCTTGTTCTTTCTTTTTTTAAATCATATATTGACAATTTTTGACTTCTCTCCTCTGCTTGTTCAAGCATTTGATTTAACAAATTAATTTCATTTTCTTCTGTTAGAGGTATTTCATAATTAGTACCATCCAAAAATGTAATAATTATTTTATTATTAGAAGTTTTATAATTTTGGATTATTTCTCTTGCTTCTACACCATCATAACTATAATTCATTTTATTTTCCCCCTAAAAATGTAAAAATATAATAGCATGTTTTGTTCCATTAATCAACTATTTCATAAATTTTTATTAAATTGCACTGATGATATAAAAATATATAATATTAAAGGTGATTATAGGTTATACATAAAAAAGAAAAAAGCATTGTAAAATGCTACTTTTAATTGTTAAAAACTAAATTTTGCCATTCAATACTATCTACTACATTATTTTCATCAAATCTAATAGTATAATTTCTATATACTTCTTCTGATTTATATCTATAAGTAGTATATCCCGTTCCTTCATTTTTTGATTCTGGTTGACCAAATACTTTTTCAACTTCTTCCATAGTTGATCCTAATTTTATTTTTCCATATACTTCAATATTCATAGCTTTTTCATCGTTTTTCGCATATGATTTACTTAATCTAAACCCACCAATTACAGCATCTGTAACTTTAACTGCTGAAGATTCAATATTATATGGTGTTACTGAAAAAATTATAGAATTTGTTTCATTTGTCATATTTCCAGCTCCAATCATATATTTGTTTGCTGGAACTTCTTGATCTTTTTCTTTTTCTCTTATATTATAACCAAATTTAGATAAAGAACTAATTTTATCTCCTGCATAGATTTTTTTACCATCAATGATGAATAAATATGATTTATTATCATCCAAAATATTTGTTTCTTTTTTTGTCTCCTTTTTTGTTTCACTTTTGGTTTCTTTTTTTGCATCTTTGGTTTCTTTTTTTGTTTCACACCCTGTTATTAATACTACTAGTAGTGAAATGCAAACACAACTCATTAAAACTTTTTTTAAATTTTTCATTATTTTCCTCCTATTTCTCTATCATTATATTCTTATTTTTTTCAATCATTTATTATAAATTAGTTAATAATCAAAATTCATATTTCTTATTTAACACGTTTTTTGAATTACCATCTATTTTACTCTTACTATTTGTCAAATTTTATTTAATAATTAAATTTACATAATAAAAAATAGCATTTTAACTCATACTTTGTTGTCTTCTAAAAAATAGTTAGCAATAATTATTAACTAACTACTTCTTATCTTTTTTTAGTTTTTGCTAATGAATTTTTATTATACTTATCTTCAACTTCTTCTGCATCCCATCTAAGATAACAAGCTGTCTTTCTATACTCATCATAACATTTGCCATTTTTTTCTTCTAATTCATTTACTAAAGTTTCTAATTTTTCACCTTTTTCAAATAAATATAAAGCCCTTAAAGAATTAAAACCTCTCATATTTTTATTATGTCTCATTACATCTTCTAAATATTGTTTAATGTATGTTGGTCTTTCTACTTCTTCTACTTCATAATCCCTAGCTTTTTTTTCAGGAACATTTATATCTAATAATATTTCAAACCATGCCGCCACTATATGTCTATGACAAAATTCCGTATTTGTTTCGTAACACAACAATACCGAGTCATCTAACTCTCTATAAACTTGTTCAGGATCTAATTTTGATAATACTTGATTCCAATATTCTTGAACATAATATCTATTATTTTCTTCTTCAGAAACCTTTCCAATATTATCATGCCATATTTTCCAAAAAGAAAGTTTTGGTGCTAACTTGGGATAGCATCTTCCTTGATAATTTGCATCTTTTCCACGATTACCAGAAATAGAGTATGTAATATACTTATCTGATTGCCAATTATTATGACTACTTGTACTAATCATACATTTCCTCCTTTTTGTTACCCCTTTTTATTTTTTAATAATAATTAAAAATGATGAGTTTCCCCATACTTACTCTATAGTGTGAATGCTATAGATATCTACAGCACTTTATACATTTTATCTCAAAAAAGTAGCAATAAATTTATACTACTTTACCAATTTTTAGTCATGATGTACAGCTCCACTGTTCCACCTATTAAATTCATGATCTAATGATAACCTTTTTGCTCTATTAGTTTTTCTTTCTTCACTTACTTCAATATTTCTTATATCGTTTAAAGCTACTTCAAAGTATTTAATAGCCATATCATCATCAATATCAGGATGTGATTCTTTTATTTTAGAATATATTTCTTGTGCTAAATCCAAATCACACGCAATCTTTGTTTCTCTACCTTTAAAATCTCTAAAATATTCTTCCATTAATTCAGTTAAATAATCATACATTACCTTTTTAGAAAATGGAAGCCATTCTCTATTTTGTTCTAAAACACTATCATCTAAACCACATTTTATACATCCACGGCTTCTATATGTACGATCCTCATATGAATCACGTTCTATTTTTGAATATACTAATATATGGCGACAACGATTATATTCTTTCTTTTTCATCTTTTTGTATAACTTATGTTGTTTTTCATATAATTTTTCACTTTGTTTTTTTAATTCAAAATATTTTTTTACTACATCGTTTTCCTCAAGTGACTTCATCTCTTCTATAATTTTTTCACTTTGTTCTTTTATCTCATCATATTCTTTCTTTAAATCTTCCATATAAACCCTCCTTACATGGATATTATACACTATTTATTATTAATTTAAAAGGAAAAACAAAACTTTTCTACTATCATCAATGTAATGATTATGGCAATTTGCAAATGCATTTCTAGATTGTCAAAAATCAACTTGATTTCATAAATATTTTATCATAAAATCAAACATATTAAAATTTGAATGTAAAAATTTGAATTTGGCATCAAATGGTACGAACGACGAAGTGGTTTGCAACTCTTTCGTATAAAGACAATTGATTGATATCAATCAGTAAGTACGTTATACCACAATATTTACACTTTTCTTCATTTTTTCAATTTTTTAATTTTTACATATATATTTTATTATTAAATCATGATGAAAGGTATGGTGATATAGTGGAAAATCAAAATTATAGCCAAAAGAAAGGAAATGGATCAATAATAATGATCATATTGCTTATAATAGCTGTATTAGGTCTTGTTTGCTATATTTGCTATGACAAAGGAATTCTATTTAGCAAGAAAGAGACAGCTTCATCTGATACTACTGAAAAGGCAAAAACCAATACTAAAGACACTACTGAAAAAACTAATAGTGAATCAAACACTAGTAGTAATGATGGTATTTTTGCCAACGATAAAATACATGTATCTTATTATGAAACAACCCAAGAAGAATTTGAAAAGTATATTCTTACATTAATCAATACAGGAGATAATAATGGTTATTTTACACTAAGATATGTTTCAGCAGATGAAAGTGGAAGTGAAGCACCTTCAACAAATGGTTACTATTCAATCAAAGATAATAAATTAAATTTATCAGTTGGTCCTTATACAAATGATAGTAATTTAAATACTGAAGTGGCAGATTCAATTTTTAAAAAAGCAGGGGCAAATTTAGAAGTTGATCCAGAACAAGATTGGCGTAGTTCTAACCCACCTAGTTATTATAAAATGTATTCAACATCAAATAATGAACAAAAAATAACTATCGGTAACAAAACATTTTACAAAGTTAATTAATTATTTAAAAAAGTGATCAAATTAAATTACTTTTTTTGTTTTATTTTATATTATTTGGTTTCAATTAAATACTTGTTATCTTCATTTACTTGTTGTTGTAATACTTCTAATTATTTAATATTTTTATTATTTTTAATGCTTCCATTTGATTTCTTGCTAATTCATTTAATTGAATTAATCTATCAGATTGTTTTATATTCATTCTAATTAATTCTGCATTAGTATTCTCTAAATTATTTAAAATAATTAGATGAAGTAAATCAGTATAATCTTTCATATTACCATTTTTTGTAAGTTATGAATTATCATCTCTCCATTCTTTAGCTATCATACCAAATAATGCAACATTTAACACATTGGCTCCATTCGCATATACAAACTTAATTTATTGTTTTGTTAAAGTATGAACTACATAATTTAATTTAGATAATAGTCTATTTGTATGCCATTCAATTTTTTCTTTAATTATATTTATCATAGACACCAACCTTTCTATAATTTTTTCTTATAAAACGAAAAAATCAATCATTTCTGATTGATATATATATAAAAGTTCGAACAGATTCGCCAATGGTGCCAGTAAGGAACATGTCTAATAACTCCTAAGCTAAAAGATGATAATAAACAATAACTTACTAACTAATTACATTATATAGTATTTTTTCCAACAAAAACATCATATATTTCTTTATATCGATATCCTAGTTTTGCATATGTTGAATCAGGAACAAGTATTCCTAATTCTATTAATTGGTCTATTAAAGTAGACACAGTATTTCTTGATACACCAGATTCTTCTTCTATTTCTTTTTTTGTAAAAACTATTTGGTGCATCATAGCAGGCATCATTCTATATACAGCATTACTATTTAATATTTTTATTTTATCCATATCTCTATTATAAATACTTTTTATCATATTTATT
>ENA-UOJJ01001735-UOJJ01001735.1-human-gut-metagenome-genome-assembly--contig:-CS66-NODE-1735-length-30634-cov-5.735963_pt1 | contig 30634 bp, 25 predicted proteins | sample MGYA00242343_ERZ723890 | MGnify/ENA metagenome assembly ERZ723890
GGCACAGATCTCTCTGAATTCCGGAGAATCGGCGAATCCATTAAAAACATGTTCTCTGCTTCCGCCGCCCCGAAGCACATTCCCCCAGGCGCTCAGTCCGGAAGCATCTGCTTCCCGATCCAGAAAGACGCGATACATTACCTTTATGAAATCAGTATCCGAAAGATGTTTATTCTGGAATTCACTGGAGAATACAAAGCCAAACGCTGCCTGCTTGGCTGTATTCCGTCCGGTCAGGATTGCATTACACCATTCGTTCAGTCCGGCACTGTCTTCACGGCGTCCCAGGCAAAGACGATAGCAGCGAGCCACAAACTTCGTCACACCTTCATTCTGGTCGGCCGGAGCTGTCAGATTTGCATTGCCGCGTTCAATGCCGTAGGATTCGCAAATCTTCGTGAACTCATCCGATTCTGCAAAGCCACGGAATACATGCATGCGCGTAAGACCACTGTCCAGTACATTCAGCCAGGCCTGCAGTCCGGAGGCATCCGGCTGGCGATTGAAGAATGTGTGATACAAAATCGTCAGATATTCTTTATCTGAGAGGGAACGATTCTTAAACTCGACACTGTCGATAAAGCCCTGCGCAACCTTTGCTCCCTGCTCACTGCCAGAGCGAAGAACATCTGTCCATGCCTGCAGGCCGGAGGCATCGGCTTTTCTTCCAAGAATATCCTGATAGAGGCGCTCAACAAAATCTTTGACGCCATCAAAGATTTCAAGTTTTACATTCACAGATGCGCCCTGCATCTGAACACGGATCGTCTGGCTGCCCAGGCGATTCGCGTCATAACCAGAAATCATGCTGTTCTGGAGCGGTACCGCCGCGCTTCTTCCATTTGTATAATTGGCAATCACAAGAATCCCCTGTTCCGAAAGATCGGCTCCCACAGAATAGCGTTTCTCCATTCCAAGGAACTCCAGACTGCTTACGGTGTATCCGCCGCCGAAAAGCTGTGACCACGTCACCAGGGAGAAACTGTTATCCACGCCAATTCCAATCGTCTGGAAATCTGGTGACAATATATTGGCACGATGTCCTTCACTATTCATCCATGACGTGACAGCGTCATCCACAGATGTCTGCCCCATCGCCAGGTTTTCTCCGGAACACCAGCTGGGAATTCCGTACTCATCATAAATCGTACTCCACTCTCTTCCATCCGGGCGCGTATGCGAGAAGTAAGTTCCTGCCTCATATGCACGCTGCACCGCTGCATTTGCGAGATCTGTGTCATACGCCAGTACATCCAGTCCGTAATCCGCCCGGATCAGATTCAGCAGAATGAGTTCGTATAACTGAACATTCAGCAACGTCTCATCATCCAAACGATACGTCATCGACGATTCGGCCTCGATCTGTTCTGCTATCGCTTCCGCCTGTGCCTCGTAAGATGAAATATCAAGGGAAGTTTCTTCCATTGTCTCCGCAATTTCATCATTCGAAGTAATTTCAGTAATCGCGGCAGCATCTTCTCCGGTCTCGGATGCGTATGCAGGCATTGCCGTACCGGCACACATGCTGAACGCCATCAACAGGGCAATTATTCTTTTTTTCTTCATCGTATTCTTATCCTTTCGTCTTGTAAATTGTAGAAAAGCAGAGGAAAACTCTTGCATTTTTCTTTCATTGTGTTATAATAGCTTCTGTCTTGGGGACATAGCTCAGCTGGGAGAGCGTTGCGTTCGCAACGCAAAGGTCGCGGGTTCGAATCCCGTTGTCTCCATATCGTACTCCGGAGGATTTTCCTCTGGAGTTTTTTGTATTTTAGTCAATCCCGACGCGGATACCTCCTTTTCGCTCGGAAGGCTGAATCAGCACAGTTACCGGCTCACCGCCGCTCCACTCAAAAGCATAGGACTCACCGGAGGCCTGTCCAATGAAGGTCTTCCAGTTAAGATCCGCTTTAATCTGCGGGTCACAATGTCCGTATCCCATCCAGCAGATAACAGCATCCGGGTCCACAGAGATGGTATTTCGGCTGTTCACATTGCTCAGTACCAGCGGGTTGCCGTCGGCAAGAACCGCAACATAGGCTTCCGGTCCTTTCCCCGTCAGAGTAGTTGTCGCCAGTCCTTTCTGTGAGAGGACACCGCAGCCGATAAAACGTACGTTGTAATCGCAGTCTTTCGTGAAAGCCAGAATGTTCTCAGATTCCACGGAAACCACTTCGTCATAATCTAGCTTGTATACGATCACATGCTGTCCGTAATTCGCATAATAGGTAACGGAATCCCCGTTCATCGTTACTTTCATAAGCGGAAAGTTCTCACCGGTGACCCGGCGAACCAGAGAGCCGAACGCCGCCTGCATCAGACCGCTCTGCGGGCCGAGCAATACCTTTTCGAAGCGATAATTCTTCCCGTTTGGACTGTCACCTGCAATAAAAGCGCCCGCCTTGGTGTAAAGAACATCGTTCCCTGTGCATGTTACTTTCAATGTCAGTTCATTCAGTGTTTCAAGTGTCAGCATTTTTCTTTCCTCGTCCTTTATCCTTCTTATCCTTCAATTTCCACACCGTAAATGGCGCACTGCCCGGCCAGATCCTTGTTCACACCGTTCCCAACCGGATTGAACTTCCATTGCCCGTTGTGAAGATAGATCTCTCCGATCGTCATGGACGTTACATTCTCATAGTACTGATCCATACAAAAGCTGAGCAGTTCCTTCCCGGTATCCGCATTCAACAGGCGGATATAAGCATCCTTCACCATGCTGAAGTTCTGCTTTCTCGCGAAAGCTTCGTGGATCGTGAGCACAAATACAATTCTGCAGATATTTCCGGACAGGTGGTCCAGATCGATCGGGATGGATTCTCTTCCGCCATCCTGGCTGTCTTTGGCAAAGGAGACGCTTCCGTCCGGGTTCTCCGGCTGCCCGTAGAATACAAACCAGCTGTCATCCGGCACTTTGCCGGACATGTCCAGCAGAAAGGCAGAGGCATCGATATCGCAGTCCACGCCCTTCAGGTTCCATCCGAAACTGGCACGGATCTTATGCAGCACCCCTCCCATGGGATCAATCGGTGATTTCTGTCCCTTCTGCAGCGGACGCGTAAAGTTCGGAAGCACGAGATCCGAGAGCGCTCCTCCGGAGGATACTGCAGGTTGCGTACTCTGACTGGCCGCAGAAGTGCGCGAAACTGCCGCCTGCGGATGGCTGTATGTGTTTGGCGGAATCTGTGAATGCCCGTTCGCAGACATCTGCGGCACTGCTGTACGGTACGGCTGACTGTTCCTGCGCGGAGTCTGCGGACAGGTATCATATGGCCCTTTGGAAGGAATCCGCACGCCGGAGGCATCCCCTGACCGATAATTAGTTTTGTAACCACTGGATCTTGTACGGTAATTGGTCACTCCGTTCAGATCCTGCAGATTCTGATTACTCAGCGCTCCGCGCACCCGGCTGTTTATACTTTCCGCTGTGCTTCCGGATAGCGGAGACGTTATTTTCTCTGGTATCTCTATCATAATCTTTTTCCTTATAATCTTCTTTTCTGATTATGTTTCTTCCTGTATCCTATACATCGGCCAGATTCTTTATCAGTCCGCATACTTTATAACTACCAAGATCCACCCGGCTGATTTCATACGGGACACCTTTCTCCTCTGCCAACCGATGGATATGTTCCAGTTCATCGGCTCCTGCGGAGTTTCGATTCACGACGATCTTCCATGGAATCCGGCGCAGCAGCACGCGGGTCGCTTCTCCGATCCCAGGTTTGATGAAATTAATATCGGAGATTCCATAAGCTTCTGCGATTTCTTTCACTACCGCTCTTCCATTTCGGCAGACAGGGGAATCCCATCCGGCAGACTGTGCCTGTGCATTTTCCTCTTCAAGGACAGAATCCACCTCCTCAGATTCCGGGAAATGGAACTTCTTTTCTATGCTTTGAAGGAAAGACTCCGACAGATCATCATCCTCCAGCTCCCGATAGTACACAGCGCCGTGAAAGTCATCCGCTCCGATGAGATCCGGCCGCAGGAAGGTACGGCTGATCAGGCCGGTTACAACTGCATTCAGGCAGGAGGAGGGAATCAGGATGTCCTCATGTGTCCCGCAAAGTGTTGTCAGTCCTGCCGGATCCGAGAGGACACCTAATTCCGGACTCACATCCGGATAATCTGCCAGTGCCTCTTTCAGCTGGCTCAGAATCGCGCCTTTGCCGATCCAGCCATCCACGAACTGAAGCTGTTCCGGTGCATATTTCTCCAGGATCACATGCATGGCATTCTTATCAATGCCGCGTCCGCGGATAATCGAGATTGCGTAATGAGGGATATTCACTCCATATCGCTTCTTCAGATAACGGCGGAGCAAAATCCCGATCGGAATTCCGGCTCTGGCAAGCGATACTAGCACCAGTGAATCGCCTTTCTTCCTGTTGAGCTTCTCCGCCAGAATGCCGACTGCCTCCGCGGTGGCTGCCGCGTAATGCGCTTCCGCGCTCCGATATGCCTCCATGTACGCTTCCGATGGCTTATATTCCAGCGGGAGCATCTCACAGTAGTGCGTCCCGCTCTGAATCCGCCGTTCCCTCTCAGAAGCGGGAAGCGGCTCGATCTGTCCGGTGATATCCTTTAGAAGGATCGTTACATCCTCCGGCGCATAACTGCTTCTCATCATCACTCATTCCTCCAGAGAATCCGGCGTATTTTTTTGCTCCCGTATGCTTCCAGCGCACCCAGAAGACTTTCCCATCCTGCCTCACAGAGCGGTTCGGCATCGGTCACGACGTACACCTGCTGATAAAAATCCAGGTTGTAGATATAATTTACCCGTCCATCCTCGTACAGACTGTTCAGGCAATTGCGCAAGTGCAGCGGATAGTCAGGATCCCCACTCACCTCAATAGGACTGCGGGTAAGCGCATGAAAGGAGACATTAAGATCCGGCCGCACCTTCTCCAGGTACCGGCCAAGGAGCATACCCGGATACATAAATTCCTCCGTTCCCAGGATCAGGATATGTTCTCCGCTGGATGGTTTCTCCAGCTGTGCCGCCGCTTCCGCAACGAAGCGTTCACACAACTGGTGTATCTCGCTCTTCGCTCTTACAACTCGCAGATTCGCGCAGTCAGGGATTTCAATCGCCGGCTGCCCTGGAATCCCTGCCGGAGGAAACGGAGCATCCGCCGGGGAGCGGTATGTATAGCGAGGAATCCACTCGCTGTGGTATTCTGGTGAGATCCGCAGAAGATAATCACAGGGAATGCTATCCGCCTCCATCTTCTGCAGACGATTATCTGTCATGCTGTTCACCAGCGAGGCGATACCGAAAGAAAAGGATTCCTCCGGAAATTCCTCCTGCAACGCATGAATCAGTTTCCGGATCGTGTTCCCGGTTGTGACCTCGTCTTCCACGAACACCACCCGGTCGATCTGCGGCAGCACTTCCTCCAGATGATTCCGGACAAGGCGCTGCTCCGTCGCATGGCTGTGGGATTCCGAAAAGAAGAGGTACTCTCCCCCAGGAATATTCTCGCGCGTCGTGCTCATGACGAAGGCTGCATTTTCAGCGGCTTCCGCGACAGCAAACCCGATCGCTGTCGCCGTCTCCGCGAACCCAATGATCAAAAGGCGTTCGTTTCGATAACGCGCTTCCACTCTGGCTGCCAGCAGCCGAAACAGCGCCAGGCTGTTCGATGGCGATACCGGCATATGCTTGCCCTGCCTGGGATTCACATAGAGATAACTTCGCTTCGTGTTATTCTCTCTTTTGGCGACCCGAACCAGATCCCCGCACCGGATCTCATACAGCTCCATGATTTTTCTCATTTCCTCTGTGATCGCATCGGAAAAGATCTCCCCGCAGAAAATCGTATTTCCGCCGTCATCATTGTCCATCGAATCTTTCCATTTCGGGAGACAGAAGCGAATATCCGCCTGCCGCAGCATGGTAAAGTCCGGTTCGCTGTCGCCTGCAGCCAGAGCAAGCAGAGCCGGATGTCTTCTGCGGTAACGCGCCAGGGCCTCTCCTTTATCCAGCGAAGCCGGAAGCACATAGACCTTCCTCGCATCACAGAAAATCTGAAGATGCTGCGGATCGGCCTCTTGCTTCAGGTAAGCGCAGATTTTCTCCGGTTGATCCGTCTTTAAATAGAAAAGAAACGGTGCTTCCGTAACGATGGCCGCTTCTCCTGCCTGCTCCACAGCCAACCGCCGGACGCGCTCCCACTCTGCCCGGTTCGGCTCACAAAGGCACAGGGATTCTTCCGTCCATGCCGGATCTTCGATCCCGTGGTGAAGAAGCTTTGCGCCGCCGCAGACAAGAACGTCCTCCCAGTGAAGCGCCCGCGCCATCGGAAGAAGCCGGCGGTACTGCGCCGTCGTGCGCATCGTAATCGGGATGACAGTAAAGAATTCCTGCTCCCGGAAGAAGCGCCAGGCCAGTTCCGTCATAAAGCTCTGCATACTCCCCCGAAACTCCTCCACGCACCGGAGCGGCCCCAGAAGAAGATGACGCCTTGAGAAGATCAGCGTACCGTCCAGATCAGTGAAAAATAGAACTGTGGGGTTTACTGCATGATAGTTTTCATTCATAATACTATAACATTCTCCTGTCCCGAATATGGAGAATGGAGGAACCCTTCTGCGGAAGGATTCCTCCAAAAGTCATCATCTTACAGGTATCTCTTCGCGAAATCTCCGATTGACTTATCGGAGGTTCCCTGTCCGGTCGCGCTGAACTTCCATTCGCCGTTGTAACGGTATACCTCACCGAAGAGCATCGCAGTCTGACCGGAATAATTCTCCGTCAGGTTGTAGATACACATCTCATTGTTGTTTCTGGCATCCACCAGACGAACGAATGCGTTCTTAATCATACCAAAATGCTGATTTCTGGCCTCCGCCTGGTAGATATTGACGGCGATTACAATACGGTCATACTCAGACGGCACCTGATTCAGATCGATCATGATCTGCTCATCATCCCCCTCACCTTCACCGGTAAGATTATCGCCCATGTGCATCACAGAACGGCTCTTGTGCGTCAGATTTCCGAAGTATACGATATCTTCCTTGCCGGTCAGCTTTCCGTTTTTCAATAACAGTGCGAATGCGTCACAGTCGATCGGCTTCGGCTTTGGAGCAAAGAAACCGTGACGCTTCTGTTCCACTTCATCCCAGCCAAGGCCTACTATGATCCGGGAGAGCCCGGCATTCTCTTTCGACAGACTTACTTTCTGCCCTTTTTGCAGTTTTACTGACATATCTGTCACCTCCGCTTATTCTGCGTCAATTCCGTAATGTGCGCACAGCGCTGCCAGGCCGCCCTGGAAACCACTTCCGATCGCATTGAACTTCCACTCGCCGTTGTGCTTGTACAGCTCACCAACTACAACTGCGGTCTCAATTGAGAAGTCCTCCCCCAGATCAAAGCGGATCAACTCTGTATTGTTGGACTCGTCCATGATATGGATATAGGAATTGGAGACCTGACCGAAGTTCTGGCGTCTGCTCTCCGCGTCATAGATCGTTACCGTGAAGGCGATCTTCTCGATATTGGCCGGAACCAGGCTCAGATCGATCTGAATCTGCTCGTCGTCGCCATTGCCTGCACCGGTCAGGTTGTCGCCCATATGCTTCACGGCTCCGCTCGAATGCTCCAGGTTGCCATAGAAGACAAAATCCTTATCTGACGTACACTTGCCATTTGCGCCTACCAGGAATGCTGCAGCATCCAGATCGAAATCGCTTCCGGAATCAAACGCGTTAACGTCCCAGCCAAGACCTACCATAATCTTCTTGAGTCCGGGATTCCCCTTGCTTAAGCTTACTTTCTGTCCTTTGGATAAATTAATCGGCATGATTTGTTTCCTCCTTATGCTTTTCTTACTTCTCTATGATTTATCTTGCGTCAGGCATATGATACATCTGATTGAATTCCTGCTTGATCACTTCCAGCCGCTTCTGATCCTCCGCGCGCTGCTTGCGGGCATTGTCCTGAATAGAACGTGTCTCGTCGATACCGCTTACAATCGTGCGCCAGGTGGTCTCCAGCGTCTCGATCTTCACGGAACTGCCGGACGCCATGCGAGCCGTCATCTTGGACTGCTCTACCGTATTTCTCGCGTTCTTGATCAGGAGCTCGTTTGTCTTCTCATCCAACGCAGCCATAGAGTCCGCCTGGATCTTTTGGCGCTTCAGCATGATGGCCTGAGCCAGAGCCTGCTTGAATACCGGCAGGGTGATGATGAATGCGGAATTGATCTTTCTTACCAGGTTCATGTTCGTGAATTCCATCGTCTTGATCATCGGGATCGACTGCATGGCCACATTTTCCGCCGTGCGCAGATCCTGCGTGCGCTGCTCCAACATCATCAACGCCTGGTTCAGGCTGGTCAGTTCGAATTGAATAGACTGATCGCCAGTCGCTTCCATATCGGCCTGGCGCTGTGCAATATAGGCTTCCAGCTCGTGGCAGCCCTGTTCACCGGCCAGGATATATTTTACCAGATCATGATAATAATTCACGTTCGCATCGAACATCTCATTGAGCTTGCGGTTCGACTGCTTGATCTCGGACTCGTACTGCTTCAGCTGTACGTAAATCTTGTCCACTTCGTCGCCCATGGTGTGATACTTCGCCAGGATCTTGTCGAGCTGCTTACGCATATTGCCGAACAGCTTGCCGAAGAAGCCGGGATCATCCTTAATCTCTTCGATATCGAACTTCGACATGATCTTCGCCAGAGTCCCCAGCATCTCGCTGGATTCATCCAGCTGAGACATATTCAGGCTGTTCAATACTACGTCTGAAGCCTTGGAAATCTCCTCGGCGGCTCCGGCACCGAAAGTAACGATCGTCTCCAGATTATTGATCTCAATCGTGCTTACCAGCGCGTCCACTTCCTGGGAATTTACCAGTTCCTGATTCATCTGCTGACGATCCGCCACAATGTCATACGTCTTTACTTCTTCCACAACATCCGGTACGGCAGGTGCGGCCGCTGTCTGTGTCTGCACTGGTGTCTTGCTGAAATCCAGTCCCATAATCATGTACCTCTCTTAAATATTTTGTCTCGCCAGGATACCTTCTTCGCTGCCGGTCTTCCGTCCAGATTCGGGACAGATAGATCGTACATATATTCTCCCAGCTGGTGCTCTTCCATAATGTTCTGGTTAAAATAGCGTTCCACACACTGATAACCGGTCGGTACAAAGAACAGAATATCGAATCCGATCAGGTGAAGGAAAGCAACGGTAATCGTATCCTCCAGGGAGAGAAAAGTCTCACCGGTGATCACATAGACAAGCTTCGGGTTCTTCTTCGTAAAATCAAACTTCTGGATCATGCGGAGAATATCTGTCTCCAGATTCAGAACCGTTGACACAATGGTATATTCGGTTCCATTCTCAAAGGTTCCGCGGATAATCCTCTGATCAATCAGAAGCTGCAACTTCTCCAGAAGATATTCCTGTGTATCCTCCCGGAGGACACCGTACGGGTACGCCATATGACCACGAATCTTCTCCTTCTGAAGTCTGCCATTTTTCAGGAATTCCACGGCATGCGCCTTCATCGGATTCGCTGAAGTGGATGTTAGATGCGGCACCGAGAGAATCTTCTTCGTGTACGGTGTCATCAGCGTTCGGATTCCATTCCAGTACGCCGGCAAATCGCCATCCTTTACCCCGGATACTTTCGCGAATATCACCGGCATGGCCACCGTCGCGTCCGTCGTTGCAAAATTCGGACGGTATTTTAATTCCTCATCCCAAAGGATTGCGATCTCCTCATACATCGTCCGGAGAGAAACCGCGTTTGCTTTCGCATACTGACGGTTCCGGTAGATTCCGGTATTTTGATACATCATCGCATCCAGATCCCGCTCCGCATGGTAGGCCGCCGTGCCTGCCTGCAGAGCTACTCCCTCCTCCGGATACACGGTAAGGCTCAGCGACTCTTCCGCCTTTACTTCGTACAGCCACTGATCTTCCAGACAGCATGCACGGCTAAGATCCGGCCGGAAGACAACTACATCCACCGGAAGTCTTGCAAGAAATCGCAGGAACAGTGCTTCGTTCTCATTGCGGCAGCCGCCCAGATAGAAAAACGCGGCTACTTCCGGCATATGCCATCCGTGAAAGAGCGGTTCCACAAAGCGCTTCAGCAAGCACAACAGATACACGGCTCGTCCGGTCAGGCGGTTCAGATTGCCGGAATCCTTCGCATACTCTTCCGAGATCAGATCCGCGAACACCTTCTTTACAAGCGGCTGCAGCTTCGCGTCCGAAGGAGCTGTGATATTCATTACAAGCTCCGCAAGCATCTGCTCCAGGTTCTGATAATTGCTTCGCCGGATCCCGCTGATTTCATCCGGAGTCAGCGGTTCCAGACGGTCATTCACAATCACAAGCCGCCGGTTCGCTGCCCGGATATCCAGCTGCAGCTGATATAGATCCGAGGGATATGTCACCCGGTCCTCCACGCCGCTCAGTCTGGCGAAGCAGTTGTAGAAGAAGCCAGGATCACTGCCACGAACAGCCGGTTCCTTCCGAAGAGAATCCCATACGGTTCCGTTGATCCAGGCGTTCGTACAAGCATGCAGTTTCGTCTCGCCGCCGAACAGTCGCTGACGGTTCGCCTTCTCCTGCATGGCCTGCCTCATATTCTTCAGAGAATAATTCTCAGGGAACGGTTTCCCGTTCTCCACCGGGAGCAACCGCGAATATGCGCCAGTGGAATCCAGCTGCTGATAAGCCACATCGCCCTGAACCTGCAGCAGCACCACATCCGCGCCTGCGCCGCTGATCACACTTAACAACAGAAGTTCGTAGATACTGACAGTTCCTTCGTAAAGGATCTTGGGAAGTTTTTCCTCTCCCAGGCGGTTGACGATACGCTCAAACTTATAGTACAGCCAACACATGAACTTGATATAAGCGTTTTTCAGCATATTCTCATTCTTGCCGGCCTTCTGCAGTCCGGCAAGTACATCGTAGATGGAACCGGCCACCTGTTTCCGCTGCCACCCGTTCATGCGCGGCAGCCATTTCTGCAGGTGATCGAGGAGGAATCCCATATTCATCTGAAATTCCATTCCCATCATCTCTTCATAATAGGCCAGCTGGCGGCTGTCCGGGTTCGGCAACCGCCCCTCGATGATCACACCGGAGAGTCTGGCTTCTTCGTAATAGCGCCGCAGGAAGGCTTCGATCTCTTCATTCCAGTCACAGATCCGGTAAAAATACACGCCCGGACGGCTCCTCTTTCCGAGGTCTGTAAAATAATCATTCAATTGATTTAATTCAATTTGTTCTGCCATGATCATCTCTGCCTTCTTGTTTACTGTTATTTACGTTTTACTCTTTTTTGCCTCCGTGCATAATCGCCTTGCGGATCATGTCGATCGGAATAACAAGGAACGACATTACAATACAGATCAGCCATGCCTGCAGGCTTAACGGCTCCGCATCCAACACTTCTCCACCGAACGTAACAAATACGAACTGCATCAGGAAGATGGAGAGCATAACCAGCCGGAAGTTCTTGTTGCGGCCCAGATGTTCGAACGGATTAATATGGCTCGTTCTCGCATTGAAGCCGTTGAATGTAATCGCCATCATAAATGTGGCGAACAGAGCCGAACGCAGGTAGGTATTATCCACATCGCCGAACAAATCGCGGATCGGCGGGAAGAAGAGAATGGACAGGCAAATGAACGTGATATAGACCGCGCTCACAAGCACTTGTGTCAGCATTTCCTTCGTGATGATGCTCTCATTTCTGGGAATCGGCTTCTCTCTCATATATTCACGCAGAGCAGGCTCACTTCCGAAAGCGATTGCCGCCAGCGTATCCATCGCCAGGTTAATCAACAGCAGCTGAATAACGGAAAGAACTACATTCGCACCGAGCAACGGGCCGATAAAACAGGTCAGAACCGCCGCCACGTTAACCGTCAGCTGGAAGATCAGGAACTTGCGGATACTCTTGAACATCGTGCGTCCGTACAGGATCGCCTTCTCGATGGATGAGAAGTTGTCGTCCAGGATTGTAATATCTCCGGCTTCCTTCGCAACTTCCGTACCGCTTCCCATCGCAAATCCAACGTCTGCCTTCTTCAGAGCCGGCGAATCGTTCACTCCGTCGCCGGTCATGCCGACTACGTAATCCAACTCCTGTGCAATGCGCACCAGACGGCTCTTATCCGTCGGCAGCGCACGGGATACGACGCGCAGATGGGGCAGAATCTTCTTAAGTTCATCATCGCTCTTCTCTGCAAGTTCTGCGGAAGTAAGTGCTACATCGTCCTGATCGGTCAGAAGCCCTGCTTCCTTCGCGATCGCTACCGCCGTCTCCTTGCGGTCGCCGGTTACCATAACGACCTGGATGCCGGCATTGCGCACTTCACGGATCGCATCAACAGCTTCCTTACGGACGTTGTCACGGATGCTGAGTACACAGACAAGCGTAAGATCCCCCTCATCCGTTGCGCGATTCACCTTGGCTACTGCCAGCAAACGCATGGAACGTCCGGCCTGCGCATCGATATAGCTGGTCAGATAGTTCTTCTCCGTCAGTTCCTTCGTCTCACCGTTCTCATCCACATAATGTGTACATCTCTCAATGATTTTCTCCGGAGCGCCCTTGATATAGGTCACGCTCTGTCCGTTGCGGGTGATCGTTACGCTGGAACATTTCTTATTCGAATCAAATGCGTTGAAATTCTTCACATCATCCCGGCGGATGGAATCCGCCACCTGCGAATCCATCAGGAAGGACATCAGCGCGCGGTCGGTACTGTTACCGCCAATCACGGACCCCTGCGATACTGTCGCGCTGTTATTCACGCCGATACCGGTTACGATATCGTAGCGCAGTGATGGATTGATGCCAGACAGCTTTGAGAACTTCGTAACATTACCGGTTGCGAGCTCTACTACAGAAAGCTTCCCTTCCGTAATGGTGCCGGTCTTATCGCTGAAGAGGATACTCAGACTTCCCGCAGTCTCCAGACCATTAATCTTTCTGACAAGGACGTTATCCTTCGCCATCTTCATACTCTGGAATGAGAGCAGGATGGAGGTCAGCATCGGCAAACCTTCCGGAACCGCACAGACGATAACGGTAACTGCCACGGTAATCGCATCCATAATCAGGCGGATCCATCCGTATACATCATCAGGAACTGCACCGGAAATCAGCGTTTTCAACAGAACAGCAGCGATAATCGTAATCGCGCCGATATAACCGAACGTGGAAATCTGCTTCGCCAGCTTGCCCAGTTTCACCTGAAGAGGAGTCTCACGAGTTTCTTCCTGCACTTCCAGAGCAAGCGCGCCGAACAGAGTGCTGTCGCCGACCACACGAACTCTCAGATAACCCTCACCTCCGCAGACAACTGTGCCGCGATATGCGTAATACGAATTCAGAAGATCCTTCGTGTCATACGTGCCATTCTCCGGAAGCGGGATCTTGTCCGCCTCTTCCGTCTCACCGTTTAAGGCTGCCTGATCGACTTTCAGGTGTCCTTCCTCGACCGTACCGTCGGCGGGGATCTTGTCGCCAGCCTGCAGATAGACCAGATCTCCCACAACCACGTCGTTCACATGGATCTCCATGAGAGCACCATCACGGATAACCTTCGCTGTCTCCTTGGCCTCTTCTTCCGCCTTAAGCGCCGAGGCCTTGCCTTCCTGCTTGCTCTCACTGATCGATGCTACGCCGTTCGCGATCAGAATCGCGATCAGAATTCCAACTGGCTCAAACCACTCCGCCTGCCCCATAAAGAACAGAACTACCTGAATCACAAGAGCCACCATAAGAATCATAATCATGGGATCCTTGAAGCCTTCAAGAATCTTCTTCCACAGAGGATCCGGCGGAATCTGTGTCAGTGCGTTGCTGCCATGCTCGCGGCGGCTTTCTTCCACCTGCTTCGATGATAGTCCTTCCAATTTCATACGCTCTTCTCCATCGTTTTATTTGTGAAAATCATCTTTCACTTCGCTTACCATTTTACGAAATGTCATACAATTTGTCAATCTTTGTCTGTAATGTCTTCTGTTTTTTAGTTTTATTATACCCATATGAAACCTCAGGCCTCGCCGTGATTTCCCAGTGCTTCCTTCAGCGTGCGCCAGCCGAGAACCGCGCACTTTACACGCGCCGGCATATGCGCAATATCACGAAGAGCCGATGCCTCTTCCAGGCTGTCAATTTCTTCCTCCGAAGCTTCTCCCTGGATCATCTTCAGGAAAGTTTCGCCCAGTTTCAGTGCCTCATCCTTATGCTTCCCGATAATCATACCAAGCATAATATCTGCAGAAGCCTGGGAAATCGCGCATCCGTCCCCAATGAAAGCCCCGTCGGAGATTACATCGCCATCCAGCTTCAGCTTCAGAAAGATATCATCGCCGCAGCTCGGATTCACGCCTTCCAGGACAATATCCGCATCCGGCATATCATACTTGAACTCCGGATGAATATTGTGCTCTGTCAGAATTTCATTATAAAAACTTCTATTTTCCATATCCCATCCGCTCCCTTAAAGTGGAGACGCTGGCCAATAGGCGGTCAACCTCTTCCTCAGTATTATAAAAAGCAAAACTTGCCCGTACCGTCGAGTTGTAGCCCAGATGCTTCAGCAGCGGCTGCGCGCAGTGATGACCGGCCCGTACCGCGATATCATCAGCAGCAAGAATCTCGCTGATATCATGCGGATGAACGCCATCCACCGCAAACGCGACAATACCGGTATGCTCCTCCGGCAGTTCCGAACCAAGCACATGCACATAAGGCATCTCCTTCATACCGGCCAGTGCGCGGGCAACCAGCGCCGTCTCACGGCGTTCCATCTCTTCATATCCGATCTTCTGCAGATAATTAATCGCGGCATGTAGCCCGACAGCTCCGGCAGCATTCACCGTACCGGCCTCGAACTTGTGCGGAAGCTCCGCGAAGACGGCTCCTTCTCTTGTGACCGACTCGATCATCTCACCTCCGGACAGGAAAGGCGGCATCTTCTTCAGCAGTTCCTTTCTGCCGTACAGCGCACCGATTCCCATCGGGCCGAAGATCTTATGGCCGGAGAAGGCCAGGAAATCTGCGCCCAGTGCCTGAACATCCACTGCTTTATGCGGCGTACTCTGCGCACCGTCCACGACCATAACAGCTCCCTTCGCGTGCGCGAGATCTGCCACTGCGCGGATTGGATTCTCCCGACCGAGCACGTTAGATACCTGCGTCATGGCAACAATCTTCGTCTTATCTGTAATCTGTGCCGCAATCTCATCAAGATCCACGCTTCCATCCGGGCGGCACTCAATAAAACGCAGCGTCGCTCCTGTCTGGCGGCAGACCATCTGCCAGGGAAGAAGATTGCTGTGATGCTCCATAATGGAGACAAGCACCTCATCGCCGGCATGAACCTGCGTCAAACCACAGCTGTAGGCAATCAGATTCAGTCCTTCTGTCGTATTTCTTGTAAAGATAATCTCTGAGGTGCTCTTCGCGTTCAGGAAAGCGCGAACCGCTTCTCTGGCATCTTCATAGGCGTCAGTAGCAGCTATGCTCAGCGGGTAAAGACCGCGCATCGGATTGGCGTTGCAGGTTCGGTAGAAATTATCCTCCGCATCGATGACGCACTGCGGGCGCTGCGCCGTAGCGGCATTGTCCAGATAGGCTACGGTACTGTTCGCCAGCAGCGGAAAATCATTCTTGTAATTATACATTTTCTGTTCCTCCCAGCTGCTTCTCTACGATTGCAAGAGCCTCCGAATCACCGGCAACTCTCGCCAGGCGCTCCAGCGCAGCTCTCGCCAGAATGTCCTCTGCTGTTTCTTTGCCAATTCCGCGGCTTTCAAAATAAAAGAGCGTCTCGTCGTCCAGGCTGCCAATAGTAGCGCCGTGGTTACCGACAACGTTCTCCTCCGCGCACAGGATCAGAGGAACTGTCTTGTTGGATACATCGTCGCCGAGCATCAAAACCGTCTCCTGCTCATTACCGACAGAACCGGCAGAGCCTTTCTTGAAGTCGATCGTCCCGCGGAAGATCTTGCGAGCGGAATCCTTTAACGCGCCGGAAGCATTGATCTCGCTCTCTGTCTTCTTACCGAACTGATCAACGACAAGATTCAGGTCGATGATCTGCTCCTTCCGGCCAAGATAACCGATATCCGCTTTCAGCGAAGATCCGTCCCCGCGAAGCGCACAGTAGCTGTCGGAATAGAAGTCGCCCTTTCCGGCGATGATCTGGATCAGCTCGATCCGGCTGTTTGCCTCGCAGTCGGATTTCACATGATTCTTTAACGTGGAACCTTCCTCTGTATCCGAGATCTGAATCAGACGAACAACAGAGCTTTCCCCTGCAGTAATCTTCGTGTCTACCGCAAGTGCCCGGTCGGCATGGAAGATCTCAAACACCGTGACGGAAGTCTTCGCCGGAGCTTCAATCTGAATGGTCCGGCAGCTGTAATCGCCTTCTCCCTGAATATCGAACCGTACAGGCTCCGCCTGCGGAGCGGTTACGGTATCGCTGCCGAGATCGGTAGTTTTCGCAATGTTCCAGGGCAGGGCGGTTTCATTCACCCCCAGCCGGTTCCAGGTCCGAGTGGGGAGCTGATTGATAATGATATTTTCTTTCATTTGTTCTTACTCCTTTCCCTTCTCAGCCGATGCTTCCCTTCATCTCAAGCCGGATCAGGTTGTTCATTTCTACGGCGTATTCGAGAGGCAGTTCCTTGGATACATTGTCGGCGAAACCGCTGACGATCAGCGCGCGGGCATCCTCCTCGCTCATGCCGCGGCTCATCAGGTAGAACACCGCGTCGTCACTGATGCTGCCGATCTTGGCTTCATGTCCGATGGAGGCATCCTTCGTGCGAATATCCATGGCCGGGATCGTATCCGAGCGGGATTCCGAATCCAGCATCAGAGACTGACAGGATACGGAAGACTTCGCACCGGACGCATTCTTCTCCACAACTACACTGCTGCGGAAGGTGCTGATCCCTCCGCTCTTGCTGATGGATCGGGTATTCATATAGGAGCTGGTATTCTTGCCGGCATGGACAACCTTGGCGCCGGTGTCCAGATTCTGACCGGCTCCGGCGAAGGTAACGCCTGTAAATTCCATACGAGAATTGTCGCCCTTTAAGATACTCATCGGGTAGAGACAACCCACATGGGAACCGAAAGAACCGGATACCCATTCGATGGTGCCGCCTTCTTCCACAAGAGCACGCTTGGTGTTCAGATTATACATATTCTTCGACCAGTTCTCGATGGTCGAATAGCGCAGGTGCGCATTCTTCTTTACAAACAGCTCCACGCAGCCGGCGTGCAGGTTCGCTACATTGTACTTGGGCGCGGAACATCCCTCAATGAAATGAAGGCTGGCTCCCTCGTCCACAATGATCAGCGTATGCTCGAACTGACCGGCTCCCTTCGCGTTCAGGCGGAAATACGACTGCAGCGGAATCGACAGATGAACGCCCTTCGGAACATATACGAAAGAGCCGCCAGACCAGACTGCTCCGTGCAGTGCCGCGAACTTATGGTCATGCGGCGTAACAAGCTTCATAAAATACTTGTGAACCATATCGGCGTACTCGCCCTTCAGCGCGCTCTCCATATCCGTATAGACAACACCCTCCGCAGCTACCTCGTCGCGAACATTATGATAGACCAGCTCGGAGTCATACTGCGCGCCGACACCGGCCAGGGACTTGCGCTCCGCTTTCGGGATGCCAAGACGCTCGAACGTGTCCTTAATATCCTGCGGAACATTCTTCCAGTCATTCTGCATCTTCGTGTTCGGACGAACATAGGTCGCGATGTGGTCGATATCGAGTCCTTCAATAGAAGGGCCCCAGTCGGGAAGCGGCATCTCGTTATAAATCTGCAGGGACTGCAGACGGAACTGCTGCATCCATACCGGATCGTTCTTCTCCTTCGAGAGCTGATCCACGATTGCAGGCGTCAGGCCTTCCTGCATTCGGTAGGCGTCGTGCTCCTCGTCGCGGATATCATATACGCTGCGGTCGATATCCTCGACGTAGCTTTTTTCTTTCGTATCAGCCATTGCCGTTCTCCCCGCTTTCTTCGGATTCCGACTGCAGCACCTGGAATCCGTTTTCATTGATCTCGTCAACCAGATCAGCGCCGCCGTTCTTTACGATCACGCCTTCCTCCATGACATGAGCAGCATCCACATGAAGTGCCTCCAGAATACGGGTGGAGTGCGTGATGATCAGCAGAGAACCGTGGGTTCTCTCACGGAACAGACGCACGCCCTCGGATACGATACGGACAGCATCGACATCCAGGCCGGAATCGGTCTCATCCAGGATGGCCAGCTTCGGCTCCAGCATCAGCATCTGCAGAATCTCGGCTTTCTTCTTCTCGCCGCCGGAGAAACCGACATTCAGATCACGCTCCGCATACGATTCGTCCATATGCAACAGAGCCATCGTCTCCTTCAATTTCTTTTTAAAGTCCCACAGACGAAGACGACTGCCGGTCCTCTGCTCCAGCGCGCTGCGAATAAAGGCGCTTAAGGTAACACCTGGAACTTCCAGCGGATTCTGGAAGGAAAGAAAGATTCCCTTGTGCGCACGCTCATTTACCGGAAGCGCTGTAATATCTTCTCCCTCAAACAGGATTTGTCCGCCGGTAATTTCATAGGCAGGGTTGCCGGTGATGGCATAGCCAAGTGTGGATTTGCCGGTTCCGTTCGGACCCATCAGTACATGGGTCTCATCTTTTCCTACAGTAAGATCTACGCCGTGAAGAATCTCTTTGTCTTCCACGCGTACACGCAGACCCTGGATTTCAAGCAGACTTGCGTTCTTCATATTGAATGTCCTCTTTTCTGTTTCTTTTGTCTGTTTCATTTTGGGTAACGATTCAGAGCCCCAGCTCGATTTCGCTTACGCTTCATCCCGCTACCAATTCCTACTTGTCTGGTACGAATTATAAAACGCCTTTCCTAGCATGTCAATAGAGATTCTGCGTTTCTTCTTGACTTTTTTCTGCAGGTGGAGTAAGATCCATTTTTAGAAAGTCTATTTTTAGACTTTATTGAGTTTTATCTGCAAAGGAGGAATTGTATGGATGCTATAAGCCCATCGGAGTTTCTTACTATCAGTAAGAAATTTCTGCATATCTATGAATCTTACTGTGCGCCGATCTGTGAGAAATACCAACTGAAGCAAAACGAACTGGATATTCTTCTTTTTATCGGGAATAATCCAGAGTTTAATACAGCGAGAGATGTCTGTGAGATTCGTAAGATCAAGAAAGGAATTGCTTCTGTGATGATCGAGAATCTGGTGGAGCGCGGATATCTCCGCCGGGAGGCTGATCCGAAGGACCGGCGCATTCAACGCCTGATTCTGACCGAACCATGCAAACCTGTTGTGGAGGATGGCCGGCGCAGACAGAAAGACTTTTTTGATGCAGTTCATTCTGGGCTTACACTGGAAGAGCTGCTGACGTACCAGAAACTTTCGGATAAGATCCGTCTGCAGATTATTAAAATGGAAGGAGAATTAGAATAAATATGACTACTTTTCTTGTATGTCTTTTTGCCGGCCTGGGAGCCGGTCTTGGCACCGGTTTTGCCGGAATGAGCGCAGCGGCTGTGATCAGCCCTATGCTGATTGCTTTCCTTGATATGGAACCGTATCAGGCGATCGGTATCGCGCTTGCCAGCGATGTTCTTGCCAGTGCAGTTTCAGCGTATACCTACGGGAAGAATAAGAATCTCGATGTGAAGAACGGACTTGTCATGATGGTTACAGTTATGATCTTTACCTTTATCTCCAGCTATGCGGCCAGCTTTGTTCCCAGCAATACAATGGGCGGTTTTTCTACCTTTATGACACTGCTGCTGGGAATTAAGTTTATCGTGAAGCCGGTGATGACGACAAAGGAGACCATGGCAGCGGCCGATCCAAAGAAACGCTTCGTCCAGTCTGTGGTTTGCGGTATTGTGATCGGGTGTATCTGCGGCTTTGTCGGCGCCGGCGGTGGCATGATGATGCTTCTGATCCTGACTTCTGTGTTGGGATACGAGCTGAAGACGGCAGTGGGAACAAGTGTGTTTATCATGACATTCACGGCATTCACCGGATCCGCCAGTCATTTTGCGATCGGTGGTATGCCGGATCTTACAATTCTGATTCTGTGTGTGATCAGCACACTGATCTTTGCGCGAATCGCTGCAGTGCTTGCGAATAAGGCTCCGGCAAAGCTACTGAACCAGGCGACCGGTGTGATTCTGGTGATTCTTGGCATCGCGATTCTGGCGATGAAATATCTCTAATTCTTGTAATTTTTGCAATGAATCGATAATTTTCCCCAAATGGAAATTGAAATTCAAAAAAAGCAACGCTATAATAGCAAATAGTGCCCCCGGCATTCCCTTTATCTTTTGTAAAATCATTGTGGGAGATTATAACCTTGAATACAAACCGTAAGAAAAATACCGGCGGGGAGAAATCCCCGATTGTCTTCTATTTGCTGATCGCTGCTGTTACTCTCTGGTTTCTCGCTGCCCAGATTTTCGGATCGGATCAAAGCATGCCCCAAATCTCAGAGCAGGATATGATCTTTACCGGCAGTTTCACCTGGGAGAAAGCTGACGGAAGCATCGAACCTATCTCCGTTCCCGGCCGCTATGAACTTCCGGCAGGCGAGACCATGACGATCCGGACGACGTTTCCTTCGGATTATGACGCCACCGCGATTGCGATCCGCTCCTCCCTGCAGGACATCCGCTTCTATATCGACGGAAAGCTTCGCACCGAATATTCCACCCAAACCGACCACAGTATACGAAAGAATTCTTCCAGCGGCTATGCCTTCTGTGATACATCCGCGCAGGATGCCGGGAAGGAACTCGTGATCGAGCTTACCACTTACACGAATAATTACTCCGGCGTTGTAAATACAATCTACAACGGCGACCGCTCCGATATCTGGAGACTGATCTACCATGATCATGGTCTGGAGACAGTGATTGCTTTCTTTCTGTTTTTCGCCGGCTGTGTAACTGTACTTTTCGGCGTAGCTCTCGGAATCGTCTATCATTCCCGTTTTGACATGGAATATCTTGGCTGGTGCATTATGATATCCTCTGCCTGGATGCTCGGCGAATCCAAGATCCGTCAGCTGCTGGTTCCCAACCAGTCAGCTCTCGGAACGCTATGCTTTCTGCTAATTCTTCTGGCTCCGCTGCCGCTTCTTCTCTACGTGAACAGCGTTCAGTGCGGACGCCACAAGACGATCTTCAACCGGCTTGGCTTCGCCGCCATCCTTAATTTCTTTGTCTGTACACTGCTGCAGCTGACCAGAACTGCTGACTATATCCAGACGATGCCGATCGCGCATATCGTTCTCATAATCACACTTGCTGTGATGCTTGTTACATTCCTTCTGGATGCGCGCCATGGCTATATGGAGAAGGATCATCTCTTGCTCTTCGGCTTCTTCATTGTCATCGCTGCCGTCTCTATTGAATCAACATCTGTGTATATGATTGTATCAATCTCCGGGATCTTTATCGGAGTGGGGACGCTGATTTTTCTTTTCATCAATATCATTCGCACCATCCGGCATGTCCACGATCTGGAAACGGCGCGTCAGGAAGATGAGCTTCGTCAAAGTCAGGAGCAGTTGGAGAAAATCTCCTTGCAGATCATGCAGATGCTCTCCACTACGTTGGAAGCGAAGGATGAATACACGAAAGGACATTCCCTCCGTGTTGCGGAATATTCCGCCCGCCTCGCAAAAGCGCTTAACTGGAGTGACGAAGATGTGCAAAACCTCAAGCAGGCCGCCTATCTGCATGATATCGGCAAGATTGGAATTCCGGATACAATTCTGAACAAACCGTCTAAACTCTCCGAGGAAGAGTATGCAATTATCAAGCAGCATCCGCTGATCGGAGCCGAGATTCTGAAGAATATCTCCCTGATCCGCCATGTAACTGAGATCGCGAGAAGTCACCACGAACGCTATGACGGCAAAGGTTACCCGGATGGGCTGAAAGGAGAAGAAATTCCCATTCACGCCCGGATTGTGGCGCTTGCCGACAGTTATGATGCGATGAATTCCCGGCGTATCTATCGCGCCCCGCTCCCGCAGAACATCATCCGCGAAGAGATTGCAAAGAATCGCGGTACACAGTTCGACCCGAAACTCACGGACCTCTTCCTGAAGCTGATGGATCATGGGAAGCTGAAACTGGAGGATACGCCCTCCGTGGAAAATTTCATCCCGGTTCCTGGCGTAGAACTGGAAATCGGCCGGTTCGTCTCCGATCTGATGTCCACGCTGCGCTCCCAGGAGGATGCGGAGAACTTCGATCTGCTCACCGGTCTTCCCCTGCGCAATGTCGGAGAGCGGCTGGCGGCTCAGCTTCTGCAGGAGCATAACGGTTGCCTGATCTTCCTGGATATGGATAACCTGAAGCAGGTCAACGATATTTATGGTCATAAAGCCGGCGACCGGGCATTGCGCACGCTCGGCCATCTGCTTTCCGAATGTTTTGAAGACAGCGTGGTCTGCCGTCTCGGCGGAGACGAGTTCCTTGTCTTTTTTGCCGACGTATCCCAAGATTCCGCGACAGAAGAGATTCAGAAGCTGTTCGACCGTTTCCGCACAGCCAAAGCGAACGATCTTGAGATCCGCAGTGCTTCCATTTCCGCCGGTCTGTGTATGTGCAGCAAGGGCGATTCTTTCGAAGATCGCTATTCCAAGGCGGATAAGGCACTCTACTATGTGAAACAGAACGGAAAGGAAGGTTTCTTCTTCTATCAGCAGATGGAACAGGAGTATATGAAGAAGCCATCCTCCGGGAAGGATCTGGCGCTTGTCGCGAAAGCTCTGCAGGAAAGCGGCATGTACCACGGCGCTCTGGATCTGGATTATCGGGATTTTGCCCGTATTTTCGAATATATCAACAACCTGTGGGATCGCCACCTCTGCCACTGCTATCTGGTAATGGTAACTCTGGAGACGGCTCCGGATCACGTTCCGTATATCGAGAATATCGAGCAGGCGTTGGAATGTATGGAACAGGCGATCCGTGAGAAGATCCGCAAAGTAGATATATGTACCCGATACAGTTCCATGCAGTATTTGATCATCCTGTTTGAGCCGGAGGAAAGTCAGATTCCAAAGGTCATGGACCGCATCTTCATCCAGTATTACAAGCTGTATGGTAAGAATAATTTCTATCCGCGCTACGATTACACAGCGATTCAGAATGAGAATAAGAACGAAGAAAGCAGGCGTACAGATTAATCCGCGCCTGCTTTCTTTCTCCTGCTCTTCCCTTGAAAACTGTGTTTATCATATTTCTCTAATAGCCTGCTTCCAAATCCACCACATGCTGCAGCGGCTCCTGATTCAAAAAGTGCTCCATATTCTCCATACAGATCTCCCAGATGGTATCCTGCACCTGCTGGTTCCCGCCGAAGCTGGGACCTGAGATATGAGGCGTAATCATCACGTTCTCCATATCCCACAGGGGAGAATCCTCCGGCAGCGGCTCCGTCTCGAACACATCCAGGATAGCGCCTCCCAATGCTCCCTCCTGCAGCGCGTCAATCAGATCTGCGCTTCGCACCAGATTGCCCCGTCCCACATTCACGAAGAGGGCATCCGGCTTCATAAGCGCAAGACGCACACGACTCATAAGTCCAGTGGTATCCGGCGTGCGCGGCAGGCAGCCGATCACAAGATCCGCCTCTGGCAGATAATCGTCCAGATGATCCGACGTATCCAATTGGTCGAACCTGGGGAATTCCCGGCTTTGGATCGGACTAGAATCCGTATCGGAAGCAGAAACGCAGACCGTATCACCATCAGATGATTTCTGCCTGCGAATACCTGCTGTGCTTACGCCAAAAGCTTTCAGACGGTTGGCAATATTTCTTCCGATATCACCGGTTCCAAGGATCAGCGCCTTCTTCCCATACAGTGTCACTGCATGGTCACATTTCCTCCAGACATGCTTCTTCTGATTCTCATAATATCTTGGAAAGGCGCGGTACATCGCGATCACACTTCCAATCACATACTCCGCGATGATCGTGCCGAACGCACCGGATACATTCGTGAGCGTGATTCCGCTTAACACATCCTTCATGCGCATATACTTATCTGCTCCGGCCCAGGTAATCTGAATCCACCGCAGAGACGACATCGCAAGAATTTCTTCCCGCTCCGGCTCACCGATCACAGCGTCCATTCGCTGCAGAAGTTCCTCTGACACCGACTTTCCTTCCGGAAATATCAGTTCACACTTTCCGCCAAATCTTTCCGCCAGCTGCTGCCGGACTTCACTGCCACATTCCGCCAGTATCATTACCTTCTTCATTCGTACTCCCCCGAACCTGAATACACCGAAATGAGACCTTACCGCCTCTCTGCTTTTCCGGTGCGCATTTTATACACCTATATTAAATCGACCTTTCCATCCGGTCAACTATTAAAATTTCATTTGACAAATTTCGAATAAGCGTTCATAATAGCAGATGTTCCATTACTTTTTGAACACCAGGAGGAACGTAACATCTTGTTAACCAAAAATCAATTTGACGTGCTGTATTATGCCGTCACACATACCAACGATGTCCGGCTGTCTCAGAGATCCCTGGCGCAAAGAACCGGCAAATCTCTCGGATCTGTAAACAGCCTGGTCAAACAGCTGTCTGCTCTGGGTTACATTGATTCCGCAATTCAGGTCACCGCCTCCGGTCTCGCCGCGCTGGAACCGTATCGGGTAACCAATGCGGTCATCATGGCCGCCGGCATGAGCTCCCGGTTCGCCCCGCTTTCCTATGAGAAACCGAAGGCGCTCCTGCAGGTAAAGGGCGACATTCTGATCGAACGGGAAATCCGCCAGCTTCAGGAAGCCGGAATCCACGATATCACCGTAGTCATCGGATATATGAAGGAAAAACTCTTCTATCTGGAAGACAAGTTCGGAGTAAAGCTGGTCATCAACGAAGATTACTACCGCTACAACAATCCATCCACGCTGATGCTGGTGAAGGATCAGCTGGCGAATACCTATATCTGCTCTTCGGATAATTACTTCGAGTTCAATCCGTTCGAGCCTTATGTCTATCAGGCGTACTATTCCACGATGTACACAGAAGAAAAGACGGAGGAGTACTGTGTTTCCACAGACAGAAAAGGGCGCATCACCGGGGTTCACATCGGTGGAAGCGATGCCTGGTACATGCTCGGTCACGCCTACTTCGACCGCCGCTTCAGTGAGAAGTTCTCGGAAATTCTCACAAATGAATACGAGAATGCCGTAACCAGGAACGGACTCTGGGAAGATCTCTTCGCGCGGCATATCCGCGAGCTTGAAATGTATATCCGCAAATGGCCCGGAGGTCTCCATGAGTTTGACTCGCTGGATGAGCTTCGCACCTTCGACAGCGCTTATATCGCCAACGTGGATTCCTATATCTTCGACAACATCTGCGAAGTGCTTCACTGTACACCGGACAGTATTCACGGGATCACTCCACTCAAAGCGGGACTGACCAACCTCTCCTTCCATTTCACCTGTGACGGAAAGAATTACGTCTACCGCCATCCCGGCGCGGGAACGGAAACCTACATCGACCGTCCGACAGAAGCGGAGGCTATGAACATTGCGAAAAAGCTGGGACTGGATGATACCTTTATCTATATTGATCCGGTCAAAGGCTGGAAGATTTCACACTTTATCGAGGATGCCAGTACCCTGAACTACCATAACGAGGATCAGGTGCGCACCGCGATGAACATGCTCCGCCGTCTGCACACCAGCGGTATGACCATGCACGGGAAGTTCGATATCCGAACGAAGATCAACGATTTCATCGACAAGCTGCAGGATACCGACATTGCCGGCTTCGGGGAGCTTCAGGAAATGATGCAGACCCTGTACGGATATCTCTGTCAGGACGAGGTTGCTCCCTGTCCCTGCCACTGTGACAGCTACGATCCGAACTTCCTGCTGGATCGTAAGGGCAAGATGTACCTGATCGACTGGGAATATGCCGGTATGTCTGATCCCGGCTGCGACTTCGGTACCTTCGTGGCCTGCTCCGACTACTCTGCGGAGGAAGCGGAACATGTGCTAGCTATCTATCTGGATCATGAACCCACATCCGGAGAACGCCGCCATTATCTCGGCTATGTCGCTATGACTTCATATTTCTGGTATCTGTGGGCGCTGTATCAGGAGAAATGCGCCAAGCATGTCGGCGAATATCTCTACATCTGGTACAAGTATTCGAAGCAATACGGCCGAATGGCTCTGCAATTATATGAGAATAAAAATGGCACGAGCAATAACAAGAAGGAGGGAAAACTTTGAAACAGGATTCCATTGAACAACTGATCTATGAGGAGACGGAGAAACGGCTGGAAGAAATGCAGTCCGATTCCTATGAGTTTCCAAAACAGATGACGAAGACCGATTACACGGTGATTGCCGTATCGGTGATTGTGTGCACCGGGCTTATCATTGCCTGCATGCTTGGAGGGATTTAAATTATGACAAACAAAGAAAACTATATCCGGCAGGAAACGGTCACCGGCGTCGTGCCGATGCTGAAGAAGGATCGTCAGTACTCTTTCCTTGACCTTTTCCTCTCTACCAGCGGTTTCGCCATCGCGACCTGGTGTTACACACAGGGCGCTTACGTAGCCCAGTATCTGTCCTTCAGCCGGATGCTGATCAACATCTTCTGCTTCAATATCGTATGGGTTCTGATCGAATGCCTGCCCGTTATCTTCGCGTCGCGCTACGGCATCGATCTGTGGATCTGGCTGCGGTCGGTACTCGGCAAGAAGGGCGTCGCCATCCTGTCAACGGTAATCAGTGTCGCGAACTTCGGCTGGTACGCCGTTGCTGCCGGTCTGTTCTCCTCTTCGATGATCAACCTGGCCGGAAAGTTCGGCATCGTGCTGGATAAGGACCTATGGGGGCCGATTCTCGGCTGTCTCTGCGTCGTCCTCGGCACGTTGATCGCTTTGGGCGGACCGAATGTTATCAAATGGACGAACCGCTTCCTGGTAACTGCCCTTCTGGCGGTCGGCATCGTGGTTGTGGTACTGTGTTTTACTTCCGTTCCGTTTGCGGATATCCTCGCGGTTCAGCCGGATCTGGGTGAGATGACGCCGCTGCAGGCCTTTATGGTATCGGCGGAAGGCAACGTTGCCTTCGCCTTCTCATGGTCCACGCAGGCCCTGGTTCTGCCCCGTCTGTCCAAGACCGAGCGCGGCGGCTACTGGGGAACCTCCCTTGCCTACGGTGTAGTAGCCCCCTTCTTCGTTGCTGCCGGCGGCGTTATGGCTCTGGCCATGTTCGTTCGCACTGGCGTATATGAGAGCGATCCGACGACAATGCTGTCCACGCTCTGCGGCTCCGGCTTCGCTCTGTTAAGTCTCCTGCTGGTTGCCTTCGCCAATGTCGGCACCCAGGGAACCGGTTCTTACGTCAACTGCATGATCGTAAAGAGCGGTATGCCGAAAGTATCCTATAAAGTTCTGGTGCTGATCGCCATGGTATATGTCAGTGCGCTGACCGTCTGGGGCGGCGTAGAGGAACACTTCGGAACCTTTATCTCGATTGCCGCATTTATTCAGGCTCCGATCATCGGCATGATCGTGGTGGACTATCTGCTCGTCAAGAAGAGAAAAATCTCGCTGAAAGCGGCCTACTTCATCGAAGGACACGACGCTTATCAGTTCACAAACGGCTTCAACCTCGTCGGACTTGCCTGCGTAGTAATCGCCTGCGTAGTAACAATTCTCTTTGTATACAACCCTCTGACCGGCGAGATTCAGAGCCCGCTGTTCCTGATCTTTACTGGAAGCGGCTTCGACGCAATCTTCGGCGGACTGCTTTACTGGATTGCCAGTCTCACTCCGTTAAAGAAGTACATGCTTCGCGACCGCGACGATCTGGAGATCGTGTAAGTGCCAAAAAATTCATACTGAGAAAGCCACCGTATAATACAGCATAAGCGAAATCAAGCGGCATAAAAAATCCCCCGGACTCCACATCAACACTGGACTCCGGGGATTTCTGTTTCATTACTTTTTCTATTTTGCCTTTTATAGTCTAATATTGACTAGCCTACTATTGTTGATACGTTTCCATATAGCAGAATCCGGAGAATTCCCATCAAAAACAGATGACCGGCATAGAAGAAATAGAAGAACCACTTCATGCCCCTCCAGTTTCCCCTTGTCCCGTTATAGAAGTGCATAAAGGGCCATACGATGAGGATGCCATACTGAACAAGTCCGTAGGTCACATCAATCGCCAGGCACCAGACGATTACATACATACTGATATACAGCATCATGCCAAGCATCTGCTTCTCCAGGTTACCGCGATTCTTGTGAATATGCAGCGTACACAATACCGGGAAACAGGACCAGTCGGACGGGAAGGCAAGCACACACAGCAGCACAAGCAGTACAATCTTCTGCCACTGCTTCAGAGGGAAGCTTCTTCGGCTGTCATCATCGACATACAGTGCCAGCGCTGCGCAGAAAAGCGCCCAGATCACGCTGGTCTGATTCAATATCGAATCCCGAAACGGAACGAAGGAAATCCCAAAGCAGAAATTATAGGCAAAATGCGAAATAAATGCAAATAGAAATAAACGCTGCAGGTACTTTTTGAAATTGTGGGTGTACTGATATCCTTCCGAGATCATGAACCACATGACCGGTGCTGCTAGTCTGCCGATGATGTGGATCAGCAGAATCCACCACTCCTTGTGAGCATATCCCGGCCATAGCGTCCACGCCAGATGATCCAGTGCCATTGCCGCAATCGCGCACAGCTTTAATTGATTCCCGGAGAGACCGCTGGTTGTGTTCTGCCGACTCATATCTTTTCTCCTTATGATTTTATTATCCAGGTAAATGCTCTGGCTGTTCGGAATGCGGAATCCCGGAAATGCCCGCCGGAATTCCACTCCAGTGTGGTCTGTATTCCATTCTGCTGCAGCCATTCTTCCGCTTCCCGGATACATTTTCCAACTTCAGCCATCACCAGATTTCTGGTCTTCTCCTCCCGGTCGCCGAGACTCAGATATATCCTCCGGCTGCGGATACTGTGAGTCTTCATATACTCTATGAATCCGGGGAACCAGACAGATGGTGATGCTGCCGCAATTCCGGCGAATACATCCGTCTGATAAGCCGCCCATAGAGCAAACAGCCCGGCAAGCGAATATCCGCCGATATAGTATCGCTTCGTATTATCCCGGCACAGCGACAGAATCTCCGTTAAAGTTGCTGCCGCACCTTCTCCGAAGCCTTCATTGCCAAATACCGCAGGCGCTTTCCAGGGGGAAAGCGCGCAATTCCAGTCATTTACCAGATACGCAAGAAACCAAAAAGAGACTCCGGTCAACCTGCCAATCTCCGCAACTTCGCTTTCCAGTTCCGCAAGCTCATGCGCTCCGGTCGGCTGGATCAGAACAATTTCCGCTTTCGGATCACCATATTCATACACTCTCATTACTTTCCAAAATACTCCCTGATCTTGCTCATGCGATCCATCTGCATAACCTTGAATGGACATTGCTTATTGCAATGGCCGCAGGGAATGCAGTCGGATGCCGTTTCCTTCATCGTCAGATAATGCTCTTTTACAATTTTCTCGATGATACCGACTACTGGACAGGCATCTGCATCGACAAATATTTGCATGAATAGCCTTCTCCTTTTTTAATTGCGTATCCCATATCATATTTAAATTACATATCCCATATCATATGCTTCTTGATAAACAGCTTTATTTGTCGTGTATTATTTATGTGGTAATGTATCAGTTCTGCTGTTCTATGACTCTTTCCAAAAGCGAAAGACAAATTGCCGCTGCCGTTCCGGCGGCTTCAATTTGCAGATCGTTTTCCGCAGAAGCATCAAAAAGGACTTTTCCGGAAGCAGGGAATTCTTCGTCCGGCAGCCATAAATTGAGCTTTATCGGAATGTGGGGCAGAAAGGAAAACAAAAAGGACAAATCAGATTTTTCATGCAGTTCCGTTCCACCCAGCTTCGCAGCGGCTTCCCGGATTGCCTGAGGGTCATGCAGACCAATCCGGCTGATAATACGGTCATTATCCCGGTCAAAGCTTGTACCCTTTGCCAAGCCGCCGGAGTGAAATTCGCTCAGGGCAAGAAATTTACCTATAAGTGCAGTTCCTTTCGTATTTGCCAGATATTGCAAAATTGTCAGGTCATGCCACATTTCCAGCTCCGGAGAAATCTGACATTCCGGCCAACTGATCCGAATAGGGATTCCTAAGGTTTCTGCGTCAAATATCGTTCCATCCCAGCACAGTCCGGTCAGTACGGAAAGCTGAACAGGATCTGCGCCTTCCAATTTCTGTCTGGCGGCAGAGCGCATCAATTCAAACTGCCTATTATTCTCCATCCCGCAAAAACTCCTGTAAGCCTGCCCGAATGAACCGATCAATGGTCTGTTGTACGTTGTGCCAGTCCCGGCAATTGTTCTGAAGCATCAGCCGGTTAATGGTCAGACAGCCGTGAATTTGGAAATAGAAAATGCTCTCTGCCTGGATCGAGTAGGAGGCGGCTTCCGCCGCCGACCTCTCACACCACCGGACATGCGGT
>ENA-UOJJ01001744-UOJJ01001744.1-human-gut-metagenome-genome-assembly--contig:-CS66-NODE-1744-length-30456-cov-6.435117_pt1 | contig 30456 bp, 31 predicted proteins | sample MGYA00242343_ERZ723890 | MGnify/ENA metagenome assembly ERZ723890
GGACAGGCCTTTTTACATCGCCCACACCGGATACATTCTGCACTGTTCGGGTTATCCACAGGGCTTACTTCCATCTGGCATGCTTTTGCACATTTTCCACAGTGAACACACTTTTCCATATCTACTCTATAGCGGTAAACAGAAACACTATTAAATATTGAATAAAAAGCTCCCAGCGGACAGATATATTTACAAAATGGACGATATATTATAATAGAAAGAATTATTGTAACAACAAGGATCGTATTCTTCCATATAAAAAGCCAGCCGATCGCACTGCGCATGGATTTATTCAGAAGTACCAGTGGAAGTCCGCCTTCCAGCGTACCTGCCGGACAGATCAGCTTACAGAAATATGGTGCACCCTGTCCCATGATATCTACAACAAACATCGGAAGCAGGATTACAAATACCACAAAGATCACGTATTTTAATTTGCGCAGCAACTTATCTCCCCGAAATGTCCGGATCTTCTTTGGAAACGGGATTTTATTCAGCAGGTCCTGTATCAGCCCAAACGGACAGAGGAATCCACAGACAAGCCTTCCCAGCAAAGCTCCGACAAAAATCAGAAATCCTGCTACATAATATGCCATTTTAAAGTTCCAGCTGCCGATCACTGCCTGAAGAGATCCAATCGGACAGGCGCCTGTGGCGCCGGGACAGGAATAACAGTTCAGCCCCGGAACACATACATTTTTCAGTTTTCCGGTATAAATCTTTCCAGTCACAAATCCGGAAACACGGCTGTTGGTAAGAAACGCCCACAGTGCCTGGATCCCGTGGCGCGGCCATTCATTGATTTTCATTTTTTTATTATCCAATTCCAATACACTCCATACAGATATTGATTGCTTTTGTAAAGACTACATCCACTTCGCCCCGGTAAATTCCAAATATCATCAGGAGAATTCCCAAAATCGCCAGTGCAGGACCTATCCACTTTGAATCTGTTATTTTTTTCATCATTGTTCTGATCTTTCTATCAAATTATTTTGAAATGTTTTCAAGTTCTTTTTCAACGATTTCTTTCCATTCGTCCAGCGTATGACTTCCTGAATATGTTTCTCCTACGATATTTCCTTCTTTGTCAACAAAAAATGTTTCAGGAAAGGCAGAGATACCGTTCAGACGTCCGTTCATCATTGTTGAATCCGGAATCAGGAAAGGATAGGAGGCTTTTGTCTTTTTCTGAAGGACACCGGCTTTTTTCACTGTAGCATCATCCTGTTTGCCATCATCTCCTACTGTATCAAGAACTACGCCGACAACACCCACGCCTTTTTCTTTCATCTCTTCATAGAGTTTCTCCAGTCCCGGAATCTCGTTGACGCATGGAGAACACCAGGTGGTAAAGATGTTTACCAGAGTCAGATCATAATCGCTGAATACTTTTTCTGTATAGTCCTTTCCGTCAATGCCCTTTGTCTCAAACTTGCCTACAGTTGTGGAATCACCTGTATTGCTGGTGTCCTGCGGCTGATCAAAAGCAGAAAGCTGCTGGAATGGTGTCATATCTGTGAGTGTCACGTCGATTTCTTCCACTTCCTTTTTCAGAGACTCATCTGCATCCTTGTTTGTGCTCAGATAATACTTATACTTTCCGTCACTGCTGCTTCCAATTTCTTTGTGCTCGGTACAGCCGGTGATCTTATCCAGTTCTTTCTCCGAATCTTCGTCATAAATTCCGATTACTCCGATTTTTGCAAGACTGTTGCACCAGTCATCATATGCTGTTCCAAGCTTGTCAACCTCTGCCTCTTTCTGTTCCTCGGTCATTTCACTCCAGCTTATATATGCATATTTAATTGCATCCGCATTATCATTCCATCCTTCATTGGTGATCATTGCAATGCTCTGCGCCTTTATCTGTTTAAGCAGTTCCTCAGGAAGCTTCATGTTGAGTCCAAGAAATGGATATTCATATGAATCCTGAGCCTGAACAGTTGTATCGGATGGTTTGAAAGTACCTTGTATAAAATCAGACGGGATTGCATCACCATCTGCTGCAACCGCATCTCCATCAACCACCATCCCCGCTTCATCTGCCGGAACTGCCATTGCTTCTGTACTTTCTGCTGCCATTACAGACACACCGCCAAAGGTGGATGCTCCCAATACTGCTGCTGTCATAAGTGCTGTTACTTTTTTCATTCTGAATTTCATGATATATATCTCCCTTCATATTTGTCCTGTAATTTATAAATTGTTTTGTGCTTTTATTATACACGCTTTGATTACTGTAACCGTATTATATCATCCTGTCTATAAAATCTCTGTTAAGAAATCAAAAAAATCAAAATTTCTTCTTATACCTGTATTTTTTACGGGAATTTTATATGGAACATGATATGATAATACCAGAGTTCCAATATAAGCATTTTTGACCTCTACATCATATCAGACAAAGGAGATTGCACATGCACATATTAGTGATAGAAGACGAAGAACAGCTCTGCTGCTCGATTGCAGAGGGACTTCGCATGAATGGATACGAAACAGATACCTGTTTTGATGGAGATGAGGGACTGGAATTGTGCCTGACCGAAAATTATGATCTGATTCTTCTGGATCTGAATCTTCCCGGCATAGATGGTCTGGAAATCCTGCGGCAGTTCCGGGAAATAAACTTCTCCACACCTGTTCTGATTCTTTCCGCCAGAGGACAAATCCAGGACAAAGTAGAAGGACTTGATCTTGGAGCAAATGACTATCTGACAAAGCCTTTTCACTTCGAGGAACTGGAAGCCCGGATCCGCAGCCTGACACGGCGAAAATTTATTCAGGAAAATATCTGCCTGAAATGCGGACGTATCACCTTTGATACCCGTACAAGAAAAGCCAGCATCGACAACGAAGAACTTTCTCTCACCCGGAAGGAAACCGCACTGCTGGAATATTTTATGCTTCACCAGAATCGTATCATCGGCCCGGAAGAACTGATCGAACATATCTGGGACGGAAGCGTCAACAGCTTCAGCAACTCCATACGTGTCCATATTTCTGCCCTTCGCAAAAAGCTGCGCACGGCTCTTGGCAATGATCCGATCCAGAATAGGATCGGACAGGGCTATATTCTGACGGAGGATCTGAAATGAAAGAAAATCATACAATAAAAAATCCACTGAAGAAACGCTCCCTGCAGTGGCGGCTGACTTTGCTCATCACTCTGCTTGTAACCGTCACTTGCATTCTGATGTATTTTTTCATCAGTAATTCCGCTGTCACCGGAATGGAAAATCTTGAAAGCTACATCGTACAGATTAATGAAACTGACTCCACACCAATCACTTTCAATCTAGATCCATCCATATTGTTTCCGGATCTTTCCAATCAGGTGCAGGCGACCAAAGACTTATTTCGCATCAGAAGCATGATCGCTACCGGCATTATTATTCTTCTAAGCAGTATCGGAACTTATTTCATCAGCCGCCGTGCACTGACTCCTTTGCATGACCTCAGTACAAAAATTGGTAAAATACAGGCGCAGAATCTTTCAGAATCTCTGGAAATACCAGACAGTAACGACGAAATTTCCCAACTGACTGCTTCTTTTAATAAAATGCTCTCTCGTCTGGATGATGCATTCACTGCACAGAAGCAGTTTTCTGCCAGTGCCGCACATGAGCTTCGGACTCCGCTTGCCGTCATGCAGACAAATCTGGAAGTTTTTGCCCGCAAAAAGACACCTTCCACAGAAGAATACCAGGAGATTTTCTCCTTGATTCAGGAACAGACCGGGCGTCTTTCTCATCTGGCAGAGATTCTTCTCGATATGACCGGTATTCAGACGGTTGAACGCTCTGAGACAATTTCGCTGGCAGAGCTTACAGAGGAAGTTTTCTGTGATCTGGCTTCAGTGGCTGAGCAGAAGCAAATTGAATTGATCCAAAGAGATGGCGACTGTACTGTTATCGGAAGTTATCTTCTTCTCTACCGTGCTGTGTATAATCTCGTGGAAAATGCTATCAAATATAACCATCCTTCAGGAAAAGTAACTGTAACTCTCCATCCGGGAAAAGTCATTCTGGATGCCTCTTCACAGCCTCATCCGGCAGACTGTGCTTTCATTGAAATCTCTGACACCGGCATTGGAATTTCTCCTGAATATCAGGAAAAAATCTTCGCCCCGTTTTTCCGCGTAGACAAATCCCGAAGCCGTGCCATGGGTGGTGCCGGTCTTGGACTCGCCCTCGTAACCGAAATTGCCAGACAACATGGCGGACAGGTAAAAGTGCTCGAAAGTAATGAAAAAGGCAGCACGATCGCACTCATGCTGCCGCTATAAAAGAGCACTGGGGACGGAGTTGAATACCATCAAACTCCGTCCCCAGTGGCTCTTCTTTTCTGTGAGATCACCAGTCCCACAAAGATCAGCGCAGATCCGATCACAGAGACTACTGTCATTTTTTCGTGAAGCACCAGCATGGACAGTACTACCGTCACTACCGGTGAAACATAAATATACACGCTTGTCTTCACCGCACCGATCCATTTCGTGGAAAGATTCCAGAGCAGGAACCCTACCGCACTTGCAAAGAGTCCCAGAAACAGGAAGTTGGAAAGCACTTCCTGTTTCATCATAAGTTCTGGCTTCCAGGAAGCTTTCCGCTGGATCAGCACCGGGATCAAAAAGAGAATTCCATAAAAATAAAAAATGCTACCGCCCGGAATCAGTCATGCACTCCGCGATCTGAAAGAATCGTAAATTCCGGTGATCTACTCAGCTCGTGTCGCAGAAATGCACATAGGTACATCAGGGACTGCCATTGCCACAGTTACTGCTCCATCCCCAGCAGCTCCCTGATAATTTAATTTTCTGACTCCAGCATACATGCATGTTCTTTCACAAACTCTAGCTCTGAAGTCAGCTCATGAAATTCATCAAAAACTGCTTTGTCATCTGTATACCCCTGTACATCTGTTGGAAAAATAAGAACATAATTCATTGCTGAATCTTCACTGAAACCAATATAGGAAAGATCGTCATAATCCGAAAAATCCCGATCTGCCGAATACAGCAACGTAACTAATTTTCCATCCTCAACAAATCCATAATTTTTCATCCAGTTTTCCTGACTGGCTTTATGATAAAAAATCACGCTGTTATCTTTGATACTGACTTTTACTTTACCTATCCAATATGCCGGAATTGTAAGACTTACATCTTCAAAGTTATAGAGCATAGTTCCATCTTCCTGAATCTGATTTGTAAATGCCAGTAAGTCCATATCTGTATCCTCTGCTGCAAATACAGTTGAATTCATCAACATGATTCCTGCCCCTGCCAATGCCAGTATTTTTTGGTATGTTTTTCTCATAAAAAGCCCTCCCATAATTTATAATTTCCGCATCTTCCTACAACGAACTTCGTAACTTTTTTGAAGCTTTTACCACTAGTTTTGTGTTATTTCTTCATCCAGTATTTTATTCTCCGGCAGATATTTATAGATGATCTCACAGAGTTCCTGCATCTGAACCGGCTTTACAATGTAGTCATTCATTCCACAGCCAAGCAGGCGTTCTCTGACTCCGCTGATCGCATCTGCGGTAAGCGCGATGACTGGAATGTGAGTATCCGTTTCTGCTTCACGGATTGCTTTTGTGGCTTCTTCTCCACTCATGACAGGCATATGACTGTCCATCAAGATCAGATCATACTGCCTGTTTTTTGTCATGTTTACAGCCTCAAGTCCATCTCTGGCTTCATCAATCTCAATTTCAAGCGGTTCCAGCATGGCTTTGACAACTTCCCTGTTGATCTCATTATCATCTACAAGCAGAATGCAGGCATCTGGTGCAGTGAAGCTATGCATTTCCTTTACGTCGGATTCTTCCTCGCGGACCTGGATGATCTTCTGCGGCACACGGAAGGAAAATGTACTTCCCTTTCCATAACTGCTCTTTACACTTACCGTTCCATTCATCTGCTCAATAAATGCCTTGCTGAGCGCAAGTCCAATACCGATGCCTTCTTTTCCATGATTGATCTGCTGATCCAGCTGACTGTACATCAGAAACAGTTTGCTGATATCTTCCTCACGGATCCCCTGACCTGTATCTTTGACTGTATAAATAAGATTTACAAGTCCATCCTGCATCTCTTCACATCCAACTGTAATGTCGATCTGCCCGGATTCTGTGTATTTTATGGCATTAGAAGCATAGTTCAACATTACCTGCTTGATCCTTACCGCATCACCTTCCAGGTTCCGAGGCATGTTTTCCTGAATATGATAATAGATAGGAAGTTTCTTGTCGTTTCTCGCATCTATGATCGCTTTCATGTCCTCAATAACGGACTCTGTCGATCAGAATGCGCGGACTCAGTGCGATAGCAAGTCCTGCAACCAGCAGGATCATGGTATATTTTTTGCCAAATTCAAAAATTCCTACAGTGGAACATACAGCCAGCACAAGAACGACAAGCGAACCTGCAGCAAACATATTTGCAATCATTCGATTGACTTGTTTTGTATTTTTCTCAAACATACTTCTTCCTTTATTAGCCAAAAGTACAAATAGATACATCTATATTGTACCTTATTTTATTTCCCCAGCCTATCACATTTTTTTATTGTATTTCTGTTATTTTATGCCATAATATAAAAGAATGTATTCTAATAAAAGTTAATTTACAAGGAGTTATAACAAATGCAGTTACAAAACGGAAGACCAGAAAATACAGATGGCAGACTCGACAAAGAGATCCGCGTATATGATTTTTTAGATAAACTTGGAGTAGAGTATCAGAGAGTAGATCACGAGGCAGCCATGACAATGGAGGCCTGCGAGGCAATCGACCGTGTCCTTGGTGATGACACAGCGATCTGCAAAAACCTTTTTCTGTGCAACCGCCAGGAAACAGACTTCTATCTGCTCCTGATGCCGGGTGACAAACCTTTTAAGACCAAGAATCTCTCCGCACAGATCGGTTCTGCCAGATTGTCCTTCGCCAAACCGGAATATATGGAAAAATATCTGGACATCACACCCGGGTCTGTCAGTGTCCTTGGTCTTATGAACGACCATGAGAAAAAAATCCAGCTTCTGATCGACGAAGATGTACTCAAAGACCCATATTTCGGATGTCACCCATGTATCAACACATCCAGCCTGAAATTCTCAACAAAGGATTTCACAGACAAGATCATCCCTGCTCTCGATCACCATCCGATCACGGTGAAGCTTCCTCTTCCGGAAGAACAGGCTTAATCTTTCAAAAACTATTACCTGGAGATCTTATCATGAAAAAACAACTGAATTATTCAAAACTGTTACTGGAAACAGTGATTCTGACTGTTGCCGTGGCGATCATCGCCGCAGCGGTATATTTTTTCCTGGTTCCAAGCCATACTTCTGTCAGCAGCATTTCCGGTCTTGGAATCGTTTTATCCAACTTTGTGCCGCTTCCGCTTTCTGCGATCACGATGATCCTGAATGTGGTACTGCTGATCATCGGTTTTTTTACCTGCGGTAAAGAGTTTGGTGTAAAGACTGTTTATACCAGCATCATGCTTCCTCTGTTTCTTGGTCTGTTCGAAAAGATTTTTCCTGATTTCGGTTCCATGACCAACAGTCAGGAGCTGGATGTTCTCTGCTATATCCTGGTCGTCAGCGTAGGACTGAGCATTCTTTTTAACAGAAATGCATCCTCCGGCGGTCTGGACATCGTTGCAAAGATCATGAACAAATATCTGCATATGGAACTTGGCAAGGCCATGTCACTTTCAGGCATGTGCGTTGCACTTTCTGCCGCACTTGTTTATGACAAGAAGACTGTTGTTTTGAGTATCCTTGGAACTTATTTCAACGGAATCGTTCTGGATCATTTTATCTTTGACCATAACATTAAACGACGTGTATGCATTATCACGAAGAAGGAAGAAGAGCTCCGAAACTTCATTATCCATGAATTACATAGTGGAGCTACTGTTTATGAGGCATACGGTGCTTACAATATGCAGAAACGAAATGAGATCATCACGATCGTAGATAAGACGGAATATCAGAAGCTGATGAATTTCATCAACAAAGAAGATCCTCTTGCATTTATCACGGTATATAATGTGTCTGATATGCGTTATCAGCCAAAAGTATAAAAGTTGGGGCGAGACCAATGGTCTCGCCCCCGTTTTTTACATCGAAATCCATCCAAATGCATTCGCTACGGAACTGATCAGAATGATCGCCGCAAAGATCGGACAGAGATACTGAATCATAAAATTGAAAATATTTTTTCTTCGGAAAGTACTTTCTCCAAGAAGAACTTCTTTCTCGATTCGTTTTACACCAATAACTCTGGATACCAGAAGGCAGGTAGCAATTGCTGCGATCGGCATCATTACGGAGTTGGTCAGGAAATCAAAGAAATCAAGGAACTGCATTCCAATAATCTTTACAAATCCCAGTGGTCCATATCCCAGAGAAGAAAGGCTTCCGAGAATTATCATGATGACTCCGACAAGAACGGTTGATTTCCTGCGGCTCCATTTCAGCTCATCCTGGAAAGTAGAAACTGCACTCTCTGTCAGAGCAATAGAGCTTGTCAGTGCTGCACAGAGTACCAGGACAAAGAACAGGATTCCTACCAGTGTTCCGAATCCCATGCTTGCAAATACTTTCGGAATCGTGATGAACATCAGTGCCGGACCAGCCTGCAGTGTGTCCGGATCGCCGCCGGAGAAAGCAAAAACTGCCGGAATGATCATCAGACCTGCCATCATCGCAATCGCCGTGTCAAAGATTTCTACATTTGTTGTAGAGCCTTCGATAGACACGTCTTTCTTCATATAAGAACCGAATGTTACCAGGATACCCATTGCAATTGACAGAGAATAGAACATCTGTCCCATCGCTGCAACAACTGTCATCCAGGAAAAGTTCTTAATGTTCGGTACAAGGAAGTACTTCACGCCTTCCAGTGCGCCTGGTCTTGTCACAGAATAAATTACGATAATGACTGACAAAAAGACCAGGATCGGCATCATAAACTTGGAAACTCGTTCCACACCGTTCTGCACGCCTGCATAAATGATCATCAGGGTAAGCAGGGTAAAAAACAGAAAACAGACTTCTGTGGAAACTCCATCAGATATAAATGTAGAAAAGTAACCGTCTGTAGCAAGTCCCTGACTGTTTCCTTTGATATACTCCACCAGATATTTGATCACCCATCCACCGATCACAGAATAATACGGTACGATCAGAACCGGAATGATCGCATTGATCCATCCGCCAAATGACAGCCATTTGGATTTACCAAATTTTGCAAAAGCTCCTACAGGGCTTTTCTTTGTCATACGTCCGAGTGCTGTCTCCGCTACGATCATCGTGTAACCAAACGTCAGTGCCAGGATGATGTAAACCAGTAAAAAAATGCCGCCGCCATACTTCGCTGCAAGGTATGGAAATCTCCATATATTTCCAAGACCTACCGAAGCACCGGCTGCAGACAGTACAAACCCGATCTTGCCCGAGAATGTACTTCTCTCATGCTTATGCTTGTCCATAATTTTCCTCTCCCACTTTTCTTAATCTTCACTCTTCTGATGATATCACGCTTTTGCATCATAAGCAAATGATATATCGTAAAAAGGGATGCAGAAGCTATTTTTATGTTACTGTTCACAGGTAGTATCCCGCGAGGTGTTTTGCCATGAATATGGCAAAATCCCGAGACATACAGGGCAAAATCCCATCACCGAAGGTGATTTGGAATGGATTTTGACCAAGTTACTGTGAACGGAGTGAACAGTAACATTTTTATGCTTCTGCATCCCGATTTTTGTAAAAATCCGTAAGTTTTCTTTATTTAACTCTCTTTAATTCATATTCTCTGGTTCCAAGTCCGACCTTTTCTGCCTGATCCAGAGTTGCCTTCCATTCGATGTTTGGATTGGAATCTTTGAAATGATCGTGATGACAATGCCATCCAGGTTCTGCCAGATGTTCTCCGAGCTGGCTGTTCTCGATCGGTGTTGCTTTGAGGCAGGCATCTGCACATGCCTGATCCAGAGCGACCGGATCAAAGCTTGCAAACATTCCGATATCCGGAAGGATCGGTGCATCGTTCTCTCCATGACAGTCACAGTTCGGGCTGATATCCTGAACCAGCGCGATATGGAAATGTGGGCGTCCGTGACAGACTGCCTGTGCATATTCTGCCATCTTGCGGTCAAGAAGTTCATTTGCACTGCTGTTCGGATTGTATACAGCATCAAAACTGCAGGCTCCGATACAGCGTCCACAGCCCTTGCATTTATCATAATCGATCACGGCTTTTTTGTTTACATAAGTAATTGCGTCACTTCCGCATTCTTTTGCACAGCGGCGGCAGCCACGACAGACGTCTTCATTGATTGCCGGTTTTCCACTTGCATGCTGCTGCATTTTTCCCGCGCGGCTTCCACAGCCCATGCCAATATTCTTGAGTGCACCGCCAAATCCAGTTGCCTCATGACCTTTGAAATGGCTCAGACTGATAAAAATATCTGCATCCATGATCGCATGTCCGATAAATGCAGTCTTGCAGTACTCTCCGTTTACAACCGGAACTTCTACTTCATCTGTTCCACGCAGTCCATCTCCGATGATGATCTGACAGCCTGTTGTGATCGTGTTAAAACCATTCAGATTTGCACAATCCAGATGTTCCAGGGCATTCTTTCTGCTTCCCGGATACAGTGTATTACAGTCCGTCAGAAACGGCATACCACCCTGCTCCTTACACAGATCTGCAACTGCTTTTGCATAATTTGGACGAAGAAAAGCCATGTTTCCCAATTCACCAAAATGCATTTTGATCGCTACAAATTTTCCATCCATATCAATGTCCTTGATACCGGCTGCGATACAGAGCTTCCTCAGCTTATCAAGCTGGCTTGTTCCTACCGGACATCGAAAATCTGTAAAATAAACAGTAGATTTCTCCATTTTGAATCCCTCCTGAAAATGATTTATGTTACTGTTCACTTCGTTCACAGTAACTGATTTATCTTTACAAAAGAATAGCACTTCAAGTATACTTGAAGTCAAGGAGGTTTTTACATGAAAACATATAGCATTCGTGAAATATCTGAACTTTTTTCGCTTCCGGCTTCTACACTGCGTTATTACGAAAGTGAAGGCTTACTCCCCAATGTAGAAAAGTCTTCTTCCGGTCAGCGGATCTACACAGAAAAGCATATTGAACGTCTCAACTGCATCAACTGTTTTAAACGTACCGGTATGACAATTCCACAGCTTCGGAAATTTTTTGAGTACGAGACAGACGAAGCGCAGTATATTGACGATGTCATCTGTCTTCTGGAAGATCAGGAAAAAATAGTAGATGAAAAACTCAGGCAGCTTCAGAAAGATTCCGCACACGTTCATCACAAAGTAAAACATTACAAAGCGATCAAACATGCACTGGAAAACAATCTGCCGCTGCCTGTGTGGGAAGATGATTAAATTTTGACTTTACACCGGCTTACAGGTGCATCCGATTCCCAGTCCATCCGGTCCGATATGGCAGGACAGGCCGAAGGAAAGTTTATCGCACATGACTTCCATTCCCGGGAAACTTTCTTTAATCTGGTTTACCCATTCTTCTGTTGCTTCGTCAGTACTGCTTGAGGCTGCCATCAGATATACTTTTCCGGCAGCATATTCTTCACGGAAATTGGTTTCCAGTTCATGTTTCATCGCATCAATCATGACTTTGCGGGACTTCTTCATACCGCGGCATTTCTGGTAGGTATCGAGGGTTCCTGTGCTGAAGTGCATAACAGGTTTGATGTTCAGGACATCTGCTGCCAATGCTGTCATGGAGCTGACTCTTCCGCCTTTTTTGAGGTATTCCAGAGTGCTGAGTCCAATGTAAATAGTCATTTTTTCTCTGGTCTCTTCGAGGATTTTCTTGATCTCGGCTGCGCTGTAACCTTTTTCTGCCATTTCTACTGCATCAAGGACGGAACGGTGCATCGGTGTAGCCACACGGCCGTTGTCTACGACAAATACTTTGTCGGCAAATTCATCTTCATTTGCCATTGCCTGTGCAGCCATGCAGGAGCCGCTTAATGCACTGCTGAGTGGAATGTAGACAATTTCTTCATATTCTTTGAGCATTTCTTTCCACATATCTATGACTTTTGCCGGTGATGGCTGGGATGTAGACACATCCACTCCCTTTCGGAGCATGTCATAAAATTCATCCCTGGAAAGATCTACGCCTTCACGGTACAGCTTCTCTCCGATATAAAACGGCATCGGAAGTACTTTAATTCCAAGTCTCTGCGCTTCCTCGCTCAAAATCCCACTGTGGCTGTCTGTCATGATTCCTGTTTTCTTCATAATATTTTTCCCTCGTATTCTATTCGTAACTGTTCAGTACCCTCACAGTTACGAGTCAAAATGCATTCCAAATCACCTTCGGTGATGGCATTTTGACTTGTATGTCTCGGGATTTTGGCAAAAAACATGCCACAATACCTCGCGGGATACTACCTACTGAATAGTTACATCTATTTTTATAACGTTTTAATAATCGGTATTACATAATCGATCATCTCTTCTGGTGTTTCTTTCATTTCATCCATGATCCAGCGTCTGGATACGCCATCCAGCACGCAGAGTTTTACGACCCATCCATATTTTTCGGACATATCCGGGTCTGCGGATTCTACGGCTTTACGTCTTTCATGAATCTTTTCTCCGAGACGTTTCGTAAAAAGATCCATATTAAGTCCCCGGATTGCCCACATCTCTTTGTAATTCAGTGATATCTGATAAAAATAATTAAACAGATATTCCCGCAGTTTTCGTTCATCTGTTGTATCCAGCAACGGCAGGAATTCTATATTCAGTTTTTCTGCAGTTGCATCTGCGATACTGTCCAGCACTTCCGAAATAGAAGCGAAATTCCTGTAAAAAGAAACCCTCGCAACCTTCGCTTCCTGTACAATATCTGTTACAGTGATGTCCAGATAGGATTTCTGTGTCATAAGACGGAGAAGTGCCTGTTCTATTTCACTTTTTACAGAATGATTTTCTTTCTTGTTCATATCCTGTCCTTCTCTGAGCTTGTCAGCATGGTTATGTTGAATAGTTATATTTCGATTCATATATGTTACATTTTGTTTCACCAAAGAACTGTATTGTATCACCAGAAAATACATCTGTCAAGAAATGAAAAAAGTCAGGAAAATTTCATGTTCGAATTTTCCCTGACCTCTAAAGTTCTGCTTATTTTTTCAACATATTAAGGTAGCTATTTCGCTCTTCCTTTGGTATCTGAAGTGCATCCATAGCCTGCTCTATGGTCCATCCCATACTTTCCATCAATTTTTGAATTGATGAAATAATACCCTCTGTAATACCTTTGGCTATGCCTTTCTGTTCCACACTATCACTCAGATTACACATTTCCGACACCTCTCTTTCCAATTCCTGTGTCATCTTAATAGAAAAAGCTTCCTGCAATATACGCTTTTTCTCTTCTGCATTCCTCTCAGACGACAATAATACTTCCAACAGTTTCAGAATTCCAATCTCTTTGCTGTCTTCTGCATCTCCAAGACAAATTACAATTGCTGTCATCAGATCATAATTCTTTGTACTCTCACTGAATTTGCCAATCATTTTTTCTTCTTTTATAGAATACTGGTTAATCGTATTCTTCCTGTAATTTGGAGGGTTCATACAGATAAAAATGCTGTAAACCTTCTTTATCTTCTCATAATGAGAGTTCGTAAATTCTGTTCCATATTGTGAAAAAGCCAGTCTGCAACAATAATACAGATTTCTTTTTACAACTGGATACCCTGGATAAAAATCGTTTTGAGCCTCTATATTTATAATAAGGCTGATTTTCTCTCCTGTTCCGGGTACAATCGCGCGAAATCTGATATCATAAGTTACGGTTCCTTCATTAATAGTACTGTCTTCTGTATTTAATCCTATTATCTGTTGGGATTGCACTTCTTCATCCGGATGTACTGCAACTTCTGAAATTTGTGCCTCACCTTCTATGTACCTTGAAGCAATCTCCGAAATCTCACAATCCCTGTACTCTTCCAGACAGCTCTTCATGATCCAGGCAAGAATTATTTTATTCGCGAGTAACCGTTTACATGCCCTGTCATACGCTGCTTTTTCTCCTGCGGTAGAAATCATTTTTGCTAATGTGCTTTCTGCTTTCATCCACCACAAGCCTTTCTGCGAACTATTTGTTCTATTTTTATAATAACATAGATGTCCATATTTGTGTATGAACTTTCTATAAAAAAATTATAACAAGCACATATAGCTTCGCACAAAGCATAGCATTATTTGCATAGTTTTTCCAGACGGTACATATCCTTCCGCCTGCTCTTTAATAACGGTAACTCTTCTCTTACCTGCTCTTCATAGTCAAGATCCAGTTCTGTCAGAAGTACGCCTTCTTTTTCATCCAGCATATCTATGACTCTGCCCCATGGATCTGTGACAATGGAATGTCCCCAGGAAATATATCCTGCGGATTCATCGCGCATTGGGGCGCAGCCTATCATGTAGATCTGGTTGTCCAGTGCTCTGGTTCGGAAGGACAGTTCCCAGTGTGCAGGACCTGTCGTCATATTGAAAGCCGCTGGAACGAAGATTGCCTTTGCGCCATCATTTACCATCATCCGCGCAAGCTCAGGGAACCGAATATCAAAACATAGAATGACTCCCATCCTGCCAAACTCGGTATCAAAAACTGTATCATGATCTCCCGCCGTCAAAGTATCGGATTCCTTAAATGTCTGTCCACCTGTGACATCAATATCAAACAAATGCACCTTTCTGTGCTTGCCAATCTGTTTTCCCTGTCGGTCAAAAATATAAGATGTGTTGTAAACTTTTCCCTCTGCATCCTTCTCCGGCATTGAACCTCCGATAAGATAGATTCCATATTGGTTCGCATATTCCGAAAGCTGCTGCCATACAGGCCCACCCTCTTCTTCTGCATAGACCGGGAAATTCTGCGTCTGATATGGACAGCAGAACATCTCCGGAAGAATAACAAAATCCGGTTTCTCATCTTTTATCTTTTCAAGATATATTCCCGCTGTCCTGACATTCTGCATTTTGTCAGTCAGTGTTGGCATCTGTATTGCTGCTACTTTAATTTTTTCCATTTTCTATCCCTCTTTTACTTTTTGACATGTACATGTAAATTTTCTTATTTTAATGGTAGCATAAGCACCAATATCTGTATATAAGCTTTCCATAAATATTCGTTCTTCTAAATTATGTTTTATTTATAGGACAATCCCTTTAATATGGTAAAAATTTAAAACATTCCATTGACAGTGCATTTTTTGAATGATAAAATTGAAAAAAGCGACGAAGGCGTCAGTTTTTTTGTAAACTGCGCCTTTTTTCATTATTTAAAAGAAAAGGAGTGTGTTTCTCTATGAAAAAGATGTGTTATTTATTAACAATGGGATTACTCGCAGGAAGCCTTACTGTTCCTGTATTTGCAGCTTCTGATGCAGAGACAGATAAGAAATGGACCATCGCAACCGATACTGTATTCAAACCATTCGAATATACAGACGATAGCGGCAATTTCGTAGGTATCGACGTAGACGTACTTGATGCGATTGCAAAAGATCAGGGCTTTGAATATGAACTCAAGAGTCTTGGATGGGACGCTTCTATCGCTGCATGCCAGGCTGGACAGGCTGACGGTATGATCGCCGGCGCATCTATTACAGATGAAAGAAAAGAAAGCGGCTGGCTGTTTTCCGATGGATATTACAATGCAACTCAGTCTATGACTGTACAGAAAGATTCCGATATCAAAGGGTTCGACGATCTGAAAGGCAAAACTGTAGGTGTTAAGACCGGTACACAGGGTGCTACCTACGCAGAAAGCCTCAAAGACGAATACGGATTCAACATTACTTACTATGAAGATTCACCGACAATGTATCAGGCAGTTCTCGGTGGACAGGTTGTAGCATGCTTCGAGGATACTCCGATCATGGCATCCTCCATCAAAGATGGTGACCTCGCTCTTCAGATTCTTGAGGACACTGCAAACGAAGGATCTCCTTATGGATTCGCAATCTTCGACGCAGACAATCAGGAACTTCTCGATATGTTCAACGCTGGTCTCAAAGACATCAAAGAAAGCGGCGAATACGACGAGATCATTGCCAAATACCTTGGAGAAGACGCAGTTCCGACAGAAGAAGCTGCTGATGACGCTGAGGCAGATACAACAGAGGCTCCTGCTGAAGAGGAAGCTGCTGAATAATCAGAATATATATTACACGAATTACAGGGCTGCTGCATTTTGTGGCAGCTTTGTTTTTGAAAGGAGTTTTCCATGATCCAGATCATAACAAGATATGGAAATCTGCTGCTCCTTGCAATGGGACAGACCCTGCTTCTTGCTTTATGCGGTCTGTTTTTTGCCTGTATTCTGGGTATGTTTTTTGGTTTGTTAAGTGTACTTAAGAATAAAGCCTGCAGAATCATATCTTCTATTTTTGTTGATGTTATCCGAGGAGTTCCTATGATCGTCCTCGCGTATTTTATTTATTTCGGTGTTCCTTACTGTCTGAACAATATGATGGGATTCAGTTTTACCCTGACAGCACTTCAGGCCGGAACTGTCTGCCTTGCACTGAACTGTGGTGCTTACATGGCTGAGATCATCCGTGCAGGTATCCTGTCCGTTGATCCTGGTCAGATGGAAGCGGCAAGGAGTCTCGGACTTCCTTATTCCCGCGCTATGATCCGCGTTGTTCTTCCGCAGGCGATCCGTACTATGATTCCAAGTATCATCAATCAGTTTATCATCACTCTGAAAGATACTTCCATCCTGTCCGTTATCGGATTCCCGGAACTGGTCAACACTGCAAAGAACGTTGTTGCCAATTCTTTCATGTCCTTCCAGACATGGGGTATTGTTGCGATCATGTACCTGATCGTCATCACAATCCTGTCCAAAATCGCAAAAGTCTTAGAAAGGAGATTAAACCGTGGCCGTAAATAAAGACAACGTCAAAATCCACGTATCACATCTGAAAAAAAACTTCGGCTCTCTGGAAGTCCTGAAGGATATCTCCACAGACATTCATGAAGGTGAAGTAGTCGTTATCATCGGACCTTCCGGAAGCGGTAAATCTACTTTCCTGCGCTGCATGAACAAGCTCGAAGAGATCACCGCCGGAGAAGTGATCGTAGATGGACACAATCTTACAGACAAACATATTGATATCAATAAAGTCCGTGAAAATGTAGGAATGGTATTCCAGCATTTCAATCTTTTCCCGCATATGAATGTCACACAGAACCTGATGCTCGCTCCGGTAGAACTGAAAAAAGCTACCAAGGATGAAGCCAGACAGCGCGCCATCCACATGCTGGAAAAAGTCGGCATGGCCGACAAAGCTGACACATATCCAGAGCAGCTTTCCGGTGGTCAGAAGCAGCGTGTGGCTATCGCACGTGCCCTTTGCATGACCCCTGATATCATGCTTTTTGATGAGCCAACCAGTGCTCTCGACCCGGAAATGGTTGGTGAAGTTCTTCAGGTTATGAAGCAGCTCGCCGCCGATGGCATGACAATGGTGATTGTAACCCATGAAATGGGCTTCGCCCGCGAAGTCGCCGACCGGGTTATCTTTATGGACGGCGGTTACATCGTAGAGGAAGGCTCCCCACAAGAAGTCCTCCTGAATCCACAGGAAGCACGAACGATTGATTTCCTGAATAAAGTATTGTAATAAAAAATAGACGTCTGTCTCTTATAAGAGATAAACGTCTATTTTTTATTAATCGTTTTTACTCTTTCACCGCACCGGAAGTCATTCCACCAACGATGTATTTCTGGCCGATCATGTAAACAATGATAACCGGAATACAGGTAAGTACGATATCTGCGAAGATGTAGTTCCAGTAGCTCTTGTTCTTTCCGAAGAACTGGTATACTGCCATGGTCATCGGGAAGAGTTTGCTCTTGCTGGACAGGTACAGAGGTGTAAGGAAGTCGCTCCATACTGTCATGAACTGCAGGATAAAGCAGGTTACAAGTGTTGGTTTCATAAGCGGCATGATGATCTTGAAGAACAGGCTCAGAGGTCCTGCACCATCGATAACCGCTGCCTCGTCCAATTCAACCGGAATGGATATTACGAAGTTTCGGATCGTAAATACACAGAACGGTATCATCGCACTCGTAAATACCATGACAATACCAACTCGTGTATCGTTCAGGTTTAAAGCACTCAAAACTCTTACCAGAGTTACATAGTTGACCGGGAAGAACAGTCCGCAGAGAACGAAGTAATACAGGAATGTATTTAACTTTGTTCTGTTACGGCACATTACAAATGCTGCCATCGCACACAGTACAACACCAAGTGTAGTTGCTACCAGAGCATACAGTAAACTGTTTGCAAATCCCTGGATCAGATTACCTTTTTTGATAACCTCTGCGTAGTTTGAGAATACCCATTTGGTCGGAAGCGCAAGACTCATTCTTGCGGCCTCTCCTTTATCCTTGAAGGAATTGATAAGTACCATGTAAAATGGAAGTACAACTGTCAGGCACAGAAGGATGCAGACAATATGCTTCAACACGTTTTGAACTTTTTGCTTTTTCATTACTGCTGTACCTCCTGTTTACTCATTTTCTTAACAATACCTACACCGATGATCGCTGTAATGATAAGAAGGATCGTATTCAATGCAGAAGACATTCCATACTGACCTCTGGAGTAAAGCTGGAATGCATAAGTTGTAAGAACCTCTGTTGCATGTCCAGGACCGCCGTTTGTAAGAACGTAAACGATATCGAATACTTTCAGACCATATGTAATACCAAATACAAGGTTGATCATGATAGAACCTGTAAGCATCGGAAGTGTTACATAGCGAAGTCTCTGCCAGAAGTTTGCACCATCGATCTCAGCAGCTTCATAGTAGGATTTCGGAATCGTATTCAGACCTGCGAGGAAAATAGTCATAACGTAACCAATACCTCTCCAGGCATCTACACCGTAAATGGATTTCCATACAACACCCAGATCAGAAAGCCATTTCTGTTTCAGGATTCCGAGATGCAGTGCATCCAGGATCGTATTCAGAAGTCCTGTATTGTAATTGAGGATAGATTTAAAAATCAGACCGATAATTACAAATGGAAGAATAGATGGCAGATATAACAGAGTTCTGTAAAGTCCTTTTCCTCTTAAGCCTTCCTGAAGCATGATTGCGATCATAAGTGCCGGGATCAGTTTTACAATGTTAGAAATGATCGTAAATTTAAGTGTATTCCCAATTCCACTTAAATAGCCTTTGTTTGATGTCAGAATTTCTTTAAAGTTCTGCAGTCCTACAAAATGTGTACCATTCAGGACACTTCTGGAATTCCAGTCTGTAAAGGAATATCCTACACCCATTGCACTTGGAAGCAGGAAAAAGATTACATACAATGCCAGCGGCAGTACCAGAAACCACCAGGGATATATTTTTTTCTTATTCACTGAAGTTACCTCCTGTTCTCTTAGCAGCCAGATTAATCAAGTCACAAGGATAATCTTCTTATTTATTCCTTTAGCAGACAGTGCGAAGGATTTTACTCCCTCGCACTGAAGAATTACCCTTATTTCACAACGTTTTTATCTGAAATTTATTCCCAGTTTTCATCTCCGACAGTTTTTGCTGCTTCTGCACGGTTGGTATCCATGTTTGCAAGAACATCGTTTGCTTCCATTTCACCCTGGCAGAATGCGATCATATCCTGTCCAAACTGCATCCAGTAGTCGTTTGTATATTTTGTACCATTCTGAAGTACAGATACGCTCATTTTATCTTTGTCTACAGTCTCAAGGAATTCTTCCTCTTCTGGCAGCCAGTGCTGTTCCAGATTGTCATCATTTACATCAAGGTTTGTGTAAGCCGGTGAGTTGTCAAGGATTTCCTGAAGGCTTTCTGTTGTTGTTACGAAGTTGAAGAATTCTCTTACAAGGTCTTCATGCTCTGTTCCTTTGTATCCAAACATTGTCGGGCCAGCCGGGCTGGTTGGATACCAGGTATTGTCTCCAAGAGGAATCAGGAACATTCCATATTCATCTTCGGAACCTGTGTCATCTTTGATCTGTTTGATGTAACTAGAGTTTGCCATTGCCATTGCACATGTTCTATCGCCAAATTCATTTGACATGTTTGTGCTGTCTGTTCCGATCCAGTCCTCTCCGAAGTAGCCTGCATCAGAAAGTTCTTTGAACTCGTTCAGAACTTCAAGCATTTTTTCATTATCAGCAAATGTTGCCTGGTTTGTATTCAGAGCATCGTACAGTCCTGGTGTTGCTTCTTCATAAACTCCACCGATCTGGAAGAATGCGAGCTGATGCTGCCATCCGTCTGCTCCTGGCATGAACCATGGAGTGATTCCTGTATCTGCGATCTTTGCGCAGAGGTCTTTGAGTTCTGCATATGTGGTTGGAACTTCCCAGCCATTTTCTTCAAACAGAGTTTTGTTGTAAAGCATTACGTACTCCGGAGAATTGTTCCAAACCTGAAGTCCGTATAATTTATCGTTGTATGTGCAGGATGCTTTTCTTGTTTCCGGCATAAGGTTTTCCCAGTCAGCTCCTGTAAAATCGATACAGTATTTCTCCGGGTCAACGATGGTTGATTCAATTGCAAATGGATTGGACTGGATCCAGAAAACATCCGCACAGGAATCTGTTGCCAGTTTTGACTGAAGAAGATCAGAATACTGATCTGCCGGGATTGTCTGAAGGTCAACGGTTACATCGTATGTATCCTCGAAACGCTCCAGTGTCTCATCATAACGGTTATCCATCCAGCCTGCGGATACTAGAATGCTTAATTCCTCTCCTGCAAAATCTTTGGTATCATCTGCTGCAAATACATTCACGCTAAGACCTGCTGTCATAGATGCTACCATTGCTGTTGCACATGCAACTGCCCAAAATCTCTTTCTCAACATAAAAAACTTCCTCCTTTTAATTTGTTTTTGTCACGTCCTTGATGAAATAAGTTTATCAGTAACTGTGTTTTTTATCCATGGACAAAGCCATTCTATATTTGTACTTTTTTCACATTTTTGTATGCTATTTTCACATCATTCTACTAGGTTGCACAATTTATAATGTATATTTTTGACCATTTTTACCAGTTTCTCTTTTTGTCATTTGTACTTTTTACATAAACATGTTATAATTTCGACGAAATACTTTTGACATGTCCTGAAAAACCATTGGTACTTTTTTACAGGAGGAGGCGTATATATGAAACAACGCAGCTTACAGTCTAAACTTTTTATCGCCTATCTCGGAATGGCAAGTCTGATCCTGTTTGCTTTTGCAGCATTTTTTTATCTCTTTGTATCAGGACGACTGAAGGAAAGTCAGATCAGTGCCATGAACACCCTGAATTCCAGTTTCAAAACACAGGTAGACTCTGCTATCCTTGACCTGGACACAGTATCCGTCAATATCAACTACAGTAATATGTCCAAGAGTATCCTCGATCAGAAATTTGATCTCAATATCTCTGACAGTATGCTCTCCGATATGTCTGATCTTTTTATTTCTCTCAGCGGAACTGAATTAAAAGCTGATCAGGTGAATCTGTACGATTTTTCCGGATATGTACTTCAGGCAGGACTTTCCACCATGGTAAAAAAAACGGACGATTCTCGCACCGAATGGCTGCAGAAAGCCCGGGAAGCAGATGGCAGAAAAGTAATCACCAATCCCTATCTTACCTATGAATATTCCAAGTCGGCGAAATATTCTCAGTGGATGATCTCTGTCTACCGCTCTTTCACAAATCAGTACCGCCGCAGTGTAGGCGTAATTGAAACAGCCAAACAGTGCAAATCCATTTTTAAAAGTATCATTTCCTACGAGAAGAAAAATCATGATGATGCAGCCAGTGTATATGTATTTAATCAGGATGGTGATCTGATCTATCCTTACGATATTTCAGACAGTGAAAGTTCCAAACTCCAGGACTATTACACATTGACAGATTCATCTCAGACTTCTTCCAGGCTTACCAGCCCTCTGACAGGCAAGGACGAATATGCGGCAAGAATTGACTCCGGCTACACTGGATTTACTTACCTTACGGTTCAGTCAAAATCAGCCATACTTGCACCGGTATATCAGATGCTCCAGATCCTTCTGGCAGTTGTTGCTGCTTTTCTTCTGGCTTCTGTTATTGTTTCATACAGGCTGTCCCGTTCTGTTGTCAAACCGGTCAAGCATCTGAAACATATCATTCAGCGAATGGAGCTGGACACTCTTGGTCAGGAAAAGGTCACTTCCTATCCTGTCTCTGTCAATGAACTTGAGGAACTTTACCAGGCATTTCAGTTTATGAGCGATAATCTGAAGGATTCCATGGAAAAACTCACACAGGCAAAAGAACAGGAAATGCACGCTCGAAATATGGCTCTGCAGACACAGATCAACCCGCATTTTTATTACAACTCACTGTCAAGTATCATGGTTCTTGCGGAAAACGGTGATAATGACACAGTTGCCAAAATGTGCCGGAATCTTTCTCTGATCATGCGCTATATTACAGATACAGGCAGCACGACCGTATCTCTTGCTGATGAGCTGGATTATGTTCAGAAATATCTGTACTGTATGAAAGTCCGTTATCAGTCCAGTCTGAACTACAATATTGATGTAGATGAAAGCCTTCTTTCTGAGGAGGTTCCCAAGCTGCTGATCCAGCCACTCGTAGAAAATGCTATCAAATATGGTTCCAACTGTGCACCACCATGGACGATCTCCGTCAGCAGTGTTATCGCGGAAAACTACTGGAAGATCACCGTCACAGATAACGGTCCCGGATTTTCTGAGGAAGCATGTCAGAAGATCGCACAGAATCTTGCCAAAGCAGACCAGAATCCAGGTCTTCCTGAACTCAAGATCAACGGTCTGGGAACTGTAAATGTTTATCTCAGATGGAAGATTTTCTGCAACGGCAAAATCATTTTTGAATATGGAAACACCGAGGACGGACACGGAATTGTATCCATAGGACGTTATATATCAGAGGATCAAGAAACAACTCAGCATTAATAAGAGAAAGGAACTATCATGAAATACACAGTAGTCGTTGCGGAGGACGAAGAACTTCTTTTAAATAACCTTGTCCAGAAAATCCAGAAAGCGGACCCGGATTTTCAGGTTACAGGTACTGCCCAGACAGGCGAGCAGGCATTTGCACTGGTAGAAAAGCTTACTCCTGATCTTGTCATAACGGATATCCGTATGCCTGTTATGGATGGGATGGCCTTGCTTACCAAAGTAAGAAGTCAGTTCCCTTTCACTAAATTTATTATCACAAGCGGGTTTTCAGACTTTGAATATGCCAAGAAAGCTATTACTCTCAAAGTCTCTGATTATCTGCTGAAACCAGTGGATCCAGATGAGCTCCATGATGCCCTGCAAAAGATCAAACATGAATTTCAGATCGCCAAGAAGGATTACGAAGCTGTCTTTAATGCAGGAACCGCTTCCATGACTCCCTCTCAAATTGCTTCTGTTCTGCGGGATTTTATTATAAAAAACTACAGTGACGATATCAATCTGAACCTGATCGCAGACAATATGAATTACAGTCCCGGTTATCTGACAAAGATCTTCTGCCAGGCATATGACTGTACCCCGACCAAATATCTGACCAATCTGAGGATGCATCATGCACAGAAGCTGCTTCTCAATGAGCCTTCGCTTTCTGTCCGTCAGATCGGAGAGATGTGCGGTTACCATGACCAGGGATATTTCAGCCGTATCTTCAAGAAACATACCGGCAAGAGCCCGCTGGAATATCGCGATGAAAAAGAGGAAGCCATCAAATGATGACTTCCTCATAAGAAATATCTTCCATACCATCAAAGCTTCCCTGTCTTTCTTCTACAGTCAGTTCACCTTTCTGGTCATTCCAGATCAGTTTTGTGGTTGCGTATGCACCCTTCTCAAAGTTATAGTTATTTCCCTCATCTTCATAAAGAGTAAATTCTGCATCTGCTCCCGGGTAAACCATCAGTTTCACCGGTCCTTCCGGTTTCTGAGATGCATAAGTAAGTCCGTCTGCAACCGGAAGAATGCTTCCTGCTTTTACAAAGATCGGCATCTGGTCGATCGGCGCATCTACCGTTACATACTGACCGCCTTCATATTTCTTGCCGGTCCAGTAATCATACCAGTCAGCTCCCTGGGGGAGATAACATTCCCATGTTTTTTCACGGTCAAGTTCTGTACTTTCCGGGCCGTAGTACATTGGCTCTGTAACTGCACAGATCAGAAGTGACGGTCCGAACATAAACTCATTCTCAATCTTTCTTGCAGTCTTATCCTGCGGGAAATCAAACAGAAGGCTTCTCATGATCGTATAGTCGTTGAAGTGAACAGCGCCTGCAAGAGAATAGATATACGGCATCAGATGGTATCTCAGCTTAATAGATTTCTCAATTGCATCATAGAACATCGTCCCTTTGTCACCGAAATTCCAGATCTCTCTCGGAGTATCTGTTCCGTGAGAGCGGAACATCGGAAGGAAAGTTCCCATCTCAAGCCATCTGGTATAAAGCTCGCAGTATCCTTTGTCCTTCACACCTTCATTGTATTTGCCCTGCCAGAACCACTTCGGCTCCGGATCTGTGTTACAGCCACAGCCACGATTCTGCCATTTATCAGCTACTGTAAAGAACGCACCGATATCCAGTGTCCAGTACGGATAACCACTCAATCCCATATTCAGGCCTTCTACGATCTGGATCTTGAAGTTGTCCCAGGAAGCGCAGGTATCGCCGGACCACAGCATGGCTGCGTATTTCTGCCCGGATGCATAACCGGAACGGGTCAGGTTGAGGACACGTTTGTCTTCAGTGTCTTTTCTCTGGTTTTCATAAATACCCTTTGCATGCATCAGTGCAAACGCATTGGCAACAGCCGGATCCAGATATTTCTTGTGCTCGCCGCCGACAAGTTCATATCTCTCCCATGGCTCTCTCTTCACGCCGCCATTCCAGTCAGGACCGGAGAAAGGCTCTGTGGAATCGCACCACCAGGATTCAAATCCTTCATCAAAAAGTCCTTCTTTTGCCTGTTTCCAGTACATTTCACGGGCTTTTTCATCAAAAGCATTGTAGGTTGCATAGTCATAAAGCAGATAGCCTGCGTCAAAAAATTCCTGATGGTTTTTGCCGTCCGCATTCATGTTCGGCCATACAGAGACCATGCTGTGTGCATGCATTTTGTTGATTTCTTCCATACATTCTTTATTGTCACCGTAGCGTTCTTTGTCGAGGATCTTTTCTCCCCAGTTGCCTGGTTCCCAGGTATTCCAGTCCTGAACAACACAATCGATTGGAACACCGATTTCTCTGTAATGACGCACGATCTCAGCCAGTTCTTTTGCTGTGTAATACTGCTCTTTGGACTGGATGTAACCATACGCCCACTTCGGCAGCATCTGTGCTTTACCTGTCAGATAACGGTAGTCATGAATGATCCCATCCATTGTATTTCCACCGAGGAAATAATAATCGATCTGGTCTACCGTATCCAGGAACAGATAGGATTCTCTGCCTTCATCGTTAAAAGTCATCAGTGAACAGCAGTCAAACAGGACTCCATATCCTTCGGTAGATACAAACATCGGCATCGGGATACGCATGTTATGCTGATACAGATACTGTGTATGTTCACGATAGTTGTAGATTCCTTCTTCTGCCTGTCCAAGTCCATGGATCTCCTCGTCTTCTTTCCAGTCAAAGAAAACTCTTGCACGGTATCCGTCTCTGACTTTTTCTGCCTTGAGGTTCTGGATAAAGTTTCTTTCACCGTCTACTGTCTTTACACGGTTGATGATCGGTTTTTCGCCGCCTGTATTGTAGTGTACGACATCAATCCTGGTGAGATCCGCTTTGTTCTGCTCCAGCCACACGCTTCCATCTGCATGTTTCCAGGTGATCCCTCCTGTTTTGAGATTCAATTCTGCCTGCACTGCTGATGTTTTTACTGTAACTGCTCCGTCTGCTTCTGCTGCTTCAAATGGAACCTGCGGATACTCTTTTTTCTCGATGATCAGAGATTCCTGCTCTGTTTTTACTTCATCTTTTGCGATCATGCAGCGGATGATCTCATCTGTTACCGGTATCAGGCGATATTTCATGCCTGCTGCTGAACATTCTACATATCTGTCTGTTTTTGTCATTTCCCCAAATCTCCTTTTGTAAGTTTTTGTTCCCCATAAAATATAATAAAAAATGCCGTATCAGGATATAACATTGCTGTTTTTATCCTAACACGGCTGTTTATGATCGGTCTATGGCTTATCTGATTCTGATTTTTAACTATTTTTACTCTTTTCATCCTTGGGTGTTTTACCCACATGTTTCTTATACAGGCGATAGAAATTTGAAATATTATTAAACCCGCATTCCATGGCGATTTCCGTAACATTTTTCTTTCCTTCACGAAGAAGTTCACGTGCATGATTGATACGCATTCGTGTCACATAATCGCTGAAACTGATATTTGTCACCTTGCGAAAATAGGATGAAAAATAATTGGCACTCATATACACAGATGACGCAACCTCTTCCAGTGTGATCTTCTCGCAGTAATGAGCATCGATGTAATCAAACGCCTGCTCCAGACGCTTCATGGCGTTCTTTTTCTCCTTGAGCATCTCTCCGGATTTGGTTTCATCCTGATAAGTACGTATGAGCATGGTGAGGATCCGCAATACATTGGCCTTGATCATAAGAGGATAACCTTCTTTCTGATCATTCCACTCTTTATAAATTTCCCAGATGCCTGCACGGATATCTGCATTTATTTCATCTTCCCTGCCGACACGGTTCTTGAAATTACTTCCCCGCTCTACAAAAGGCTTCAGATATTCCGTGTCAAATACGCTGATCTTCTCTGCAATAAATTCCGGCGAAAAGATCATGACCAGAAGCTTCATATCATCCCCGATAAGATTCCACCCATGAGGTTCTACGTTGTTAAAGATGATCACATCATCCTTCTCCATCGTATACTCCTGTCCGTTGACAAAATAATTCCCCTTCCCCTCAAGCACACAGGTGATCTCAAAGTAACTGTGCCAGTGCCAGGTCCCCCGCCTGCTGTTCTTCGGGGTCAGCACTACCTCTGAAATCTGAAAAGGAAAATCTTTATCAAGTGGAATATTATCTCGTTCAAGCCTCATCGCCTGCCTCCTGTAAGTAACGTTAATTCTGTCAAATCTGATAACACAAAATTCGATTCTTTAACGTTCTCAGTATAGCAGATTTTATTCTTTCACGCAATCCAGGATGAATGCTTCCAGTTTTGCCCGTTCATCTTCATGTTTTCCATGAACGGCGATCCTGAAATAGTCGTTTCCTTCTATCCCCTTTATCATATAGTAATTATTCTCGATCTTAAAAAAAGGCTGTTTCAGCATATCAAGATATACAAAACCTCCAAGTGATTTCAGCTTTAAAATAAATTCTCTGTCTATCGGCGCATCCATAAGATAGTCTGTTGCAAACCAGCCGGATTCTGCACATTTCTCTCTTGAAGGCCGCTTTCCTATGATCTTCATAAACTTTTCCCCTGTTCATCGTCCTGCCACAGAGCCTGCGATCTGCTCTGCCGCTGTAAGAAATTCCTGTATGTCCTTCTCTTTTGTAAAGTAAGATATGCTTATGCGGATCGTTCCGTTCTTTTGTGTTCCCATAGCTTCATGGATCAGTGGAGAACAGTGAAGTCCCGCACGTACCGTGATTCCATACCCACTTTCCAGGATATATGCCGCATCGGAAGCTGTCAGGCCTTTGAAGTTCAGACTCATGACAGGTCCCCTGCATTCCTTAGAATTTCCGTATACCTGGATTCCCGGGATCTTCTCCAGAGCTTCATACAGTTTCTCCATAAGTGCCATTTCTTTTTTATGGATCATGTCAACTCCTGTTTCACGTACAAAATTCACTCCAGCCAGCAATGCCGTGATTCCCGGAAGGTTCTGTGTGCCAACTTCATATTCATAATCTTCATCTTCATAGGTCAGCTGCTTACTGTTACGTCCTGTTCCCCCATATTTCAACGGCTTTAGTGAAATACCTTCTCTGATATAAAATCCACCACTGCCCTGCATACCCATAAGACTTTTGTGACCTGTAAAAATAACCGCATCTGCTTTCCACTGATCTGCATATACCGGAATACAGCCTGCGCTCTGGGAAACATCCACTATCAGACAAAGGTTGTTTTTCTTTGCGAACCTGCTGATCATGTCCATGTCCTGCACATATCCCGTTACATTCGAGCAATGATTGACCACAAGTGCTGCTGCCTGCCGTCCGTCCTGCCGCTCTTCTTCCAGTGCCTGTTCCAGCAGTTCCTCTGTCACTGCGCCAATCGCGGTGCAGGAGATGATTTTTACCGGATGCTCTTTTAATGCCGACTGATTCATAAGCGGACGCAGGACACTGTTATGCTCTGTCTGTGTCACGAGAATGCTGTTTCCTGCTTTTCCATAATCGAGTCCACACAGGACAGTATTCAAACTTTCTGTTGCCCCTGATGTAAAAAAAATCCTCTCACTCTCTGCTATCCCCAGCAGTTCCCCCATAGCTTCACGACAGAGTACTTCCACATCTTTTTTTAAAATCGCGCTTCCTCCCCTGAATTGTGAAGCAGGCGTGTCCATAAGACACGCCTGTACAGCTTCATTCACGCAGGAAGGTTTCGGCCATGATGTAGCCGCGTTATTCAGATAAACCATTCGGAATCATCCTTCCAGTACGTTAAAGTTCATAACCTTTGCAATCTTTTTGATAAGTTTTGTGTAATCACCAAAGATAAGTACCTGATGATGACCAAAGCCTGCCAGGTTGTGCATATATTCTCTTGCGTCATCCATCTGGATGTAGTAGTACGGGCTGCAGTATGTATCTGCATATTCGGAACGGATAACTTTACCTTTCTTGATGCAGATGGTATCGCCTGCCGGGTTGAAACGGCCAAGTGTTACATAGTCATCATCGTTCTCTGTGAAGTCAACCTGCAGTTTTCCACCAAATCCCTGACCAGTGAATGCCCACAGTTTGTATTCCAGTGGTTTTGTTCCATAACCATTCATGCAAAGTGCCGGTACTGCATGGTGGATACGAAGCAGTTCGTCTGTCTCATGGTTCGGGTTACCCATGAATGCCGGACGGTTTGCAGCGTACTGCATGATCAGCATAGCCATAAGTGCGTTCAGGTCTTCCTCACATCCGCTCGGGATTCCTTCGTCTTTCATGATGGAATGGCACATACATGGTGTAAATTTACGATTCTGCGGGATCTCTGTTGTGCAGAGCTCATGACATGCAGTTGAGAATGCGTTGCAGTCATAGATATCCATCATTTTCTTAGCTGCCAGATAATATTTCACATCGTTGAGGAACCAGTCTGTATTTACCTGTGTATCTGTAGAACCTGCAATGATCTTGTCGGCGATCGGTTTTGCTTCTTCGTCTGTGATCTCATCCATATATTTGAAGATAGATGTGAATGGAAGTTTTACTACTTCAAATCCATAACGCTGACGGAGAACTTCCGGATCACGGATCAGGCTCTGGATACCGAATGTTGGCAAAGATCCTGCTGTAAGTACAAGTGCTCTTGTGTTGCGAACGGCTTTTCTTACCCAGAGGATATGTGCGATCTCGTTTACATCCTGAAGATCCATTGCTACATAAGCTTCTACTCCGATAGAACGGCAGTAAGCTGCAAAGTCGATTCCTTCGTTTCCGTTCTGCCAGATGATTACCGGTTTGTTGTAGCGTTCCAGTTTTGGAATTCTCCATCCCATGCACAGGAAGCAATCAATCTCATCAAGATTTTCGCCGATTTTTTCAAACAGATCTTTCTTTACTACGAAAGATTCATCATAACGAACATCCATCGGCTCTGTGAACTGAACTTCATCAATCACACCTTTCAGAGCTTCTACAGATTCTTTAAATGTCTCATCTGCTGCCTTTGTTTCTGCCTCAACAGTCATGTCTTCTTTGTGACCTGCACGACATGGGCCTTCCCAGAAGTGTGTATGTGTCAGACATCCGATCAGTGGTCTTACTACGAGTTTTACATCCATTGCTTTCTGTTTCATGATTAAAAAAACCTCTCTTTCATTTGTTCACCTTATATAGTTGCATCCCTTAATATGTCTCTAATTATACTTTCTAAATGAGAATATTCCTCTTTTTTCTTCCGCACAATCTATACTTTCTTATGATTTTTTGTGTAAATTATATAAATTACACCTTTATAAACATATCATTTTCGTATGTTTTGACAGGTTGCATGCAGCAAAAAAAGAGCCGTCAGGTCGTGACATTGATATGCCCCTTGTCAAGTAGACAGGTGAAATATCTAAAGGTAAGCGACAAAA
>ENA-UOJJ01001745-UOJJ01001745.1-human-gut-metagenome-genome-assembly--contig:-CS66-NODE-1745-length-30454-cov-14.239153_pt1 | contig 30454 bp, 30 predicted proteins | sample MGYA00242343_ERZ723890 | MGnify/ENA metagenome assembly ERZ723890
TTGAGGATTTTTTTATTATAATATAAATAATATAAAAAGGATTGTATAATATGAAAACAGAAAACTTTAAAATAGGTGCCCATATTTCAGTTGCAAAGGGCTATGTGCCTATGGTAAAAGATGCCATAAGTATAGGCGCAACCACATTTCAGTTTTTTTCAAGAAATCCAAGGGGTACAAAAGCAAAAAACATAGATTTAAATGAAATCAATGAATTTCGCAAAAAGTTAAAAGAAAATAATTTCGGTCAAATTTTGGTTCACGCACCTTATACCCTCAATTTATGTTCCTCAAATGAAAACACGAGAAATCTTTCGCTTGAAATGCTCACAGATGATTTAAAGCGTATGGAACTTTATCCCGGTAATTTATATAACTTCCATCCCGGAAGCCGACTGAAACAGGATATAAAAACAGCAATAGAACAAATTGCAGATGGACTTAACAGGGCAATGTTTAATGATATGAATACAACAGTCCTACTTGAAACAATGGCGGGTAAAGGCAGCGAGGTCGGCAAAACATTTGAGGAATTAAAATCAATAATTGACAAAGTCAATTTAAAAAATAAAATAGGTATTTGTATTGATACATGTCATATATGGGACGGAGGCTATGACATTGTCAATAATCTTCAAGGCGTTCTTGATGAATTTGATAATATTATAGGTATGAAGTATTTAAAAGCAGTACACATAAACGATAGCCTTAACGAAAAAGGAAGTCACAAAGACCGCCATGCCCTTATAGGCAAGGGATATATAGGTATAAATGCTTTTACACGTATTATTAATCATAACTACCTTTGTACTCTTCCCTTTTATCTTGAAACTCCTACAGACCTTAAAGGGCATGGAGATGAAATAAGCCTTTTAAAAAAGCTTTATATCTAAATAATAAAAAAAAATTACTCATTATGACAATCTGTTTCAGCTTGTCATAAAACCTTTTTAAGAAAAATATGAATTTTTTATAAAGCCAAAAATTCAAAAAGCATCGCATACTTTAATCCGTAGGTTTGCAATTCCAAAGTATACGAAACCTTCTCATATATAAATTTATCAAAGAAAAAATAAATAAGCTGTTACAAAATAACAATGTTTCAATCATTTTGCAACAGCTTTAAAATGCCCTATTCGTTTTTATCTTATTAACAGCCGAGAATGATTAATTTCTAAGCTAAAGCCTTGTCTTTATTCCCCAAAACTTCAAGCAGATAGTCTATATCCTGGCAAATTTCATCTTCCTTATTAGCAAGTTCTTCACTATATTCAAGTACAAGATTTGCATCAGGAGTAAATTCAAAATAATTACTTAAAAATTCATTAAAGTCAAGAGTACCGTCAAAAATTCTTTTATGCTCATCAATATTTCCATAATTATTGTGAATATGATAAGCAATAATCTTACTCTTTAAAGCTGACATAACATTTCTTAAATTCCAGCCATTAGCATTAATATGTCCCAAATCAAGAACCACATTACAAACACTTTCCCTACAAAGAGCAATAAACTCCTTTTCATTTAAAAGCATTGTATTACCTGCGATAGTACCGGCATTTTCAACAGCAACCTTAATACCGTAAGGCAACAAAAGCTGACTAACTTCATAAAGATTATCCTGTGAAATTTTTAAAAGCTCTTCCTTTTTATCCTCAGGTACCGCACAATTGTTATGATGATAAACTATATACTCACAACCCATTATTGAACCATATTTAATCATTGAGCTAAGTCTATGCATAGTTTTTTTATACTCTTTTGTTCCCAATACAGCAGTATGCTCCACCTCAAAATAAGGCTCATGTATGCTGATAGGCACCCGTTTTAAAACGGGAAGGCAATCTTTAAGCACGCCCTCAAATTCCTGCTCATCAAACCTCGGAAAAACTTCTGCACCAACCTTGCCATTATACTTTTCAATAAAATTCATAATATTCTTAAAATTCTTACTGCTGTACATACTTGTACTAACTAAAACAAACATCTCTTAAAATCCCCTTATAATATTTCAAATTTAAATTTAACCTTAAACATAATACCACAATTATTTTAATTTTCAAGTAATTTTTTGTAAAATTTTAAGTAAAATAATATATTGAAAAATTTAAACTTTGTAAGTTTTTTAAACGTAATTTGAATGTACATAACTTAATAAAATTAACTGCTATTTTAAATTTTCGATATAAGCTTTCATAATCTCCCTTGCAGCAGGAATAGCATTACTGCCCTTTCCTGCATTTTCAAGCAGAACAGCAACAGCAATTTTAGGATCATCAGCAGGGGCAAAGGCAACAAACCATGCATGATCGTCACCTTGAGGATTTTCTGCGGTACCTGTCTTGCCTGCAACCTTAATTTCACCTGAATACGCACCCTTACTTACAGAAGCTCCTGATTCATTTTTATCATAATTTCCGGCAGTTCCGCTCACACTGAAAGCCGCTCTTGTAGCAGTTCCATTTTCAACAACACCACACATTAAAGTTTTAAGTTCTTCCGCAAGCTCCGGTGAAATAGCTTGATTAAGTTTAACAGGCAAAGTTCTGTTTCTAACCCCGCCCGATGGTGTTAAACTATGATCCACAACATAAGGCTGCATCATCATACCATTATTGGCAACAGCAGACGTAACCATAGCCATAAAAAGCGGCGTCACAAGAGTTTTTCCCTGACCGAATGCAGTTTCTACAATTTCCATCTCCTCGGCATTTTCCGTAAGGGGAAATTTAGACTGACTATATTCAAGTGATAATCCAATATCCTTATTAAACCCAAAAGCATTTGCCATATCAATGAGTTTATCTGCTCCTACTTTAACACCAAGCTCCGAAAAATAAACATTGCAGCTCTTAGCAAAAGCTGAATTCATATCTACATTGCCGTGAGACTTACCATCATAACAATGTATTATACTATGACCAAACTTCTCCTCTCCTCTACAGTTTATTTCAAAATCCGCAAGCTTCTTATCAGCCTGTAAAGCTGCTGCTGCGGTTATAATTTTAAATATTGAACCCGGAGGATATAATCCCTGTGAAGCTCTGTTTAGAAGAGGTGAATTTTCTTCGTCATTATTGAGAGCTGACCAGTTTTCAGCTACTGTATTACTGTCAAAAGTAGGATTAGATACCATAGCCAGTATTTTGCCTGTTGAAGGTTCCATTGCCACAACAGACCCTCTTTGATTGCCAAGCTCCTTACCGGCAATTTCCTGAAGCCTGTTATCAATTGTAAGTACAAGACTGTTGCCTTCAATATCCTTACCTAAAAATAAATTCCCTATTCTCTGCAAAAACTCATTATTAATTGTCTCAAGTCTGAAATTATACTTAGACTCAACACCAGCCTTCCCCTTTACTGTATAGCCTACAACGTGAGCATAATATTTTGCATTCTTATAAACTCTTTCAAATGTTCCATCCTCTTTTTTAACATCTTCAGCAATAATATCCCCATTTGAGTCATAAATAGATCCTCTCTTAATTCCCTCATAAGACTGTGAAAGTCTGGGGTTAGAAGGATTTGCAACAAAACTATGAGAGTCATACAGGCAAAGCTTCAGCAAATATCCGATAAGTAAAAGGAAAATCAAAGCATACAGCCAAAATACTTGTTTAATAGCACTGCGCATTAATAATCCCTCCTTTTTCTGTTGTAACTTTCAGGTCGTCCACCAATATCCGGCGGAGTTTTTCTTTTAGTTGTCCTATTCCTTGCCGGTCTTTCAACACCTGCCTTTTCAGTAACACCTATTGTTTTCTTTCTTATATTATTTTTATTTGTCCTGTTAGAATTCCCTGTGGAAACTTTTGCCTCTCTTCTTGTCTGAGGATGTCTTACCCTTTCGTGTATATCCTCAGCAGACTTATCTGTAATATATTCAGCATTGCGCATTATTATCCACTGCATAATAGCTATAACTATATAGCTGATTACAATGGATGTACCACCATAGCTTACAAAAGGAAGCGTAACACCTGTTAATGGAATAAACTTAATTACACCACCTATAATAAGGAATGACTGAAAAGCAATAAGTGCCGTAAATCCTCCGCAAACAAGACTTAAAAACCTGTTATTGTTTTCAATGGCACCTCTTGCACCCTCCAAAAGAATAAGCATAAATATAAGTATTAAACCTACCGCAAATATTACGCCAAATTCCTCACATATTGCAGCAAATATAAAGTCCCTTTCAACAACAGGAATAGTTGTCACATAACCTCGTGTAAAACCTATGCCCGTAATCCCCCATGTACATATCGCAAATAATGACTGGGCAATCTGATATCCTTTATCATAAACATCAAGCCATGGATTTTGCCACGCTTCAACTCTTACTCTTATATGGCTGAACAATTTATATGCCACACTTGAAGCAACACTTATAAACGCAAGCCCGCCTAAAAAATAAAAATGATTTGACGTTGCAATAAACAGTACAACCAAAAATGTCATATAAAAAATAAGTGCAGAGCCTAATTCATTTTGACCTCCAACAAGTATAAGAACAACTGCTCCGCTTAAAACAGTCGGCAATATAAGTTCCTTAAACTTAGGTTTATCACCAAAAGCTGATGCCAGATAAAGTACAAATAGCACCTTAATTAACTCAGCAGGCTGAAAACCGACAGGTCCAATACTAATCCAGTTTTTAGAACCACCCTCTTCAGAACCAAATAGAATAGTTGCAATTAACAGCACAAAGGCAATAACAATATACATATTTTTAAACTTATCAAGTCTTGGTGCAACAGCAAGAATTTTCGGCATAACAAGCATCATTGCTATACCTATAGTATTCCATATAAGCTGTTTATTAGCTAAATCAGCGTTAAGTCTGTAAAGCATCATAAGTCCGATATCCATAAGAAAGAACACGCAATTATAAAGCAAATGACTTCCCTCGGGATATAATTTTGCGATCAGAATATTACCGCCCATTATAAGTAAAAAACCAACTGTACAATAAAGAATAACAGGCTGCATTTCATACTCAACAGAAGCCGAAATTAATATTACACTTGCCGTAATATGAAAAAGTATTATACATAATCTCTGATTGCTCAATCCTGCTGCAATACTAAATTTTGCCATTTCCTGTCTTTTAAGATTAATCATAAAACCGCAAAACACAAATACCGCAATGTAAAGTATAAACAGATATTTTGAAATAATAATATATAAATCTATCATTTAAAGCACTCCTCTGCTGAAATGTCCGCCGGTAAATTCCACAACAAAATCCTTCATATCTGACGGCATATTTCTTTTTTCTATAACGTTAATATGTTCCTTAGCAATAGCAAGAGTTTCATTATAATCTTCAACAGTAAACTCCATACGCATAAACCCTGCACCCGTCTTAATAATTTCATCAGCTTTATTAACAACATATACAGGAGCTGAATTCAATATAAATGCAACACATTCATTGCAGTCTCTTATTACAGGAAATTCTGTTTTAGTTCTGTCAATAAGCTTATAATCTGCTTCTTTATTCCTGCACCTGCAATACTTGTTACCCTTCTTTTCACCTTCATACAAGCCTACGGGACACTGATGAGTTGTCATAAGCGGCAATCTTCCATATATAAAAATTTCACAGTTATTATCTGCTATCTGACTCAACTCCTTAATGTTCAGTTCCGGAGAAATTGTAACAATTTCATTGTTGAATATACTTCTTATCCCATTAATTGCAGATCTGTTCATAATATTAAGACTGTAATCGGCTATAACCGGCTTATCAGTATTTATTTTACTGTAACTTCTCATTAAGTATCCATCGCAGTTGCTATATTTATCAATAATTTTCTGATAGCCTCCTCTTGAAATATAAGGCAAAGCAATGTACATTTCAATACCCTTAGATTTACATATTTCATAAGCCTTATTTGTATCCAATGTAAGCTCACAATATATTCTCTTAACTCCAACAGATACACAGGCATTAAATTGTTCTAAGGTTCTGACCTTTGCTGTTACAACAATATTATCAGACTTATTAAAGGTATCATTTTTATAAAAAGGCATTTCACTTACTCTCTCATAACTTTTAATTATGTACTTTTCAAGTTCATTGCAGGCATCACGTCTCAAATTATTAAGAGCAAAAACAGGTATATAAATATTATTCCCTACCACACAATCTGTAAAATCAAATTCAAAAGGTGTATCTCCTGTCTTTGAAAGTCTTGAAACTATATTCTCCATTGTCATAGGCTGATTTTGAGCGGTTTCAGCACATTGTCCCTTAACTTTTAATCCATAATCAATAAACTCAATATAACTTTCATCAATATCAACTTTAGCCTTAACTTTAACATTTAATTTTCTATTGATTTTCTGATATTTATTTTTAAGTTTATCATTTAAAGCCTTGTCATAAGACTTAAAAACCCTATCACCCTTATTAATTTTTCCTTCAATATTGACAGTAATCATATCTCCTGTGTCGGCATTTCTGTTAATACCTGTACCAACATGATTTTTAGACCATATTTCAATACCATCACCGGCTGTAACAGGTTCAAATAGTTTTATTTTACACTGCTTTTTCTTAAAATTATAGTCTACAACCCTGCCAATTTCAATACCGCTGCTTTTTGGCGATTGACTAATCATAGCTTGTCCTGAATAACAGTTATAATAGCCATTTGATGAAGAGCCTCCTCTGTTAAAAATCTGCGTAAGCTCTTTAATATCATTATCTTCAATATTAAGCCTGTTTTCACACACTTCATCAATATATTTTCTATATTGTGATACTACTTCATACACATATTCAGGACTTTTCATCCTTCCCTCAATTTTAAGACTATCTACTCCGCTTTTAACAATTTTATCAATTATCTCAACTGTTGAAATATCTTTGGGCGAAATAATACAGCCTTTCTTAATAACCTTATTATCCTTTACAAAAGTATAGTCCATTCTGCAAGGCTGTGCACAACGACCTCTGTTTCCGCTTCGCTGACCGATAATGCTACTCATCAAACATCGTCCGCTATAACATACACAAAGTGCACCATGTGCAAAAGCTTCAATTTCAGTATTTCCTTTTACTTTATTGATTTCACAAACTTCATTTAAACTAAGCTCTCTTGCAAGTACAATTCTTCCATAACCAAGCTCCGAAAGAAGACGGATACCCTCCGTATTGTGTATGGACATCTGTGTAGAGCCGCTTTTAATAATATTGGGAAAATACTTTTTAACAAGAAAAAACATACCAATATCCTGTATTATAAGACCATCTGCACCAATATCATACACAACTTTAACAAAATCAAGCACTTGCTGAATTTCATTTTCCTTATACAGAATATTAAGTGTAATAAACACCTTAACCCCTCTTAAATGGCAGATACCAATAATATCCTTAAGCTCATCATCAGAGGGGTTCGATGCATATTGACGTGCATTAAAAGACTTACCGCCTATATATATTGCATCACAGCCGCCATTAATGGCAGCTGTAACACTTTCAAATGTACCTGTCGGGGCTAAGATTTCCGGCTTTTTCATAACAAATCACCTTATTTATTTGCAAGCTTTGATTCAAGGCTTTCAATTTTTCTCATAAGTTCAATATTTTCAGCTTTAACCTTTGCAAAGGCAGCCTTTAACTGATTTTCATTGTTTACATCAAGACTGTTCTTAAAAGTATCAAACTGGTCCTTGACAGAAGCAACATCTTTAATAAGATTATCCTTTTCATTACTTAAAAGCTTATTTTCCTCAGTCAGCTTGTTAATTTCTCCTTCAAGGCTTTTAATACTGTTATTTGCAGCTTTAAGCTTTACTGCAAGCTCGTCCCTTTCCTTATTTACAGTACTAAGTTTAATATTTCTTTCAGCCGCCTTCTGATTTAATTCATTAAGTGCTACATTTTTTTCATTAAGCTTTTTGCTAAGAGTATTAAGTTCCTGATTTTTACTGCTTACTTTGGCATTCAAATCTGTTATGTACTGTGTTTTTTCATCTACTTTACCATTTAACTCATCAATATCACCATTTAGCATATCTATTTTTCTCTCAAGTTTTTCTATCATATCCTCGCGATTTACAATAGTAGTCTTTAGTCCGTCAACCTCTTTACTCTTTACTTCAAACTGATCAAGAAGCAGACTATAATCATTAACCTTAATACTATACTGATTTTTAAGCTCAGTCATATCCTTAATCTGTTCATTAAGTCGGCTTGAAAGCTCTACGGCAATACTGTTTTCATTCTCCTTTGTAATAACAGTGCTTGTATTTTCCTTATTCTCCTTTTCTTTAAACAAATCATCAGCAATATTAAGAGCAAGTATAATAGGAAACGCCTCATCATACACAATATTAGGTGATGACTTAGCTTTTAATTCATTAAGCTTGTTGTCAAGGTATTTAGCTACCATTTCAATATAACTCTCACTTTCCATACCTGCAAGATTGTAAGACCTGCCTCCTATTACAACCTCAATTTTTTTCTTAGCCTCTGCCATGTTTATCCCTCCAGCTTTTATCTATGTTAATTTTTACTTATTATCTACATAAATGATTATATCACATTTTAGTCTAATTGCACTACACCTCATATTAAAATTTCTTTACAAAATATTAAAAAGAAATTAAATTTTCACAAATTTTAAAATTTTTTTTGGGTTTTCTCTTTATTTTTTAGTTAATTTGTTATAAAATATAATAAGGTGTATATTGCAATTTGCGCGATAGCAAAATAGCGGTACAAATCAAATGATGAGTATATTTAAAGTTAAGACTGTTTAACCGTAATTATGATTATTATTGGTTTTATAAAGCTGAAAAGCATGCCTTTGAATAGAAAGAAGTATCCGATTGTTTTTGCGTAACAAAAGTCCTGATCGGATGTCAGCTGAGGTACTATCGCTATTTATTGCTACAAGCCACAACTTATAATCATATATTTAAAGGAGGAATATGGGGATGATTTCAAATCAAATTTTACAGAGCACTATTGATGGTCTGAAAAACATAACAAGACGTGAATTAAGTGTTGCTGAAAGAGAAGGTAAAATTGTAGCTACCACAGAAGATGATATGGTAAATGCAACTATTGACAGTGCTGATATTTTTATTGCCAGCCCGGCTGAAAACCAGCTTGTTCAAGGTTATCAGTATTTTAAGGTATTCGACAATGGTTCTGCCGAATACATAGTTATAATTAAGGGCGATGATGAAGAAACTTATCGTATAGGCAAAATGACCGCTTTCCAAATTCAAAATCTTCTTGTAGCATACAAAGAAAGATATGATAGAGACAACTTTATCAAAAACTTACTCCTTGATAATCTTCTTCTTGTTGACATTTATTCAAGAGCTAAAAAACTCCACATTGAAAACTCTGTCAGAAGAATTGTTTATCTCATTGAAACTGAAATTGATAAAGACCTTAATGTAGTTGAGATTGTAAGAAGTATTTTCCCTACAAAGCAAAAGGACTTTGTTACAGCCGTTGATGAGAAGAGCATTATTCTTGTTAAGGAGTTAAAGGAAAAGGACGGCAAGGAAGAGATAGAAGCTATTGCAAAGAGCATATATGATACACTTACAACTGAAGCTATGACAAGTATTTATGTTTCTATAGGTACTGCTGTCAATGATCTTAAAAATGTATCTTTATCCTATAAAGAGGCAAAGCTTGCTCTTGAAGTAGGAAAAATATTTGAAGAAAACAAAAATGTTGTAAACTATGAGCAGCTTGGTATTGGAAGACTTATTTACCAGCTTGACGGTTCACTTTGTAAAATGTTTGTTAATGAGGTGCTGCATGGTATATCAATGGAGCAGTTTGATGAGGAAACACTTACTACTGTTAACAAATTCTTTGAAAATAACCTAAACGTATCAGAAACCTCTCGTCAGCTCTATATACACAGAAATACTCTTGTTTACAGACTTGACAAACTTGAAAAGATGACCGGTCTTGATCTTAGAAATTTTGATGATGCAATTATCTTTAAGATTATGCTTATGGTCAGCAAATATCTTAACTACAGAGAAAATTATATATATTAATTGTTTTCTGACAGGAAAGGAAGTTTATCTCTATGATAAAAATGGAGAATGTCACAAAAGTCTATGAAAATGGTGCTGTAGGTTTGCGTGATTTTAATTTACAAATTAACAGAGGAGAGTTTGTATTTGTTGTAGGCTCTTCCGGTTCAGGTAAATCAACCTTTATACGTCTTTTACTTAAAGAAGTTGAGCCAACTGACGGTAAAATTATTGTTAACGGAACAGATATAACTACTCTTAAAAGACGCCAGATACCTTATCTCAGAAGAAAAATAGGTGTAGTTTTTCAGGATTTCCGTTTACTGCCTTCAAAGACGGTGTATGAAAACGTTGCCTTTGCAATGCAGGTAGTTGAAACAAATCCTAAAATCATAAGACGAAATGTACCACAAATTCTTGCAATGGTGGGTCTTGCAAAAAAAATAAATGCTTATCCTAATCAGCTTTCAGGCGGTGAACAGCAGAGAGTTGCTCTTGCCAGAGCCATTATAAACAGACCGCCAATTCTGCTTGCTGATGAACCTACAGGTAATCTTGACCCGGATACAGCATGGGAAATTATGGATTTAATTCAGGAAATTAACAGAAACGGTACAACTGTCGTAATTTCCACACACGCCAAAGATATTGTCGACAAAATGCAAAAACGAGTTGTTGAAATAAATAAGGGCATTGTACTTAGAGATGTGGAAGGTGGTGGATATAGCAATGAAGCTGAGAACATGGAAATATTATATTAATCAGGGCTTGAGAGGTATATTCAAAAACGGTCTTATGAGTTTTGCCTCAATTATTATAGTAAGTGCATGCATATTTGTTGTTATACTTTCACTTTGTATTATTACAAATGTAGACTATATTCTAAATCAGATTGAATCAGATATTGGCGTTACTCTTTTTCTGGGTGAAAAACCGGATCAGGAGGATGTAAATGCCTTAATATCTCAAATAGAAAATATGCCTGAAGTAAATAAAGTCACCTTTAAGTCTGCCGACGATGCTCTTGAAGATGCAAAAAGAATATATTCCACTGACCTTTTAGATGGTCTTAAAGAGGATAATCCTCTTCCACGTTCTCTTGAAATAAAGCTTAAAGATATAAAATATCAAAAAAGTTTTATAGCAAAAATTGAACAGCTTCAATGGGATTTTGAAGAACAGCTTTTAGGTATACAACAATCTGACACTCCTGATACTGACAACGCTCAGGAGCAGCCAAATGCTCAGAACAATACAGAAACAGTTACACAGCAGACGACACAAAAAACTGCAGGTTTTTTCACTGATATAGTATATGCAGAGCCTGTAACTACAGCTCCTGCTGCACAAGCCACAACACAGCCTGCTACAATTAATTCAAGTGCAAAAGACTCTCAGGCTGCTGATCCTGTTAATCAGGCAAAATCAGCTGAACCAACTCCTGAAGTTATCAGCCAACCAACAACTATGGCAGATACAGGCGAACCAACCTTAGGTGATACAGACTATCAGTTTCAGGGCATTGAACTTATTAGTCATGCTCAACAAATGACAGAAACTCTTATTACCATTGATACAGCATTTAAGCTTGTATCTATTGTGCTTATTGCCATACTTAGTATTGTATCAATAGGTATTATTATGAATACAATCAAGTTAACGGTTTTTATTCGTAAAAACGAGATTAACATTATGAAATATGTTGGTGCTACTGATTGGTTTATCAGATGGCCCTTTATTATTGAGGGTATTATTATAGGTCTTATTGGAGCTATTATACCATCAATTATTTGTTCCTTAGGATACATTAAGCTATATAATTTCTTTAATTCAGACTATGCAATTTTAAGAAATATAGCTCAGCTTAAACCTGCTATGGATATATTCACAGTAATTATTCCTATTGCCCTTCTGGTTGGTATGCTTATTGGTGCTGTAGGCAGTGTAAGTTCAATCAGAAAACATCTTAATGTATAAAATACACTTTTTAATTAAATTATTTAATTAAATTATTACTTTTATAAAAATAAAACAAAAGAAGTGAGAAAATTTATGAATAAAAGATTTATAGGACTTATATTGTCTTTAGTATTGTCATTTTCGGCTATTAGTGTACATGCGGCGGAATCTGTATCATCTTTAAAAAATAAAAGTTCAGCTTTTAAAACACAGATTAATCAAACACAGCAAAAGCTTACTGAAACAAATAAACAAAAGCAAACAGCCCAGTCAGAGGTAAATAAACTTGATAGTGAATTAGCATCTGTTCAGGCTGAGCTAAATCAGCTTAATTCCAAACTTGATGAAACAACAACAAGGCTTCAGAAAAAGCAAAAAGAGCTTGAAGAGGCAAAAAAGGTTAAGGAAGAACAGTATGACTCCCTCAAAAAAAGAATAAGAGTTATGTACGAATATGGTGACTCTGGTTATCTTGAGGTTATATTAGGTGCTGACAGTTTTTCTGATTTCCTAACAAGAATAGAATATGCCAATCGTTTTATGTCTCACGATAAGGAACTTTTAGCAGAATATGCTGAAGCTGAAAGAATAATAAATGAAAATGTAATAGAAATAGCTAATGACAAAAAGACTATAGAAGACCTAAAGGCTCAACAGGTCACAAAACAACAGGAATTAGATGCAAAGATTATACAAAAAACCGCAATAGTAAAACAGCTTGATTCCAATGCAGCTACATATGAAGCACAGATTGCTGATCTTGAACAACAGGATAAAACTGTTCAAGATCTTATTCAGAAAGCACAAAAAGCTGCTGAAGAAGCACAAAAAGCTGCAAAAGCAGCACAACAGTCAACTACAATATCAAATAGAGCAAGTGCAGGTAAGGTTTACAATTCTGATGGCAAACACTTCCAGTATCCTGTGCCGGCTTATCAGGGGTATTCTCCAAACTCCGGCTACGGTTACAGAGGCAGTCCTATAAGCGGCAAGCAGGAATTCCATACAGGACTTGACTTGAAAGCAACTCTTAATACAGATATTGTAGCAGCAGAAAGCGGTACTGTTATTTATGCCGGTTGGAGAGGCGGTTATGGCAAATGTATTATTATTGACCATGGTGATGGTTATTCCACACTTTATGCACATAATAATGTATTATATGCCTCTGTAGGACAACAGGTATCAAGAGGTCAGGTCATATCCGGTGCAGGTACAACAGGATATTCTACAGGTGTTCATTTACACTTTGAGGTAAGAATTAACGGTCAGCATACTAATCCAACAGGATATATATACTAACTTCGATGAGGTGAAGCTATGAATAACAAAATGGTTCTCGGTATACTTACAGTATATGCTGTTATATTATGCGGTGTACTCGGCTTACAGCTTGTGCAAAACAAAGCAATTATCTCAACACCATCAAATTCAGAAGAGGTGGCAGTAGAAGACAGGCTTGACTCTGCCGTTGTAATATATGAAAACAGTCCTGTAATGCTGGTCAACAAGGATCAAATGCTTATTAATAAAAACGATGCTGCAATGGTGCCGGTTTTTGAAAATCAGACGGTATATGTTCCTACAGCATTTTTTGGAACAGCTTATAATGCAACAGCCTCAGAAGACTTATCTTCTTGTACCGCAACAATAAGGCTTGATAACCGGGCATTGATACTTAACAGAAAAACAGCCGATTTGGTTGACAGCTCAAAAGAAAAAGATATAGAATACAATAACAAGGTATTTATTAAAAACGGATGTATATATGTACCTATTGAGATTTTTGCCAAAGCTTTTGATAAGTCAATATATTATTATGACAGTTTAGTAATTATATCCAATATGCATAATGCATTTACAGATACAGAAAACACAGACTTTATTAACAGCCTTAAATCACAGGTAAATAATTTGCCTTATGTAGCAAATGAAGAAAATATGAAAGAAATATCTAAAGTTGGTACTGCCGGTAACATATTAAAACAAATTGGAAACAATGATAATTCAGCACAAGCTGATAAAATTCCACCTGTTCAGCTGCTCGAAAATAAGGATAGCAACACTATAAATTCTTCAGACGGTTATGTGTATTATGCTAACGAAAATGTTTTGTATATTTTAAGCTCTGATAACAGCGAGCTTAAAACTATTTCAACTATAGACTTTGAAGATGAGTTTAAAAGTGAAAAGCTTTATGTTCAAAACAACACTTTAGTTGTTGTAGGCAATAAACAAAACATTGTTAATGTAACAGAAGCAACAGACAATGAAGCGATATTTACTCATAGTTCTATAGCCTATGTATATGATATAACAGATAAGAATAAGGCTGTAAAGCTAAAGGAACTTGAAATTGAAGGATATTATGAGAACTCAGTAAAAAACAACGAATATATATATCTTTTAACAAGGACTCCTATAGAAGAACTTTCAAAAAACGGTCATTTTTATCCTCCGTCTTACAGAGATTCCATTGCTGGTCAGGATACCAAGACTCTTTCCTATGACCAAATGCAGTATTTTCCTGAAGGCAGCGGAAAGGACTATACAATAGTTGCTTCTATTAATATCAGCAATATTAATACACCATCTGAGTTAAAGTCTTATCTTTGTGCAGGTGATAACATATATATGTCAAGTAATAACATATATATTGCTAAAAACAGATATAATGCCTTTGATTCAAATGAAAATGTAGAAAATACATTTATATACAGATTAGGCCTTTCAAGCGGTAAAATTTATACTTCAGGAAAGGGTAATGTAAAAGGCTATGTACCAAATAAAAACTCTATGAATGAATATTCCGGTTATTTCAGATTAGCCACTCAGTATAAAAAAAGAGGAATTAATAAAAATATAACAAATGTTTATATTCTTAACAATAATCTTGAAATATGTGGTTTTGCTAACGAAATTGTTTCCGGAGCAAATATTGATTCGGCTATTTTTTCAAAGAATATGCTTTTTCTTACACCGGAAAACAGCCGTTCAATTTATTCCGTAGATTTAACAGAACCAACTAATCCAAGAGGTAATGGTGTATTAAAACTTTCAAACGGTAATCTACTTATTTACACCTATGACGAAAATCATATAGTCACTGTTGATAATGGAAATAAAAAGCTAAGCATCAATTTGTATGATATCTCAGATAAGGATAATCCGGTTATGCTTTACAGTGAAGAACTCGGTAAAGGAAATATTGAAACAAGTATGTTTAATAATTCTTTCTCATTCTATTTTGACAAGGAAAAAAATATATTTATGCTGCCTGTTACAATATATGAAAACGAGGAAAAGAAAAATATGACTTTCAATGGAGGTTATGTATATAAAGTAGATTTAGATGATGGCTTTGAAAGAATTGGCAGCCTTACTCTCCCAAATAGTGAATTTGTTATACAACCATTTAAAAATAATGGTAAAATTTATAACTTTATGGGCAATATTGCTGTTGCTGTTGACTATGATGATATAGAAAATATTAAGGAATATAGATTTAAATAAAAAGACCTCGATTTGTCAGACACTGTTAAGACAGTAAAGTAGATTGTCTGTCAAACAGAATTTTAAAAGTTCTATCGTTTTAAAACGGTAGAACTTTTTTCTGTATATTATGCACGCAATAGCGGAACACAGTTCGCATTTTTGATTTTCATAAACCACATAAACACTTATTTTTTAAGTGTGAAACACTGTCAAACTTAGGGGCGCATATAATTATACAAAATACCCTAAAAATCGGCTTTTATATGTCCAATTTCAAATTCTACTTTTTTCTGTTTTTATATTCTGTTCCCCACATTTCCATTGATTTAATAATCGGACGCATTGTTTCGCCCAATTCGGACAGAGCATATTCTACTCTCGGAGGAACTTCAGCATAAACCGTTCTTGTAATAATTCCATCTGCTTCCATTGAGCGCAGGCTGTCCGTAAGTACCTTTTGACTTATTCCCTCTAATGATTTCTGTAATTCATTAAAGCGGTATGGTCTTTGCAGTAAATTTCTCAATATAAGCAGTTTCCATTTACTGCCTATCATTTGTACAGTAGTGGCAACAGGACAAGCAGGAAGCTCATCTTTTGTCAGCATAAATAATACTCCTTTCAATACATCATTTTTAAATGTAACATTACTTTTTTAATATTATATAACATTTTTAAATGTAAAATCAACAGTATATTTCCAATAGTTACTAAAATGTAACTACCTAATAAAAAAGTACGTACTTGTTTTTAAAAAAATGCGTTGTAAAATAATATTACAGAGATAAGATATCACTCTGAAAAAATTTTAGGAGGTCATTATTATGGCATTATCAAAGGTAGCAGCTTGGAAGGATGAAAAGGCAACATCATCTTGCGGCTGTGCGTGTGGTGCAGCAGACGAGCCAACGGAAGCACCTGCGGCTTGCGGTGCGGCAGACGAGCCGAAAGAAACTCCGTCAGCGTGCGGAAGCGCTTGCGGAGCAGGCGACAGATAATTGAAAATGCCTCCGATATGGTATCGGAGGCAAATCTACCCTAATGACCTACAAAGGAGATTTACTATGAAACCATATTTTGCATTTCAATGGCATATTACAGATTACTGCGACCAACGCTGTAAGCATTGTTATATATTCTCAGATGGAAAATGTACAGAGCTTTTGCATATGTCCCTCGACAATATGAAACGAGTTCTTGCAAATTGTGAAGATATGTGTAAACAGCTTGGACGCACTCCATATTTTTATATCACAGGTGGCGACCCGATTTTACATCCCGATTTTTGGACTTTAATGGATATTATAAAGGCAAAAGGATATAAATTTACAATTATGGGAAATCCGTTCCACCTAAATAACAAAGTTTGCAGACGCTTAAAAGATTGCGGTTGTGAAAAATATCAGTTATCTATTGACGGAATGAGAGAAACACACGATATGTTTCGTAAGAAAGGCTCTTTTGACAGTACAGTAAAAGCGATAAAATATATAAAGAACGCAGGGATAAAATGCGCCATTATGTCTACGGTATCAGATGTCAATATAAAGGAAATGCCTGATGTTGTGGATTTGGTTGTAAAAAATGAGGTTGATATTTTTGCGTTCGGACGCTATTGTCCTACAAGTGATAATAAAGAAAACGCAATAAAACCGTTAGAATACAGAGCATTTCTTGACACTCTGTGGAAAAAGTATCAGCACTACAAAGAACAGGGTGTAAAAACATATTTTAATTTGAAAGACCATTTGTGGACATTGTATCTATATGAGGAGGACATATTCAAAATACCCGAAAACAAAGATATCGATATGATTTATGACGGCTGCCATTGCGGAATATGTCATATGACAATTCTGCCAAACGGTGATGTGTATGCTTGCCGACGCTTTGAAAGCAAGATTGGAAATGCATTTGAGGAAAGCTTAAGAGATATATTTATCGAAAAAGAAGAAATATATCGTGATTTTGATAAGTTTGAAAAATGTTCAAAATGTGAACTGCGTGGTTTTTGCCGCGGCTGCCCGGCGGTTTCATATGGCACAACCGGAAATTTTTACGGTGCAGACCCACAATGTTGGAAAGAGGTAGAGTAAAATGTTAATAGATATTATAAAATCGCGTCATTCAATACGCAAATATACTGAAAAACAAATAAGCCGAAAGGATATGGAACTCATTTTAGAAGCGGGTAATTTTGCTCCCAATGCCGGCGGAGGTCAACGCAGTATGATGATTGGCATACGTAACAAGGAATTGACCGAGAAAATAGGCATTATGAATTTAGCTAAATTTAACCGAAATAATCTTGCAGGCTCATATGTTTCAAAGGAACAGCCAAGCAATATTGATGACCCAAATATAAAGAATGGATTTTACGGTGCGCCGAGCGTTGTTGCAATATTCGGACAAAATAATTTTCTGTTTCGTATAGCGGACGCTTTTTGCTGTGCGGAAAATATGATATTGCAGGCAACAGAGCTTGGAATTTCATCTTGTATCATTTCACGCGGCGAGGAAACATTTATCAGTGATGAGGGCAAAGCATTGCTGAAAGAGTGGGAAATCCCTGAAAATTACAGTGCGATTTGCTTTGTTATTTTGGGATATATAGACGGAGATCAGCCGCAAAGTAAACCTCGAAAACCCGGCAGAGCGCAAATTATTGAATAAACTTTATTCTTTTCAAGTATTTATCGTAAAATTGAGGTGATATATAATGTTTTCAAGATTATCAGCAAAAGCAACCGCCAAAACATATTTAAACAAAATAGAAAAACTAAAATATGAATTAGAAAATACGAACGCTGTTGTAATTGGTGCCGGTGCAGGACTTTCAACCTCTGCGGGATTTATCTATAACGGAGAGCGTTTCAAAGAATATTTTTCTGATTTTGAAAAATGCTACGGTTTTCACGATATGTATTCAGGCGGATTTTATAAGTATAAATCAACAGAGGAATTTTGGGCATATTGGTCGAGATATATCTATATCAATCGATATATGGACTCGCCTAAGCCTGTATATAGTGATTTATTAAATCTTATTAAAAATAAGGACTATTTTGTAATCACTACAAATGTCGACCATTGTTTTCAAAAGGCTGGCATTGATAAAAAGCGTTTGTATTACACACAAGGCGATTATGGTTTGTTCCAATGCAGTGAACCTTGCTGTAATGAAACCTTTGAAAACAAGGATACTATAATTAATATGATAAAACATCAGAAGAATATGAAAATACCGTCAGACCTTATTCCAAAGTGTCCGCATTGCAGAAAGCCGCTTACTATGAATTTACGCAGTGATGATAAATTTGTACAAGATAAGGGTTGGGATAATGCAGCGGAACGCTATGAGAATTTTCTACGCACACGTCAAAATCAGCACATTTTATATTTGGAACTTGGAGTTGGATATAATACGCCTGTTATAATCAAATACCCGTTTTGGCAGATGACCGCAAAAAATTCAAAAGCGACATATGCTTGTATCAATTACGGCGAAGCAGTTTGCCCGAAAGAAATTGAAAATCAATCAATTTGCATTAATGACGATATAGGAGATACATTGCTAAAACTATTAGTATAAGAGGCTCATAAAGAAATAAAAAATAAATATATATCCGCACTAAAAACAGCATATTAAGTGAAAACCGATTTAAAATGCTTGCTGAACAGTACAAATGGAAACAAGCGGAATTGAAAGTAAAGATCTAAACTTTATTTATTCCCTCACATTTCACTATCTATAGGCTTACAATAAATTATTGACTTATTTCTCTTTAATTGTTATACTATAAATATATTTAGCTCTGACAAGCTATAAATTAACAGGAGGCGTAATAATGAATCCAATTGAAGTCAGAAATATTAAAATTGGAGAAGGTATACCCAAAATTTGTCTTCCTATTGTAGGTCATACTCAATATGAAATCACATCACAGGCAATGACAATAGCATCATTAAAGCCTGATATTGTAGAATTTCGAGCCGATTGGTATGATGAATGTTCTAATAAGGACAATCTTATTGAAATGCTTAGCCTTATTAGAAAACTTATTGATAATACTCCATTACTTTTCACATTTCGTACTGTTATTGAGGGTGGCGTACAGAATGTAGAAAAGGCAGAATACCTTAGAATTAATAAAGCTGCAATTGAAAGCAAACTTATTGATATGGTAGATATTGAGCTAATGATTGGGGATGAAGATGTAAGCGATCTTATAACCTTGGCTCACAATAATAATGTTGTTGTAGTCTTATCAAATCATGATTTTGAAAAGACTCCTGACACAGATATTTTAATTAGTCGTATGGAAAAAATGATTAAGTTAGGTGCAGATATACCAAAAATAGCAGTTATGCCAAACAGCAACAAAGATGTTCTTAACCTACTGGAATTAACTGATACATTTTCAACAAAACACTCTGACTATCCCATCATAACAATGTCAATGGATGGTCGTGGAGTTATCAGCAGGCTTGCAGGTGAAATTTTCGGCTCAGCTATAACCTTTGGCTGTGCAAGAAAAGCATCAGCTCCGGGTCAGATAGAAGCCGGTGAATTAGCTGTTACTCTTAGAATTTTACACTCAAACTTATATCACAAAGAAATATAAAAATAAAGCTCCCTGACAGGAGCTTTATTTTTTTAATTATTCAAATTTAGCAATAAAAACAGGTGGATTTTCCTGACACTGGAGCATATAAGCAATTGTAGAATTAATATCCTGAGCCTCATTAAACTCAAGCTTTTTATCCTCACCGATATATCCTATAAGCCTTTTACCATTTTCAAGCTGTATATAAGCAAATCTGCCACAGCCACAGGCATACATTGTACTCTTATCAGCTTCGGTCATCATATTAAGCTGAATAAGAGAATTTGCAATTTCTTCCATCTCAGCAGTTTTTATTTCACCAAAATCAGAAATATTGTAAACCGGCATTAATCCTAAATCCATATCCGGATAATCTGAGTTAATATCAATATATGAGCTTTCCGCATAGGCAAGCTTGTCATTAATAACCCTCCAGCCGCTCTCATCATTCACTAAAGCAATTTCCTGAATATATGCAGGATTTTTAACTTCATTAGCCACAACAACAGCATATTTGTTATCTTTGGCAATATGCTTAATATCAACACCTTCGCCATCAAGACCTGAAGCAGTAATAATTGCTGTATGCTCTTCAGTACCCCTTATAGGATTAATAATATCACCATGCGTCGGAGCATACTTCATAAGAAGATTTTTAAATTCCTTTTCAGTAAATATAAAGTCATCACCTGATGTTGAAACTATATAATAGCCGCTACTTGAATTTATAGATACAAATATTGAAAGCTCTTCATTATTCATATTAGGATTAACATCACTTGGTTTAACATAAAGAATATCCATTTCCTTTAGGATATCCTCATCTAAATTACTATCATTAACCAAATCAGATACCATTATATTTGTTTTGTCTCTGTAACTGTATAAAAGACCATATTGACTTGTAAGCACCATTTCTCCCTTATTCTCATTAAAATACTCCTGAGCCTGTCCAACTAAATCCTTCATATCTGCTTTAAGCTCGTCATTTAACTCAATATCTGAAAGACCAACAGCTATTTCCGTAATATTACTTTTTCTGTAGATACAATATCCAATACTGCCGCACACAACAACTGCAACAGCAACTAAAACAGCAATTATTATATTTTTCTTTGATTTTTTATTTTTACCAATACTGCTGTCAAAACTCACATCATTCCCCATCAGTATATTCACTCTCCTTATCCCTTATTGTTTCAAACACATCTTCTATTTCCTTTTTATGAATTTCCAAAAGCTCTGCAACTTTTTCTTCAAGAATTGAAATATCCTCATTATAATCAATTATAAGCTCCCACACAGGATTATAATCATCATCAGCATCAATAACCTCAGCCTTTCCTAAAAAGCACTCAGGGTCATAATAATCATAAATAGCAGAATACTCCCAATCCTCAACATTTCTTTCCGTTGAAAGTTTAATGTGAAGTTTTCTTACCTGCTCTTCATCAACTGCAAAAATATTGACAATATATTCAACATTTTCTGTTAAATCAAGGCTTGCAAGCTCTTTTTCCAAAAAACCGGTATTTTTATTTTTAAGCATAATTACAATAATAGTATCTTCCATATAAATAATGTCCCCCTTATTCAACAACCTCATCCCAACTATGCCTATGTAAATGTCCCTCAAAGCAGCACCCCTTAAAGCCGTTCTGCCTTAAAGCCTCATATAGCACAATCGCAACGGAATTTGAAAGATTAAGACTTCTGTACTGTTCAAGCATAGGTATTCTTACACAAGTTTCCCTGTATTTCAAAAGAATTTCTTCAGGAATACCACTGCCTTCACTGCCAAACATAATAAAATCATTTTCATCATACTTAACATCAGTATAACAGTTCTGTGCCTTTGTTGTTGCCATATATATCTTAGCATTAGGATTTTTCTCAACAAAATCTTCAAAATTATCGTAATATGTTACGTCTAAATCCTTCCAATAATCCATACCTGCCCTTTTCAATGTTTTGTCATTAATTAAAAAGCCAAGCGGCCTTATAAGATGAAGCCTTGTACCTGTTGCAACACAGGTACGTCCAATGTTGCCGGTATTCATAGGTATTTCCGGCTGATGCAAAATTATATTCATATCAGTTCACACTTCCTATTATTAATTATTTCTATATTACCACAAAATGATTTGTTTTACAATAATATTGAATATTTTTTATTTTTTTAACAATATAAAACCAATTTCCTGCACCAATCACCTAAAAATTATATAGCTTTTTAAATTTTTTAATATATTGTGTAATATAGCTCATCCAAAATTCTTTCATATACCGGATTTTGATAATATGGAAAATGAATGCCAAACGCAATTAAACATATTGCCTAAATAAATTTGTTTTTTGTAAAATCTTACCATATAGGTAATACTTTTAAAGACTTGACAAAAAGCGATTTTTATATTATTATTAAATAACAATAATTATTAAAAGGGAGGGGTATTATGAATCAACTTGCAGAAAATTTAAAAGCAAACAAGCTTAAGGTAACACCACAGCGTTTAGCTATTTATACTTACCTTATGAATACAAAAAGCCATCCTACCGTAGAAACAATATATAATGACTTAAAAGATAACTTTCCAACAATGAGTCTTGCTACTGTTTATAAAACTGTTGCTTCTTTAAGAGATGTAAACCTTGTCAGAGAATTTAATGTCAGTGAGGACAGTAACCGCTATGATGCAAATACTGATGTGCACTCTCACGTTATATGCACAAAATGCCACAACGTATTTGATTATTACGGTAATATAGATATTCAGAAAAATATAAAAGAACTTCAGGATTTATCAGAATTTAAAATTGATTCCTATGATATTAACTTCTATGGTGTTTGCAAAAAATGTAAAAATTATGACTAAGTTTAGGCTGTTGATTTTCAACAGTCTTTTTTTATAATATAAATCCGCCTGATTTCAAAACCAAGCGGATTTAGAATTTATCCAATGTTTAAACGCTTAAGAAGATTTGTTACATCTAATATATCAACCTTGTTATCAGAATTTAAATCTCCGTTTTTAAGAGAATTTTCATTAGTAACAACATTTATCTCAGAAATATGTCTTAACATATCAGCAACATCCTTTATATCAACATTTCCATCTAAATTAAAGTCACCCTCCTTAGCAGGTTTTTCAAGAACAACCTTATTGTAATAAGCAGAGCCTGAGCTGTTATCATCAGTATAAATAATATACTCTCCATTCTCAGGTACAATAAAACTTATACTGTAAGTTCCATTCTTTGTTGCTTCAACCTTATCGCTTGCTTTAACAATAAAATCGCTTCCTTCAACCTTTGCAAGACTTAATCCAACGTAATTTCCTGCTTTTGAACTGTTATAATTAATAAATACCGTTATTTTATCATTTTTTTCTGCATTCAAGCCTATATAAAAACCTTCTGTTTTCACTGTTTTAGTATTTTTATCAAACTTAAATCCCATAGTACTGCTATAACTGCCGTTATGATATACGGAAAGCCCATTTACAACATAAAGAGTTTTTCCTGTAGTTTTATCTGCCCATGAACCATCAGTGAAATTCCATGTACTGGAGCTGCCGACTGCCATAGTAGTAGTAGTTTCAGTTGAATCTTCGCTTACCATACCTGTTGTAATTTCTGTTGTAATTTCTGTTGTAGTTTCCGTTGCAATTTCAGTTGTAATTTCCGTTGTAGTAGTTGCAACAGTAGGCATTGAACCATCCTGATATTCAAAGGCACCGACATCTATGGTATTTATTACTCTATAATTGTTGGCAAGATCAATATAGCTTCCCATATGACTCACTACATCGGAACTGCCAATATCTATACCGTAAGAGCCTGATTTTAAACTATAATCAGCATTAAACTCAGGTTTTCCGAAAGTATTGCTTCCTCCTGTCTGTGCATTAAATTCATCTATACCTGTAGCACTTCCCATTGCAAATTCGAAATAAATTTCATCCGCACCTAAAGGACTGTAAAATACATTATTACTAAAATTAACATTTAATACATATTCCTTAGACAAATCTCCGCCAATCATAGGATACTCTGTATTTTCTTTATATACAATGTTATTTCTAACATCAATACCATTGCACTTAACAAAGCAAAGCTCACCATTCCAGCCGCCTTCACCTTCACCATTATTTACAATAGTATTATTATATATTTTTGTATCTGTTACATAACCTGTTGCTTTCTTGTCATAACCACCGACTCTTATTCCTCCTGCACTGTTGTTATAAACAAGATTATTTCTGGCAATAATATTTTTAACAGGATAATCAGCCTGTAACTCTTCTGAACCAATTTCTATACCATACATACTACCATATATTATATTATTTTCAAGCACAATATCTCTTGCACCGTCTACATACAAGCCTGCACATTCAGCATAACTGCAAATTGATTTATATATAACATTTCCTGCTGCAACACCATACCTTGGCTGGTCTAGGGCAGGTACGGAGCAGTAGCCTGCATTTCCATAAAAATCTATACCTATATTTGTATTTTCATAAACCGTATTATTAATAATGTTTATATACTTAGCATTACCTGTTACTGAAACAGACTCACACCAACCTGTTGTATTATTATGTACAAGATTGTTTTCAATACAAATATTGTTAATTGAATTCTCTTCTGTTTTTCCTTCACCGTAGCAAAGAATTGCATTAGCCTCTCCGTTCTCATTTTCACCTGGCTTTGTTGTAAGAAGATCGTGAATATCGTTGTTTCTTATTATAATGTGATTTTCATTGCCATCAAGAAGTATACCCTGAGCAATTACAGAAGACAATCCTCCGATTTCAAGACCTTCAATCTTAATATAATCATTTCCGTCAAGATGTAATATTGCACCGTCATTTCCTTCTGTCATAGTCAGGTAAGGCTTTTCTCCCGGATAATTCCTTAAAGTAATATAATTCCCCTCTGTTCCTGATGACTTAAATGTATTAAGTGCAGTATATGTACCCTCTCTTAAATAAATTGTTTGACCCGCCTTAACAGTATCAAGTGCCTTCTGAACAGTTTTAAATGGTGCATCAACTGTACCTGCATTGGTATCGGCACCACTTGGTGAAACATAAAGTGCATTGTCAGATATAGTACTTGTACTTCCCTTTAATATTTCCTGTTTAAAAGCCTCGTCTCCATAAAGAGTAATTTTGTCCTTATACATAGGCACGCCACTCTGAACTATGGCATCCTCAGCTGCTGCATAATGAATATTATCAGCAGTTATAACATTTTCGGCAAACACATTGACTGAAAAGCTAAAAGTCAAAATTGTCGGTAAAATAAGTGTTTTTAAAAATCCTTTCATTTCATTCACTCCTCGTATAATAAGTTTTGACATCAAATTTAACTCTATTTATAAAATCTTTCAAATTTATATACTGACACATTACCTAATTGCTTTTCATAATTTTTATTGTACTACTATTGTCAGATTATGTCTATAGAAATTTTATTTTTATTAATTTTTATTAATTATGCACAAAAACACCCTGTCACAATTAAATTGCAACAGGGTAAAAAAAACTTTTATTATTTTGGCAATTCAATGACAGGCTTATCCTTATTAGGTCTGTAAAGTACAAATTTTCTTCCTATAACCTGAACAACTTCCGCTCTTGATCTTTCTCCGCATATATAAGCTATATCCTTAACCTCGTCAAAGCAATTATCAAGCACATTACACTTAATAAGTTCTCTTGCCTCAAGTGCCTCGTCACAGCTTGCCACTACTTCAGGAGTAGCACCATTTTTTCCTATAGATACAACTGAATCAATTTTTGTAGCCATTTTTCTTAAAAATGCTCTTTGTTTACTTGTCATAATGCCCTCCTTTAATGATAAAATTCAAATTCCAAATCATAAATCTTAACTGTGTCACCTTCCTCAATTCCCTTTTCTTCAAGAGCAGCAATGATGCCCTTTTCTCTTAAATATCTTTGGAAAAAAGCAAAGCCCTTTTCAGTTTCAATATTAGTGTAGCCCATCATCCTTTCTACACCGACACCTTCAACAACAAAGTAGTGCTCGCTGTACTGCTCAATAGTAAACGGCTCTCTCTCCTCTGCCGCCTCTGCCTCAAGCTTATCGAAATCGTTATAGTCTTCTTCAAATACAATATCCTCTGGATAGTCCTTTAAAATAACAGCAACAGCCGCAAGCATTTCATCAAGACCTGTATTGGTTGCAGCAGAAATAGGGAACACCTTTACGGTATCAGACTCATACTTTTCCTTAATTCTGTAAAAGTTTTCTTTTGCCTCCGGAATGTCCATTTTGTTTACGGCAATAACTGTTGGTCTTTCAGAAAGACCTTCCTTGTATTTTTCAAGCTCCTCTTTAATTTTTTCAATATTTTCGATAGGGTCAGTTCCTTCAAGTGCTGCACCATCTACAACGTGAATAAAAACCTTAGTTCTCTCAACGTGCCTTAAAAATTCGTGTCCTAAGCCTATACCCTCGCTGGCACCCTCAATAAGTCCCGGAATATCAGCCATAACAAAGTCGTCACCCCACTTGCTTCTTACAACACCAAGATTTGGTGAAAGAGTAGTAAAATGATAATTTGCAATTTTAGGGTTTGCGTTTGTTACCATGGAAAGAAGTGTTGATTTACCCACATTAGGAAAACCTACAAGACCAACATCAGCAATAAGCTTAAGCTCTAAAATAACATCATATTCCTTTGATGTTCTGCCTCTTTCGGCATATCTTGGAGCCTGTCTTGTAGGAGTTGCAAAGTGTTGATTGCCTTTGCCACCCTTTCCTCCTTTAATAATAACCTTGGTTTCACCCTTATGAGTCATATCAGCCATTATTTTATTGGTAACAGCCTCTCTTATTACAGTACCTACAGGCACCTTAATAATAATGTCCTCACCGTCAGCACCCGTACAATTTCTCTTGCCGCCGTCACCGCCCGGAGATGCCTTAAACATTCTCTTATATCTGAAATCCAAAAGAGTATTCATACCCTCATCAGCCATAAAAATAATGTCGCCGCCCTTGCCGCCGTCACCGCCGTCAGGTCCGCCGTGAGTTATATACTTTGCTCTGTAAAAGCTTACAGCACCATTTCCGCCGTTGCCGCCCTTAATATGAATTTTAGCTCTATCTACAAACATTATTTCACTCCCTCTCCAAACATACGAAATCATCTCTTTTATGTTATGCACATTTTCACTTCACAATTCAATAACTATGGAACAAAAATCTTCATAACAAATATTTAAAAAGACTGACCTAAAAGCACTTATTAGGTCAGTCCACTTTTTGGTTAATTATTAATTACTCAGCTACAGGGTAAACAGAAACCTGCTTCTTATCCTTACCCTTTCTCTCGTACTTAACTCTACCATCAACAAGAGCGAATAATGTATCATTACCGCCAATACCAACATTAGTACCCGGATGGATCTTAGTACCTCTCTGAGTGTAAAGAATGTTGCCGGCCTTAACAATCTGACCGTCAGCTCTCTTAGCACCTAATCTCTTAGACTCAGAGTCACGACCGTTCTTAGTAGAACCAACACCCTTCTTATGAGCAAATAACTGAAGGTTAATTCTTAACATCACTTGCACCTCCTAATCATAAACGATTATATCATCTTTGTAACTTTCTTCAATAGATTTGTAACCAAGGACTAAACTCTTTAACAAAAGCTCTGCCTTACCCTCATCATCAAACCTTGACACAGTAAGCACTGCATCACCGCCTTCAGCAGCTATGTCAACTGAAAACTCTGCTGATGTAAACACTTCAATACTGTTGCAGGTATTAAGCAGAAGAATCGATACTGCGGAACACACAATAGGGTCACCATGATTTAAAATCTTGACTCCGCATATTTTATCCTCGGCATTTCTGATAACATTAATATTTATCATATTAACTAAACATTAGCCATTAATCTTTTCAATCTTTAACTGTGTGAAAGGCTGTCTGTGACCATTCTTCTTATGGAAGCCCTTCTTTGGCTTATACTTGTAAACGATAACCTTCTTAGCCTTACCGTCGCCCATAACTGTTGCATCAACTGTTGCAGCAGAAGCATCATTACCAAACTTGAAGTTGTCGCCATCGCATACAGCTAAAACCTTGTCAAAAGTATACTTAGAGTCAGCCTCAACACCTAACTTTTCTACAGTGATGATGTCACCCTCAGAAACCTTGTACTGCTTACCACCTGTTTCAATAATTGCGTACATTCCCTTGTACACCTCCTTAAACAAAACTCGCCGAATTTGGTGTGATTAAATCAACTTTTAAACCTATTCGTGCGGCATAACAAAAGTATTATATCACAGTAAAATATCATTGTCAACTAATTTTTTTCAATTTTTTGTAAAAACAACAATTTTCAATTTATATAATACTCTTAATACTTTCAACAAAATATGTTATAATAATTTTATTATTTTTTGTTATTTTAAATTCTCTACCCCACATCTATAACATCACTATCTCTTGCAGCCAACCAAATCCTATAAAACCCAAGCTCCTTTTTAACCGTTTTTAGTAAAAACACTATAACAGCAACATCATCAATCTGACCTGCAACGGGTATAAAATCAGGTATTAAATCAACAGGGCAAAGAATATATGCAATACATATACCTATAATTACACCGGTTCTCTTTGAAATATGCTTATAATCACCTTTAGCGCAATCTGTCAGCATAGAACAAAATGTCTTTATATCTGTTTTATAACCCACAAGCTGTGGTGTTGTATCCACAACCCGCATAATATTTTTAACAAATTTATTCACTTTATTAAGGCTTACCATATTTATCATTCCTTTGATAATTCAAAACTGCCTGAAATTTCCTGACCGTCAAAAGATACATTAATTTGTTTGCTCTGTGTTGTATACCCATCACACACAGCCTTGGCAACATAAGAACCTAAAGCAAGCTGTACCTTAGCACTTCCCTTACCAACATAATTGTCATCAATATAAATTTCTGCTTCAGAAGGAACAGCTGTTAATGTAACCATTCCGGACTGATTTAGCTTTTCAAGCTTAACTTTAAAAGTATTCTGATCTTTATCTACTGTAACATTTCCGCTAAAATTCTGATAACCGTCCTTTACTGCTCTAATTTTATATTCACCATAGGGAAGTAAAATAGACTGATCCTCATCGTACTCCTTATCATTAATATAAAGTGTGTAATCCTTGACATTTGAATAAACAGTTAAAGCACCTGTATTTACAATAACCTTTGATAAATCCAGTACATAAGGAGTATCTGAAGATATAGAAACCTCTTTTGTAATATCAGATATATTCTTACCCTTAACAACAACTACATGAGTACCCTCGCCAAGAGTCACAAAAGGATTGCTGACATCAACAGAAGTATCAACATTGTCAACTACAACCTTTGCATTTTTTATGTTATTAATATTCCTAAGCTCAAGAGTACCATGTCCCTGCTCAATAATAATGCTATATACTTTATCAACCACACCGTTATTATAGCCTGTAATTTTAACTGTATCCATGGGACTGATATTTTCAAGAGTAAGCTTATTGCCATTTTTATCAGTAACAGCTATAACATTTTCATCGTATTTATATGATGAATCCTTATGCTCCTTTGCTTCAACACCAAATTTAATAAGTTTAGCAGCTTTGTTAATTCTTGCACCTGTATCTCTGAAGGACCATGCATCCTCACATTCTTTAAGCTCCTTTAAGTTCTTTTCCTTATCAAAAACATATGTGTATAAGTCACCAACACTTATATCTTCTACAGATGTTGCCTTTGGAAAAATAGATTTATCAGTAACATTAACTGTATTTACGGTGTCATTTTTAAGATTTTTAAATGTTACAGTATATGCACCTTCTTCACTTGTGTCAACACCTGTAACAACAGCATCAATATCTGAACCGATAAGATTAGCCTGAGCCTGACCTGCAATGTCATTTGCTGAAAATGTATTTGTGGAAATTTCCCCTTCCGAATCTTCCATCATATATTTATAAACTACCGAAAAACTGCCTATACCGACAAACAGACCCATTACCATTACAAGAGTAATCATAACAGGTGTAATATTTCTTTTCTTTCTTCTATAATTAGTTAATTCATTTTTACTTTTTCCCTTAGCCATATTGACACTCCTATTTATATACTTTATTTATATTATGCAAAAGCTTTTATTTATTCCTACAGATTATATTTTATATGTAAATGAAACAAATAACAAGACTTTTTTTTAAATAAATTAAATATATTATTTATTGATTAATCTATTAATAGAAAATTATCATATTTTTTTGTAAAATTTGCACAAAAGATTAAATTTTTTAAATTTTTAATAA
>ENA-UOJJ01001769-UOJJ01001769.1-human-gut-metagenome-genome-assembly--contig:-CS66-NODE-1769-length-30186-cov-5.848661_pt1 | contig 30186 bp, 40 predicted proteins | sample MGYA00242343_ERZ723890 | MGnify/ENA metagenome assembly ERZ723890
ACCTTGAACGTGGCCTGTTCGCCCTGCCAGTTGGTCACATTGGCCGGGTAGCTGGGGTTCAGCACCGGCAGTTTTTTAACGATCCCAATGCGGTTCATAATCATGCAGTCGCCCATTTTATTTCACCACCTTAACCGTGACCGGCAGGTCGATCGTCGGCTTGTCCCCATAACAGTAAGCCGTCAGGCTGTCTGCTCCCGGCACCAGCCGCAGGATCTTGGCGAAATTCTCCTGCAGTTCTTCAAAATTGCCGGCCGTTGCTCCGGAATAATCCCAATCTGCCAGCGGCCGATCCTCGTTTTCCTCCATTCCGAGCACTGCAACGGTCTGGACATAGGGAATAGCAGATCCGCTCCAAGCGGATGCTAAAAACGTAGCGGAATAATCCGTCGCAGCCGCCTTTCCCTCCACGTCGGTTTTCAATGTCCGTACATTATCCTGCAGGTCGCCCAGATCCTTGGCGGTGATCGCGCGGTAGATCCGCTCGTCCTTTCCCCACTCCCCTGCCGTAGTCCCGTATACGCCCCGCTGCACCGTCAGAATGTTCCCGGTCTTGGCTGTCATCAGCACCACTTCCGCGTTTTCCTCTGTGCCGATGGTCAAAAGGTTCGGCGCGTCCGGCAGTACGGAAGCATCCGCTACCGTCACGCTGGTCTCGCCAGCGCCGATCGCTTCTTCAAGGGTAGTATAGGGGCTGTTATTCTGGGGCGGATACATCGTCAAAAGTTCTCCCATCAGTATTGCCCTCCCGTTTTGGATTGAATAAAGCCGATTGCCGTCGGCGTAATGGAAATGTAAGCCGCCATATCCGGCCGTATGCCGATGTTGATATACCGGCCGCGGGGGATCTTCCCATCCTCCCCTGCCAGATAGGCGGTAATATCGCCCTCAAAATCGGTTCCGATAGACGCTTTTTCTTCCCCGTTGATCAGAAGCACAGCGGCCTGCGGCGTTTCCTTCCCCCGCACGATCCCGTAGGTCAGGTCGTGGGTATGGTTGGGAATGGTCACGCTGTGGGTATGCCCGCCCAGACTGACCCGATGCCGGTGTCCGGGCAAGGAAATCGTCAGGGCCGGGATCGTGAAGCTCAACGTAAAATTCAGCGGATGCGTATGGCTCATGCTGTGCGTATGTCCACCAAAGGAATGCCGGTGATTGGTGATCACATGGTAATGCGCGCCGCCTTCACTGGTCGAGCCGCCGCTTACGCTGTGCTTGTGGCTGCCCGCCGTCGTGCAGCCGGGCTGACTGTAGCCCGTGGAACCCTCCGCCGCGCCGGTATCTTCCTTGTTGGAATAGCCCGTATCGCCGTCCCACCGCACCTGCGTGATCTTAACTTCGGTGGTCGCCGTTTCCTGCCCGCCTTCTTCGCTGGTGTAGCTGCCCCCGCCGCTGGCCCCGCTGGTGCGGGTGCTTCCGCCGCCGCTGGCCGCCATTTTGAAATCGCCGCGAAAGCGTTCCACCTTGACTTTCAACTGCACTTCGTTCATGATCTTGATATTCTTCGGAATGTACAGCGGATACACCAACGGGTTCTCCGCGTCCGCGTTTCCGCTCATCGGGCTGCCCCAGATCTGGGTCGCGCCCTGACTGTAGGTGCTTTCGATCCGCTGTCGTTGGGCAATGTCCGCCAGTTCCTTGGCCAGGTCTCCCGGCTGATTGGCAATGGTCAGCTCCACCCGGCCCGGTTCGTCGTCATACCGCTTTACCTTGGTGATGTAGGTGCGGTATTCATCCGGCGCAAAGAGGATCGTTTGCCCCGCTCGGGCGCTTCTGGCCAACGCCAGCCCGATCTCAGCCGCGTCCACATCGTACTCCACCCGTTCCCGGCTGCTTTCCTTCAATAACTGCTTTCCCATGGCCAGCAGTTCCCCTGCGTCCTCCATTTTCCGATCCACATACAGGCCGTCGATCAGCCCGTATTGGTCGATCGCTTCCTGCTCGGCCAGCAGATAGGGCAAACCGCCGTTCACGTCCCGGATATTGGTCTGGTTCACTCCCTCGCCGCTGCCAAGGCAGTACAGCCGGGTCACCACATTCTCGCCGGACTGGCTCTTTTTGCTGCTCAGCCAGTTCAGCCCTTTCATCACCCGAAAGTCCGGTTTTCCCTGCGGGTCGATCTTTTTCAGGCTCAGCCGCCACGGATAACGGCTGGTATCCGTTTCAAATCGGTAATATTGGGTAATGGGCTGAGGGATCGCCTGCACGATGGGCAACAGATGCTCATTGGAAAAGCCGTAGCTGTACAGTTCGTCAAAGTCGCATTCCCCAAGCTTCCAGTCGCTTCGATGGCTTAGCGCCCATTCCAGATTTTCACGGGTGGATACATTGTCCCGGGTCACGTCGCCAAAAAGCAGGGTGTCTGCCAGCGTGCCCAGCACGCCCTCGCCGGTGACGGACGTCACGCCCATGTTTTCATTGACTTCCTCTTCCAGCATCATGATGCGATACATTCCCCCGCTGCTTGCCCGGATGAAATGCCGTTTTTTAAGGTAGCGGCATTTTTCGTCTCCAGATGGGATCTGAAAAGTGTAAGACGGCACGTCATTCAGCACTTCCTCTTCCTCGCCGCCGAAGGCGTTCTGCAATACCGCCGTCCGTTTCAGGTTCAGGTCGTATACCTCGATCATAAATACCGCTCCCTGTACAGCACGCTGACCTTCAAACTTCCGCTGCCGCCGCTCTGAGCCGACAGGCTGGCCAATTCTCGGGCAAATTGCATCCAGTCGCCCTCATACTGGTCCAGCACATTTTCTCCGTCCAGCGTAGCCGTAAAAAAGTCGCTGTCGATCACCAGCTGGCCGCCTGCCGGAATTTTCAGCGTCGGAAAGCGCATCACCGTTGTCTTGTACTGTGTCCCGTCGATCACCACGTCCAGATTGGCATATTGCAGCCCATAGTCCGGCATAATGACGATCCGTCCCGTTGCGCCCATTTCCATGCTCTGCGCAGCCCGATAAGCCGTCTGGCACAGCGGAGCAGCCATCATTTGAAGTTCAGCCGCCAGCCGGTATGCCGGTGTGATACGTGCCGGCATACTAGCTTTCATCTGCATACTCTGGGCCATGCGGTAATTTTCACCATATCCCCAGCCCAGTTCGGCAGAAAAGCGCAGCGCCGTACTCAGGCTGTACTGAGGCCGAATGCTGGCTCCGGCTCCCGCCCCGATCCTCAAAGTCTGGACCATGATGTAGGTTTCCTGATATACCCTTCCGCCGCTTCGCCGATTAAAGGGCGTTCGGTTGAACTGCGCTGCCATTTCCGTCACCATTCCTTAGTTCAGCGCCACTTGGATCGTCCCGGCGTCAAAGTAGGCTTTCGCCCCGTTCTGCATGGCGTATTCGCCCGCGTTCTTCGCTGTCCATACCCGGTTTCCGCCGGTCGCGGCATCCAGGATCACGCCATAGGCCCACGTGCCCCAGTTGACGTTCGCGGCGGCGCTTTCCATGGCCGCGTTGTTCTGCATGGTCATCTGACCGCTTACCTGCTCGGCGGGTTCGGCAAAGGTCACCGCCATTCGGACATATCCCGTGCCGGTCAATTCCATGCCGCCGCTGGCCGGATCGCCATTGTACAGAGCCAGATAGCTCGTAAATCCGCTGATGGTCGTTCCGCGCAGCCAGTTCAGCACACGCATCTTGTAAGAAGCGTCCATGTTTCCTGCGCTCAGGCTCAGCTGCACGTTGCCACTCTGGATCCGCGGACTGGTTTCGGACGTCAGTACGATGTTGTTATTCAGCGCAGTGTAACACAGCATGTTGCCGCCGGTCTGAGCGTCGAACACCGCCACATGAGTCACGGTGCCGCTGCTTCCGGGAGGGGTGGGAAATACCAGTGCCTCGCTGTTCGTGCAGCCGACCGTGTTTCCGCTGGCCGTGGGAGCCGTCAACTGCAGCTGTTGGCGCACATACCCCTCATAGCTCACCTCCGTACCGCCGGTTCCGCTTTCACCGGGGTTGGAAAGAAACATTCCCACCCACACGCTGACCGGCGCCGCTGCCGCCGTGCCCCGCATGGCGTTCAGCATTTTCGTTTCCATATAGTTCGTCATGGCAGACATGGGTCATACCCTCTCTTTCATCGTGATAGTCAGGCCCTGCACCGCAGCACCCGTCTGATTGGTAATGGTAATCCGGGTGGGTGCACGGGCCGTTCCGGCGTATTCCAGCTTTTTTTCACCCGTAAAGTTCTCCGTCACCTGCTTGCCGTAGGCAAAAGGCTCGCATACAAAAACCAGCTGAAATTTCCGTGCTTTGCCAACCACCCGTTCGATGGACGTGGAGTCATAAATGCGGCCCACATAGTACTTTCCCGGCTCGTCCCACAGACGGATCTCCGCTTTCCGGCTCAGTTCGTAGCTCAGTTCCCGGCACTGTTCCCGGGTCAGCAGCGCCCCGCAGGTAATGACCAGCTTCCGTTCGTCATAGTTTTCCGCGCCGTAGTCCCACGTGCCGTCCCGGCTGGGGATCTCCACCTTTCTCTCCCGCAGGTCAGGAGCCAGTACATCCTCCGTTTTTTCAACGATCAGTCCGTATTTTTCCCGCATGTCCACGCCGCTGAAGGAAAAGCTGTGTTTGAGCATCTTACATCACGATCCCCTTGTGCCGAAGCTCCCGCTTCAGTTTTTTCACCAGATCCTCATTGCCTTCCCGGCTCCCGCCGTGAATGTGGATCACAATATTCTGATTATTGTAGGTTTCCGTGTTCATGGGCCAACGGGCCATATAGCCATAGTTGGCCATATCCTCCGCCCGGCTGGCTCGTGCCGCTGCCCGGCTCAATACCCGCTCGCCCTCGTGCAGCTGGGCCAAATAGCCGTCATAGGGAACATAGTCCAAGCCCTGAGCGTTCGGTGTATAGACCGTTGTCCGGGTCGCCGCTCTCGGCAGACTTAACCCGATAGACGGAGCCTTGATCCCGGCCAGCACTGCGTTGATCTGTGCCACGGCGTCCTGCAGTCCCGGAATACTGCTGTTGATTCCGGCGATCAGCCCCTGCACGGTCTCTACGCCTGCCTGTGTGGCCGCCGTCTCCTGATTCATGGCCTCCACCGTGCTGTTCCACTTGTCCTGAATGGCCTGTGCCTTCGTCTCAAAGTCCGTCTGTGCTGCGGCCATGATCTCGGCCAGGTTGTCCTTGCCTTCGCTGATTTTGCCGAAAGACTCATTGATATTGGCCACTTCATCATCGCTGGCAGTAGCCAAACCGGCCAGAATGGCCGCGCTCTGGGCAGTGCCGTCGCTCAGCGCGGCGATCACCTCCGGCGATACGCCTCTTTCCTGCGCCGCCTTCATGTTTTCGCCGTATTGTTCCATGAACACCAGCTGGCTTTGCAGCGCTTCGACCGTGTCCTTGGCGCTCTGCGGTACGATCTCGGCGATCTGTTCAAAGCCATGCACAGTGCTTTCGATCTGCTGCAATGCCGCTTCTTTGGCCGCCTGCTGCACAGCGATCAAATTTTCCAGCTCCGCCGCCATATTCTGAAAGGTTTCTACCTGCGCGTTGACCGCCTCGCTGACATCATTTCCGGATTTATCAGCGTTGGAAACCATGTCGCCAATGGTCTCGCTGAGCCCCTGATAGGCTTCCTTTGCCGCCTCCACCTTTTCTTCGCCATCCGCTACAGCCTGCGTCAGGTTGTCCACTTCGGTGTAAGCCTCTCGATTGGCTCCTTTCAGCGCATTGCATTCCTGCGTCAGCTGATCCACCTTTTGCGCCGCTTCCCCAAGCACCGGCACAGCGCGCGGATCCATTCCCGGCGTCCATGTCCCGTTCGCCTTTGCCTCCTGCATCGCCGCACTGAGTTCATTCTGCGCCTGTGCCAGTTCGTGCTCTTTTAGAATAATGTTGTCGTAAATAGGGCCGTGTTCCGCTCTGGCTTTGGCCAAGGCAGCCTGATTCTCAAAAAGCTCTTTTTCCGCGTCTACGATCGCTGTCAGATAATCGGAAAGCGCCTGCTGCTTTGCCTGCTGAATGGCCAATTTTTCCCACGCGTTCACATTTTCCAGAAGCGCCGCCGTTCCGCCCTCGATGGCTCCTGTTTCCATGTCGATCTTTCCGGCCAGATCGGGCACCACTTCCGTCAGGGCAGTCAGTACGGCTTTCCATTCGGTCGTGTTGTGTGCTGCGTCTCCCAGTTCACTTTCCATGTCCTGCAGGCGCTGTATCAGGTTGCGCGCGCTTTCCGCACTGGCCTCGATCTCCGTACTGTCTGCCGCGATCTGCTCCTTGGCATTGGTAAAAGCGGCTGGCAGTTTTCCCGCGTCCGCAGTCAATTCCGCTACTGTGTTGTCGCTGGTCAGCGCCAGGGCGGCAATGGCCGTTCCAAAGGCTGCTACCGCTGCGATCGCCAGAACCCAGGGGTTCGCCGCAACGGTCGCGTTCAGCAGCGCCATGGCCGTTTGGGCCAGCTTGATGCCCGCAGCTGCTACAGCCAGCGTCCCCACAAACGCTCCAATGGCCCCTACGGCCGCTGTAACCAGCGGCACCAGTTCCTGATTGGCGTTCACATAATCGCTGGCCCAGTCCAACAGATCTGTTCCTGCCTCCGCCGCCTTGGCCAGCGCCGGGCGAAGCTGATTGCCGATAGCGATTTTCAGCCGCTCGCTGGCATTTTGCAAAAGCGTCATCTTGCTCTCCGTCGTGGCATACCGGGTCGCGGCCTCGTTGGTCAACGCCGTGTTTTCCTGCCAGGCGGTATTGGCCGTCCGAATGGCATTGCTCAGCAGATGATTTTTCTGCTCGGCGCTGTTCAGGCTGGTCACCATGCGCACCAGGCGGCTATCGTTCAGGCCCAACGCCACCAGCGTACTCATGGCGCTTTCTTCTGTGGTTCCAAGACTTTGAATAAAGGTGGTCAGCGCCCCGGTAGCGTCCTTGCCCCACAAAGAAGCAAACTCCTGCGCGCTCATTCCCGCCGCGGCCGCCCATTCGTCCAGCCCGTTTCCTGTCTCCACTGCCAGCTGCATCTTCTGGATCAGGGTAGACATGCTGGTGCCGCCTGCTCCTGCCTCAATGCCCACGCTGGTCACGGCGGCGCTCAGGGCCAGCATATCCGCCTCGCTCATGCCTGCATTAGTCCCCGCAGCGGCAATGCTCTGCGCCATGTCCGTGATTTTCTTCTCGTTGGTGGCAAAGTTGTTGCCCAGATCTACGATGGTACTGCCCAAATTGCTGTACAGGCTGGCGTCCATACCCGTCACTGTGGCGAACTGCGCCAGCATCGTAGCCGCTTCTTCACTGGTCATGTTGGTAGCAGTGCCCAGCTGAGCCATAACCTCCGTAAAACCGGCCAGATCCTCCTTGGCAATGCCCAGCTGTCCGCCCACCTCGGCAATGCCCGCCAGCTCCGTAGTCGTCATGGGAATGGTCTTGCTCATGTCCAGAATGCTCTGGCCCATAGCGTCCAACTCAGCGGCGCTCATATCGCTGGTTTTGGCCACGCCCGCCATGGCGCTTTCAAATTCAATGCTGCTGTCGGTGCAGGCTTTCAGCGCATCCTTGATCTTTCCGAGGGCTTCCATCACCCCGGCGGCAGCCAGCGCGGAAGCCAACGCATCCATAGCGTTGCTGGTCTTCTGGCCCATTTCCTCGCTTTTTTCGCCGGTATCCTTCACAGCCTTGCCCATGCCGTCGATGCTGGTGGCGCATCCATCGGCGCTGTTCTTGGCCTCATCCAGATGTTTGCCCGTTTGCTCCAGTTCCTGTTCCAGCTTATTAACGTTGGCCTCGGCCTTGTTGGCGGCCACCGAGTGCCGGTTCAGGGCATCCTCAGCCTTTCCCTGAGCAGCCTCATACCTCGTTACTTCTGCCTGCGCATCAGCAAGGGCTTTCTTGTACTCGTCCGTCCCCTTTGCGGCATCATCCGTCCCACTTTCCAGTGCAGCCAGTTTGCGCTTGGCTTCTTCCAGTTTGGTGCCGTACTGTTCTACCTGTGCCCGGCTGCGCTCGACGGCGTTTTTCTCCAGTTCCAGCTTTTTCTGAGCAGAGTCCAGCACGCCGCTCAGGGCTGTATATTTCTGCTGAAGCGCCTGAACAGTATTCTGCTGGCCACGGAAGGCCGAGTTTACCTTCTCCAGTTCGCTTTTGGTCAGGCTATACTCCTGATTGATGTTTTTCAATGCCGCCCGGTATTCGGCTTCTCCCTCCAGCACGATCCGGGTGGATGTGTTACGCGTGCCGCTCATCCGTTCACTCTCCTCTGCTCCGGGCAGCCTCTCGTGCTTCTCGCGCCTGCTGTTCCCGGGCCTTGGCGATTTGGATCACCTGCGAAAGCTCCATCTGCAGCGCTTCATCCGGCCGCAGCCCCAAGCTCAGCGTCATAGCGATATACCCGGCTTTCGTCATCCGATGGCCGTTTTTTTTTCAAGTTCGGCCAGCACTTCATCCACCTCGCCGGTCTCTTCCTCCGCTTCCAGCCCCCGGTTGATCGCCTCGATGCACCTGCCTTTGAGTTTTATCTCCTGCAGGGGTGTCAGCAGTGCGTCCATCTGCTCCCGGCTGGGCAGTTCCCGTCGGTCGTGCCCCATGGCGCGGCGGCAAAGCTCCGCTTCCTCCATCAGCACCGTCAGCACATCCAGCAGCGCGCCGTGCCCTTCCCGTCCCGGCTGCAAAACAGCCGCAGCGCAGCCGTCCGGGTATTTTTCTCCCAGCGCGAAATGAGCCCTTGCATTGTATAAAAGAGGGAAATCATTGATTTTCATTCTTTTTTCCTTTCATCCGCAAGCGCTTGCGGATCCGCCAGCAAACAGCGCCGGAAGGGACGCTTTCCTTCCGGCGCTGTTTGCTTCGCGTCCCCTTTTTTAGAAAATCACTGCGATTTTGTGGTCCGCCGTCACGCTGGCAAGGGTATACTTGCCGCCGCTCAGGCTGCTGGTCACGTCCTGACCATTGTCGTACACCTTAGTCGGCGTGCCGGTGATGGTCAGTTCAAAGGCGCTCTTGTCGGCTGCATAGCCGCCCGTGTAGTCCACGCTCTTGTTCGGGCCGGTGCCCTGAGCCTGCACCTCGATAGCGTGCCATGCCGCCACATTGAGCAGTGTGTCCACATACGCCTTGGCCGCCGCCTCGGTAGTGAACTCCTTCATGCGCCGCCAGGGGCCATAATTGGGCTGCAGCACCGTGCAGCTGATGGGCTGGGTGCCGAAGCTCACACTGGCGGTCTTGGTGTTGTTATCCTCATCGGGCACCTTGCTCTTTACCTTGCTCAGTACCCATGCGCGGAACTTGCGCACATTGTTGAGCAGGATCACCTGTACGCCGCCCACGCCCATATAAGGCGCGTTGTCTTCGCTGCTCTGCTGCAGCTCGCCGTCCACATACTTGGCTCCGTACATGTAGGCCTGATCTGCCAGCGCAATGTTGTCCACCTCGGCGGTAAACGTGCCGGAGGCAAATTCGCTCATGCTTTCGGCAATCTGATCGTCCGCCCACAGTTCGCCCTCGCTGTTGGTAATGCTCAGATTGCTGCTCACTGCCTTGCCCAGCTGCTTTCCCGCTTCGTAGGTAGGCTCGGCGTCCATAGGCTCCGTCTTCATCTTCGCCCCGCAGAAATACTTAAAACCGATTCTGGCCATTTTGTTTTCTCCTTTCTGATACTAAAAAAGCGAAGCTGTTCAAAGCCCCGCTTTTTTCAGGTATTTGTCCACGATTTTGTCCGCCGCTTTTCCCAGATTTCCGTCCTCCTGCTCGATGGCCATCTGAATAAAGGGGCGGGCCGGTTGGTTCGTTTTCCCATACTCATTGATGAAGGCAATCTCACCGATGCGGTTGCCATGAGCCGTGCCCTCAAAGGTAATACGCGCCTCCGCGCCGTTCCCGGTGGAAAAAGGCGTTTTGACGTGCATACCGGCTTTTACATCCCCAGCGTAGTACGGGCCCTGCAGCATGCTTTCCGCCGTTTTCTGCTGGGCCTCATACAAAATGTCCTGCTGCTCGGTCACGATCTCCAGCGCCATTTCTTCCGTCTCTTCCCCCAACTGCTGCAAGTCGTCCATCAGGGCTTCAATGTCGCCAAATTCAATCCGCGCCATCGTATTCCACCCCCAGCACCGTCTGTGTCTCAAACAGCAGCCGCCGTTTCGCCCCATCAGTCGTGACCGCGTCGCTGCTTACATCCGTCACGCTGGGCCATGGCCACCCGTGTTCTGCGCACAGCCGCTGGATCTGCCGCCGAAGCTTCGTGGTATCCTCGGTCATGGGCGTATGCAGGTATAGATTCACCAGCACTCTCTCATACTGGGCGTTATCATCCGCGTATCCGTCCGGCACGAACATCGTTTCGAATACGATATACCGTTCCGCCGCGCCTGTATACACATGCTGTGCCACCGGCATTTCCAGCGGAGCCAGCAAATCACGGATCTCTTTTTCCAGCGTCATGCCTTCACCACCCGCCGCACGTAGATTTCCAGCGTTTTGTGCCGTCCTTCCACATCGTTCAGATTCACGATCTCCCATTCCTGCCCGGCAGGGTCGTCTTTTCTTCGACAGCGGCTTTGTGCTGTTATTTGGGGCGTATACCGGGTGGTCAGGGTGGCCGTCTGTTCCAGATTCAGCCGCATATTTTCCATGGCCTCGCTGCCGTGGGCTGTCGCCCATTTGCAGGCGACCGGCCCGGAGAATAAAGCTTTTTCCGTTTCCGTGGGGAAGCCGTTTGCGTTAATGCCGTGTTCTACGGAGTAGAACTCCACCGCCGTCCGCATTTCTCCGGTGCGCACGCTTTTCGCCATCAGAACCACCAGTCCTTATTCTGGTTCAGCAGGTTCTTTACCGCCATGCCCACCTCTACGCTGGTCACGCTGCCCACTACTACGGCCTCCCGGTTATCATACCAGTGGCCGACCAGCAGCAGGATCGCCTGCTGTACCGTTGCGGGCAGCTCCAGTGTCCCAGCCTCGTAGGTAATGATAGGGGTTTCCACATTTTCCGGCAGGTCTGAAAAGCAGAGCAGGCTCCGTCCCGCGTCCAGCCGATAGGCGGACGCGGGAACGGTTTCCACGCTCTCGTCTTTTCGGGTGACGGTCACGCTGACGATGCGGCGGATCGGCGGCCGGGGAAGCGTCATCGTTTTCTCCAGCCGGTCGGGCAGCGCTTCCAGCGTTTGCGTTCCCAGCGACAACCCCGTATAATTTTCACAGTATTCCCGGGCGGCGCGTATCAGCTGCCGCAGATAGTCGTTCTCGCTGCTGTCGTCCGGAATGCCGCGCAGGTGTGTGTCCCGCACCATTTTCAGATCAATGGGCTCATCCGTGGGCGGTGCCGTCACCCGAAAGCGCATCATAGCGTCAGCCCCTCTTTCTTTCAGGCTTGCGCCGCGGTTCTTCGGCCTTCTGTTCCGCTTTTTCGGCGGGCTGCTCCGTTTCTTCGGGCGTTTGTTCCGCTTCTTCGGTGGATTGCTCCATTTCCGCGGGCATTTGCTCCGCTTCTGCCGTCCGAGGCTGTTCCAGCAGCACGGCGTAACCGCCCTCCGCCAGCATTCGGGCCTCGCTTTCAGGCACGTCCACCACCTGACCGGGATAGATCGTCCCTTCCGGGCCGGAGGACCGGGTCTTGAATTTTACTTTCATAGGGGCCTCCTTACTGTGCCAGCACAGCGCCGTCCAGCATGTCGCCCATCTGAGCGGGCAGAGCGCCGCCGTTGTACAGGATTGCCAGTACCGCCGGGACGTCCGCCACGGCGGTTTCCCGTTTCACCTTGACCCGCATATACCGTTTGCAGGGATTCACTACGTCCAGCACCAGCAGCTTGCCGTTGCCGTCGCCATCGGAGGCGGCGGTGTGCTGCACCAGCGCAGCACTTTCCACACCGTCGCTCAGGTCGGCAGTGTCCCCCTGCACCACGCTCAGGGCAACCTTGGCCGTGGCTTTGATGCCGCTGCCCATCAGACAGACGAACGCCGCGCTTCGGTAGCCCTGCATGTCCACGATCACCGCGTCGGCGATCTCAGTTGCGGCAGCCGCAGCGCCGGCTTTGACTACCAGCAGCTTGACAGATTCCTTCATGCTTCCAATCATCGTCTTTTCCTCCTTTTTCCTCTACGGGAAGCCCAGCGGCTTTGGAAGATCGGCGTGGGCTTCCCGTTTTCCTGTCAGGTTAGGCCAGCTTCACGCGGGCGAAGCATTCCTCCAGCACCGGCATACCGTCTGTGCTCATCCGGGCCAGATAGTCGATCTGATTGTTGCGGGCGTACAGCTCCGCCAGCACGCGGATCTCCATCCCCTCGCTGTCGCAGATCCAGTAGTTGCTGAAATCGCCCAGCAGTCCCACATACTTGCCGGTGGTGAAGGTATTGGGCGCGTATTCGCTCAGCACCACAGGGCGGCCCAGCAGCATGTCCGGCGCATCCTTCGTTACGGAGGGCTGGAGCAGGTACTGACCGTCGCTGTCCTTCAGCTTGGCGATCATTTTCATGGCGTCCCGATGGAACAGCCAGCGCAGCTTGTTCTGATACTGCTGCTTGATGGAATACTTGGCGTTCATCAGTCCGTCGAAGGTAACAGCGGTCGCCGTGTTGTCAGCGGCCACGTCTCGGGCGGTGGAAATGCCCGCGTCATTGGCGGTGAATACGCCCAGAGGCTTGTCCACACCATCGCCGCTCATATAGGCTTCTTCCATCAGTTCGCCCAGATCATAGGCCATTTCGGCACGCACGATGCCGTCTACCTGAGGCGCGTTGGCGATCAGGGTACGGCTCAGCAGGATCTCGGCAGTCATGGGGTTAGGCTTGAACTCCCGCTTGCCGAAAGCAAGGGTATTATCCGGGGTCGGAGCGCTTACTTCCGTGCCCCAGGCAGCGCTGTTCATCCGGGCGGTGCGCTTGGGGAAGCCAAGGCTCTGCGCGCCCTGCAGCGTGTAGCGCCTGCACAGGCTGCGGAAGGGCAGCGCATTGTCCAGCTCGGCGATCAGATCGGCCACAAACCTTTCCGGGGCCACCAGATAGCCTGCCTGAGTGGGGTCGGCCATCTGCAGACTGTTGTAGGCCTGCAGGGTCTCACCGCTGCCGGTGCGCAGGTGATTGACAAACGCTTCGTGCTGCCGTTCATCCCGGGGCGCTTCATTTTCATGGGGTTCTTCGCCCATCAGCCGGTCGCGGGCCTGACGTCTCCGAGCCGCGTCAATACTGGCCGTCAGTTCGTCGAAACGGTTCTCCAGATTGTGGTAGGTGTCTGCGTCGGTGCCCTCCATGGGGCGGTCGTTGTACTGGTTCTGCAGTCTCTGCAGGGAATCATAGACCCGGGCCCGCTCCTGCAGCATTTCATTCAGTTCCATCCGTTCATTCCTCCATTTTCATCTTTTTGTTCATCAGTTCCAGACGGCGTTTCCGTGCTTCCATCTGTGCGGAAATTCTAGCGGAATCCTCCGCCGGGGTTTTATCTGTCACGGGCTGAGGGGGTTCCTCCCCGTCGGCAGGCGGTTCTTCGCCGGTTCCTTCCGGCTCATCGTCCCAGTCCTCCAAAAGATCGGCCGGCACATTGGAATACCGGGCAAAATAGGAACGGCTGACGCAGGCGGCGACTTTTTTCGCTTCTTCTACCGCCGTGCAGAAGCCCTGTTCCAGTGCTTCCGCTCCATTCATCCACGTCTCCGCTTCCATCATTTTCAGCAGTTCTTCCGGCTTATTCCCCGTCTTTTCGGCATAAATTCCGGCGATCTGGCCGTCGATGCGTTCCAGTTCGTCGGCCATTTTGCGCATTTTCGCCTTGTTCCCGGCTGTTACGGCAGACGCCTCATGGATCATCATGCTGGCGTTCTCCGGCATGATGATTTCATCTCCCGCCATGCAGATCACGCTGGCAGCGCTGGCGGCCAGTCCGTCCACATGCACGATTTTCCGGGCGCTGTGCCGCTTCAGCTGATTGTAGATCGTAAACCCGGCAAACACATCTCCGCCCGGGCTGTTGACGTACAAATTCAGTTCTTCAATGTCTCCCAGCGCTTTCAGGTCGCGTTGAAAGTCAGCAGGCGTCACTTCATCGCCCCACCAGCTCGTGTCGCTGATCTCCCCATACAGGGTCAGTTCGCCCTTCTGAGGCGTCACATTCCTGAATTGCCAAAACTTTTTCACCTGATTCCCTCCTTCAGCTTTGCCTGCGCGCCTTTCGGCAGGTTTGCGGCCGCATTTGCCAGCGTGATCATGTTTCCGTTCACCAAAAGCAGATCGGCTCCCGGCTCGCTGCTGGGCTTCATGTCCTCCAGTTCCCGGATATCGTTGGTACTCATAACGCCGTTTTGCCGCATGGTATTATAGTACTGCGCCCGGGTCTGGGTATCGCCCCGCAGCAGGGCGTTGGTGTTGGTCTTGAAATAATAGATTTTTCTTTCCCGGGCCGTCAGCAGATCCCGGTACATGCTCTGCTCCAGCCGCACGCTCAGCGGATTGATGCAGTCCCGCACATATTCCGCGCTCTGCTGCTCAATGTTGGAAAAGGTTGCGTGTTCCAGGTCCATCACCAGATGGGGCGGCACGCCGAAAATGCGGGCGATCTCCGTTACCTGCATTTTCCGGCTTTCCAGCACCTGCGCTTTTTCCATGTCCCGGCTGAACATGTTGGCCTTGGCCCCTTCTTCCAAAAAGAGCCACTTGCCGCTGTTGACTGCCCCTGCGTAATTCTGGTTGAAGTCTTCCTTAAACCGGGCGAAGGCTTTGTCACTCATGGCTCCCGGGTGTTCAATAAAGCCGCCCGGGCTGGTGCCGTTGACGCTGGAGGACGCATATTGAGCCAGGCTGTTGGTCAGTCCCAGCACCTCCGCCGCGATTGCCAACGGCTCCAAAGCCGTCTGCCGGTCGTTCAGCAGAAATCCCGGTGTATACAAAAAATCGCCCTCGTAGAGCGTTTCGTTGAATTGATCGTCGCTGACCACAATGTATCTTTCGCCGGTCACGTTGTTGATGTACGGCCCCGCCACATTGGCTGTAGGCACATTCCATAATTCCCGGATAAAGCCGTTCCGATCGCGGCGGATCACCGCGAAAGCGCCCCGGCACAAAAGCAGATTGGCCACGTACATCTGCTTAAACTCATACGCCGTAGTCTGAGGGTTTGGCAGGATATACACCAGCGGATATACCGGGTGATTTTCCGCCCGTTCCCGGCCGCCTTCGCCCACCCGTTTCATCAGGTGGATAGGCAGCGTGCCCATGGTTTTTGTGATGATGTCCACACAGCGGAATACCGCCGCCACCTGCAGGGCTTTTTCCGGCCCCAGTACATAGCCTTTCCCGGCCAGCCACGCGGAGAAGCGCGAATCCTCTGCCGTCACTGTCGCGGCGTTTCGGTATCGTCTCCTGATCTTATCCAAAATTCCCATCAAACCACCCTCATTCCCCGGCTCTCATAAATACTGCGGCTGGGTTCCAGCCGGATCGCTCCCGCCATGGCATTGATCAGCGCCACCGTCGGGTCGATCTTCTCAATGGATTTATTCTTCATGGGCTTGGCGTTGGCGTTCCCATCCGTGGCAATGCGCGTATTGCCAAAGGCCCAGCGTCCAAGCGGATTTTTTGCATGCTGGATCTCATGGGCCAGAAACATCCGTTCCAGTTCCTTCATGCTCGTACACATTCCGGCGATGGTCTGCGGCACCTCCACCACTTTTTCCTGCATCCATTCCGGCCATAATTGCTGCTGGTATTGCAGCATCCACGGGTCGGTCATAATGTGCTGCACGTCAAAAATACGGCAGATGCGCTCCAAATTGGCCGCCAGCACCCGATAATCCACCACGTCCCCCGGCGTTGCTTGCAAAAAGCCGTCCCTGCACCATTTTTCATAGGGTACATGGTCGTTTTGGCTTCGCTCCCGGATGCCGTCCTGCGGGCACCACGCATAATTGAGAAACCGCCACTTGTCACAGCCATCATCCGGCGGAAAAAGCGCTACTGCCGCCGTAATATCCTGCGTGCTGGACAGGTCCAGCCCCAGATAGCAGCGTTTTCCGATCAGATCATTCTCGCAGAACTCCGCTGCTGTTTCATCCCACAGGGGCAGCGGCAGCCAGCCCACCTGTTTTGTGCTGATCCACTGGTTCAGCCTCAGCCATCGAAAAAGCCGCTCTTCCGCTTCGCTGTTTCGTGCGGAAAGGGCGGCTTGCCGTACTTTCTCAATGTCGATGGTGTGCCCCAGGCTGGGATTGACCCGATACCACAGTTCTTCGTCGTAAATATCGCCCTCATAGTCAGGCTCAATGCCGTAAATTTTGCAGTACCAGGTCGGTTCGATCCGCTCCCCTGCAATGATCTGCCGGGCTTTTTCGTGGATTTCCCAGCCAATGGAGTGACGATCCGGGTCATCGCCCGCCGTCGTAATCACATACCACATGGGCTGTTCTCGGCTGTCGCCCGCGTAGCTTGTCATAACGTCCCACAATTCCCGGTTCGGCTGGGTGTGCAGTTCGTCAAAAATACAGGCGCTCAGGTTCAAGCCGTGTTTCGAAAAGGCTTCCGCACTCAGGGCTTTGTAGAAGCTGTGGCTGACGGTATCATAGATTTCTTTCTGGCTGATTTTCAGCTTGCAGCGTTTTTTCAGCGCCGGGCACTGGTCGATCATGCCCACCGCCGTATCAAAGCACTGACCGGCATTAGCCCGATCAGCGGCACAGCCGTAAATTTCGCCATATTGCTCCCCATCCGCAAACAGGTGATACAGCGCCAGCGCCGCGCCCAGCTCCGTCTTACCGTTCTTTTTCGGAATCTCCAAATAACAGGTCTGATATTTCCGAATGCCGCGCTCCGTCATGGTTCCGTAAACGTCGCTCAATACCTGATGCTGCCACGGCAAAAGCTTGAAGGGCTTTCCTGTCCATGGGCTTCGCACATGCTTCAGGCATTCTACAAAGCCGATCACCCGCAGCGCGGCTTCATTATTCATAATGCCCTGCCCGCTTCCGCCCATCGGAAGGCCATCCGCCCCAAGGATCATGGGTCTCTGTTCTTCATGCACTTTTCTCTCCCCGCTTTATGCCCTGCGATAATTCAGAATATTCATCATAGGATCTTCTTCTATCTCATCTTCCGGCGCTTTCTTCGGCACCGCACGCAGCTTGCCCATCACGGTCATTACGTTTTCCTTTTCAATTTGCAGCAGCATGGCCCGCTTTTTGTCCAGCCCCGCTGTGATCTTCTGTTTCGTTGCCATCAGCTGCCCGGCATACTGCACATAATCTGTAAATTCCATATCTTCCCGCCGGTCTTCCAGCGTGTCCAGCAGTTCCTCCGTCCGCTGCAAGTCATGTTCCAGCGTTTCACACTCCGCCGTCATCACACAATAGCGGTTAATCACCGGTTCATAGAATGCGTCGTCCATGCCGATGCTGTCCAGCAGCCCCGTCACCCGCTTGAACAGGTCTTTAGCGACCTTGCTCTTCTTAACAGCAGCCGACATTTCTATTTTTTCATCGGAAGAAAGCTGTTTTTCCGCATTTTCCCGTGTCTCTCGCTGTGCTTTCGTCAAATGTCCTTCCACTTGAGCCAGGGCTTTCGGCGGTCTCGCCATGCGGCCAGCCTCCTTTCATAAAAACATAGCCATTTCAGGACTTTTTTTCGCGTTTGGGTAGGGGCGCGGTTCCAAGTCGCTTCCCAGCAGGGATTTTCCTCCCCCCTGGGGGCAAAGCGTGCGCCGCGTCGTTGATCGAACATTCGCAGTTCTGCAAGGCTTGCAGGCTGCGTCACGCCTTATCATCGGACGGCGAAGCTGCCGGGACGCCGTACCTCCACGTTCCGCGAATGATTGTTCGTCGCTTGGACGTGTTTCAGGCCAGACTTGGGGTTTGCAGATTATCAAGATCGAATCGGCCCGGATCGTCGGGACCATTCAGCGGAACGATGTGATCAATGCACTCCGCCAGCCCTTTGCACCTCGGGGAAATATGCAGTGCGCAGAACTGATGCTCCGGCTGGGCCAGATACCACGCCCGGAAGCGCGCCCAACGCCGGTCATACCCGCGCGCCGCCGCATTCCTCCGCCCGTCGAACCGCCGCAGCTGATGTGTCTCGCAGTATTTTTCCCGGCAAAGGTTCCGACAGCCGGGAGCGGCACACAGGTGCAGTGCCTTTATTGCCATCGTTGTTTCGCCTCGCTTTGCGGCCTGTCTCTCGCCTTCGGCGAGCCGCAGGCTTCGTCCTGCGGCAGCCCTGTGGACTGCCCTCCGTTCACGTTTCTGCCCACGTAAAAGGGAGCGCCCAGCGGGCACTCCCTTCGTCGATTTCTCAACACTGCCATTATAACACAGGTGTATGTATCATTTTATAACACGTCAAAATTTTTTTTGTTCAGGCTCCGTCTCCTCCAAAAACCTTTCAATGGCCGCCTTGATCACCTGCGCCTGCGGAACGCCCCTTTCCAGACACCTTTCCTTGAAGGCCGCCGCCATTTCCTTTGGCACGCTGGCGCTGATCTGGGTGTAGACCTTGGCATTGTACCGGCGTTTTACCTCGGTGGAAGTGTGGGTTTTCCGTCTGGTTTCCGTCATGGGGCTCAGTCCTCCTTTAGAACAGATTGCTTTCCTCAATGTACATCCGAAGCGCTTCTTCATCCGGGGCAGCATCGCCGGGCACGTGATAGTCGATCTTCACCCCGCCGACGCTTCTTGTAATCGTCCATCCGTTTTGCGTTCGGGTGATGGTAAATTCCTTTTCTCCCTTCTGGATCACCATTTGATACGCCTCCTGCCTATTTTATTCTTGCTGTTCTTTCTTCCGCCTGTTATAATAAGGGATAGGAAGGGCGGTTTCCCGCCCCTCCCGTCCGCTTACTTGGCGGGCTTGGCCTTGCCGGGCTTTGGCTTCACCAGCGTGATGGTAACTTTGATGCGCTCAACTTCGTCGTTACTTTCAACCGCTTTTGCCAGCTCCTGCAAGGCTTTTTCAATGCTTTCCATCGGCTTTTCCTCCTTTCCTCTTGATGAATATAGTATAACATACTAATATTAGTATGTCAATCTTTTTCAAAATCTTTTTTCATATTTTTCCCAAGAGCAAAAGCTGCCACCCCGTTGAAAAAGGGAAAAGGCCTTCACGGCCCTTTCCCCTGCTGCGCCTCATACACCTCCCGGAAGTGCTCCAATGCGCTTCCCTGCACCCGCCAGACCTGCATCCGCTCCATGTTCAGCCGCACGCAGATGTCCTCGACGCTGGCCCCGTGCAGATAGCGCAGCTCCAGAAGCCGCCGCTCCCGGGGATCCTCCATCATGCCCAGCAGCGCCACCCGCACGGCCAGTGCCTCCGCCCAATCGGCAATAATCTTTTCCAGCCGCTCCTCCGCCTCCACAATGCGGATGGCTTTTCCCGCCATGGCGTCATGCCGGCCGGTGCCGGACAGCCGGGTGGCGCTCAGGCGGCTGGTGGCCCGGGTGGCCTGCTCCCGCAGCTGGGCCAGCAGTTCCCGCGTCTCCCGGATCTCCTGCTTCAGCCCGGTAGCCCGGCCCAGATACACGGCCATGGGATGCCTGGGCTTGTGCCTGCGGCAGTATTCCCCCGTGCACAGCGCCGTACAGCCGGGAGCCGCGCACACATGCTGCTCGTTCCGTTCCGTTTCGTGATTCTGTTGCATCCTTCTGCCCCCTGTGCTATGATCTTCTTGTGCCACCTTTGGAGCCCATCGACGCCAGCCGCGCCGGAGGGCTCTATTTTTGCGGTCTGTGCCCGTCTTTCAGGCTGTCGCAGGCTTCTCACCCTTCTTTGCGGACTGTCCCCCTTTTCTTCGCGCCCCTCTTTTTTTCCATTTCTTCTTCCCTGCCATTTTCAGATATCGCCATGCTCTCCACTGTGCGAAAGCGATGATACTTGCTGCACAGGCACCTGCGATATCGCCACACTCTTTCCTCTTCCGAAACCGTTCGGTAGACGGCTGTTTTTCCTCCGCAATACGGGCAAATCATTGCTTCTTCCTCCTTTTGCGGCCCACCCCAGCCCTTCGGGCTGTCGTGGGCTTCGCCGCTGCGCTGGCGCTTTGCACCGTGCTCACGGCTCGGTGCTTCGCACCCTTTTTTCGGCCTGCCCCCCGCCTTACGGCGGGTCCCAGGCTTCGCCGCCGCGCTGCCCCGTTTAACTTCCGAAAGCGCTTGCGTTTCTCGTTCTCAGTTTTCAGCGGAGCCGTTCCGGCGGTTCTCTGCCTTCGGCGTATAAAACCGCATCCTTGCCGGGTCGAAGACCGCAGCCACGGTGCGCACCCTGCCCATGCGCTGCTTGGCCACTTCCAGCAGAAGGAAACGCTGCTCCCGCGCCTCCGCCTGTTCGTACCACCCGGCATAGGGGCCGGGAATGTTTTCATCGTATGGCCCCTGAGGCTTGTAAAGCAGGATCACGTTGTCGCTGTCGTTCTCGATGCTGCCGGACTCCTTCAGGTCGTTCAGCGTGGGCCGCTGCCCCGCCGGGAGCCGCTTGAACTGGCTCAGCATGATGATGGGGATGTTCAATTCCCGGCTCAGCGCTTTCAGCTGCCGGGTAATGGCGCTGATGCGCAGGTGCTCGTTGTCGATGCGCCGGGCCGTGTCCATGATCTGGATGTAGTCCACGATCAGCAGATCCAGCTTTTCCATGCGCATGGCTTCCCGCCGGGCCTGCTCCACCGTGCTGATCCTGGTGGTGACGCAGAAGGGCAGCCGGGCCGCGTTCATGGCGTCGCCAATAGCCGTCCACTGCTCCGCCGTCAGCCCTTTGGCACTGACGATCCGCTCCATGGGGATGCCCGTCAGGCTGGACAGGGCACGCATACCATACTGTTCTTCCGACATTTCCAGACTGATCAGCGCCACCCGGAAGCCCCGCTGCGCCGCTGTCCGGCCGATGTGCCATGCCATGGCGCTCTTGCCCTGGCCGGGGCCCGCCGCGATGGTGGTCACTTCGCCTTTGCGCAGGCCGAATACCGCATCCAGATCAGCCAGTCCTGTGGAGATAGTCTGGATTTTCCCGTTGGCCACGCCGTCCAGATGGTCAAAGGTGCGGCTCATGATCTCCTGAAAATCCATCCAACTGGCCGGGCCGACTGACAGGCCCCGCAGACTGCTCAGCAGTTCATCGACTACCTGATCGGCATTCTGCTGGCCGATGCTTCCCGCGGCGGTCTGCAGCATCTGCCGCAGCTCCCTCCGCCGGGCACATTCCCGTACGATGCCGATGTAGCTGCGGCTGTTGGCCAGCGTGGGCACGCAGCGGAAGCATTCCAGCAGATAGGCCGCGCCGCCGCTGGCTTCCAGCTCCTGCCGTTCCGCCAGCCGGTTCCCCAGCGTCATCAGGTCAATGGCCTGTCCTTCCCGGCGCAGTTCCTGCGCGGCCCGAAAAATGGAGCGGTGCTCCGGGCGGTAAAAGTCGCGCTCGGTCAGATCGTTCAGGGCGTCCTCGCCGCCCTGCAGGATCGCCCCCAGCACGGACTTTTCCGCATCCACGTTCACGTAAGTGATAGCGTTTTTTTCTGCGAGCTGTGTCATTGCGCCCTCACCACCCGTTCCGTCCACACTTCCTGCCCATCCACCACGCAGCATTCCCGGATGGTGCGGGTGGCGGCGGGCTTTTCGGCAGCAGACTGACGCGGGCCATCCTCCAGAATGCGCCGCAGATAGGCCCAGCTGACGCCGCCCCGGTTGTCATGTTCCGCCGCCGTGTCGATGGCCGCCAGCACCTTTTCCGTCCCGTACTGCGCCATCAGCGCCTCCGCCGCCTGCTCGTTTCTGGCGGTGGGCTTCATGCCAACGTCCTCCAGCGCAGCCAGCAGCGTTTGCATATTCCGGGTGTACTCCGCGCCCAGCCGGTCTGCCTCTTCTTCGCTCAAAAGTGGAGCGGTTATGCCGCTGTCCTCAGCCCTCGGCGCTTCGCGCCCTTTGCTGCGGCCTGCCCCCTCGCCTTGCGGCGGGTCGCAGGCTTCGGGCTTGCGGTACCGTTTCACGGTGTCCTCAGCCCTCGGCGCTTCGCGCCCTTTGCTGCTGCCCGCGCGCGTGCGCGCATTATTTTTGTCATTGTCATTGTCATTGTCATTGTCTTGTGCGTTATCGCACGTTGACGTTTCTTTCTGTACGTTATCGTACGTTTGTGTACGATAACGTTTCTCTGTGGCTTTCAGCGCTGCATCCACCTTCCGGCGGTATGTTTCGCTGTCCCGGTCAATACTCTGCTTTGCTGTGGGCCAGATAAAACGTTCGTTGCCGCGGAAGTCAGGCTCCTGTCCGGTTCGTGCATATTCCAGCATCGCCTTGAAAAGCCGCCCGCATTCCGCGTCCCCCAACGGTTCCAGACTTGACGCAAAGTCCGTAAAGACTTTCAGGTATTTCATCATGCGTCCCTCTCTTACGGCCTACGCCCTCACCTTCGGTGGTGCGTAGGCTTCGCCGCTGCGCTGGCGCTTTGCGCCGTGCTCACGGCTCGGTTCACTTCATTCACCCTGTTAGGCTAATTGAAAGGCAATTCCTCATCTACGACTTCCGTATATCCCGGTCCGGGGTCTGATGCCGACCCGCCTGCGGCCGTCTGTTCTCGTGGGCTCAAAAACTCCACATCCTGCGCCAGCACCTCCAACCCGGCATAGGCCTTGCCGTCCTGTCCCTGCCACGCGCTGGCGCTGACCATGCCCACCACGGCCGCCTTGCGGCCCTTGGCCAGATACTGATAACAGATCTCGCCCAGCTGATTCCATGCCGAAACCCGAAAGAAATCAGCAGCGTCTTTATTTTTGCCGCGCCGGTTGACAGCCAGCGTAAAAGTACATACATTCTGTCCGGCGGCGGTCTGCCGCATTTCCGGATCCCGGGTCAGGTTTCCGATGATGGTCAGCTTATTCATGTTTTATATCTCCTTCCCATTTCCGTCTTTTGGCGGCCCACCCCAGCCCTTTGGGCTGTCGTGGGCTTCGCGTCTGCGGATGGCTGCGCCATGTCCTCACGGCTCGTTTCGCTTTGCTCAACCTTCCTTGCGGCCTGCCCCGCTTCGCATCGCAGGCTTCGCCGCTGCGCTGGCGCTTGGCGCCGTGCTCACGGCTCGGTTCACTTCGTTCACCCTTGCGGAACCTTTACAGTTTTTCTAGTTCTACCTTCTCCAAGTGGTATTTCGCCGCGATCTTCGCATCGATCAGGATCGGTTCCAGGTGATATTTGTTCATCAACGGTCCGTCCCCGTGCTGGTGGGCCTCCATGTGATGCATCCGGCACAGGGGCAGGCACCGAAGGCCGATATGCTCAATCCGTTTCCGGCTGCGCCCCATGCCGACCCGGTCGAGGTGATGAATCTCCGCCTTGCGCTGACACACGCAGCACTGTCCCTCCATGGCGCAGCGGTAAACGTAACGGGGAATATCCTCCGCCATTTCATACAGCGGACGGCTCACCGGGCAGCCCAGTCGGAGAATCAGGCCGATCAGGTAGTCGATGAACTCCCGCGCCTGCGTCACGCTGGCCTGAGACAGCCGGAAGGCCTGCTGGTTCAGCTCTTCCTTCCGGCTCATCAGCCAGTCATGACGGGCGTCGTCATACACATCGTCCTTTTCGCACCCGATGTACCGGGCCAGATCGGTCATCAGCGCCCAGGCCTTCCGCAGCTGCTCCGGGGAGATGGTTCGCCCGTCCCGGAAGCCGACGGCTACCTCGTCCGTGGCCTTCGTGCACAGCCGGGCCGCCTGTCCCGCCGTCATGTCTACCCGGATCCACACTCCGTCAGGCTCCACCTGCCGAATTTTGCCCGTCAGAATTTCCATTCTGTTTTCCTTTCTTTTCCAGCATTTCTGTTTCGGAAAGGCCGCAAACCAAATGACAAAATTGTTTTTCCGGGTCTGTATGGCAGACCATCGGCAGGATCAACCCGCTCATGCTGGGGGTGCGCAGCATGACCGCATCCTTTGGGCCTGCCATTTCCAGCATCAGCGTTTCGTTTCCTTTCAAGCACTTGAGCGCTTTTATCAGTACGGACTTCTGGAAGAAAACCCGATGCACGGTTTCCTTTGCCACCCGATCCTCCACAATTTTCGGCCAATTGACATAGGGGTTCTGGTCCACATAGGCGGCCACCACCGTCATACCGTCGTCGGCGCTGACCATCTTGGGCGTAATGGTCAGCGTCACCTCACTGTCGGCCCTCATCTGCCGGAAGCGAGGCAGCAGCCACGCTCCCCGAAGAGGCTTCGTCTGCCGGTACTCAAAACGGTACTGAGTCCTGCGGCCTGCCCCCGCGCTCCGCTTGGTCGCAGGCTTCGGGTCTGCGGTAGCCCCTTCGGGCTGTCCTCGACCCTCGGCACCTTCGGTGCCCTTCCATGACATAGCCGTCCATAGCGGTTGCGATTCCCTGACCGTTGTCCAGCCGCACCTCGATCCGCTCCAGCGTCTCCCGGCTGCCATCCCGAGAGGTGGCCGGAGAACACACGCTCATAATGGCGTTAAAATCCCGGCCGCTGACCGTGAAAATAACGGTTTTGGTTTTCTTCATGCCTTTCCTCCCACCTTTTCTGCCATGATACTCAGTCCTCTGGCAAAGGCTGCGCGGCACTTCCCGGCGATCTCGCCGTTGTCCTGTTCCAGATCGTCCAGACTGTCGCATAGGCGCTTGTAAGCGTCCCGAATGGCCTCAAAACTGGCCCGGGCGGCGCTCTCGCTCAAGCTGCTGGCCGCTCTGGCCCGCAGGGCGTCCAGCTCCCGCTGCACCTCCTCCGGCGTCTCCCGGACGATCTCCGTCCGCACCTCCGCCGGAGTTTCTTCTGCCTGACGGAGCTTTTCCTGCAGTTCAGTGGTCTGTGCCTTTGCGCTTTCCAGCTGGGCGGCGTATTCCGCATCCTTTCGGGCCAGCAGTTCTTTCAGACTGTCGATCTCCCCGGCGCTTTTCCCTGCCGCTTCTTCCACGGCCTGACGGCGGCGCTCTTCGGCTTCGGCCAGCTTGTCTTTCAGTTCCCGTAGTTTCTCTTCGCTGGCCTGCCGGGCCGTCTCAGCCGCTTCCCGGTCTTCCCGTGTTTCGGCCAGCTCCCGGCGAAGGGCTTCAGCCTCCTTTACCGCCGTGTCTTCCTGCTTTTCCGTCATCCGGAAGGCCTCGACCGTATCCGTCAGTTCCTCCATACGCACCTGCATATCGTCCCGTTCATCCTTCAGCCGTTTGATCTCGGCCTGCAGTTCCCGGGTGGACAGTGCGTCCAGATCGTGGCTTTCCACAAATTCCTCCCGCTGCTCCCTGGGGACGCCCAAGAGCAGCACGGCCTGGGTGTAGCTCACCTCCTCCAGCCCGGCGGGGGCCCGCTGGTACTCCTCCGCCAGCCGCATCAGATTCTGCGCAGTGCGGTCGCTGTAGTCCAGCCCCGCCAGATACTCGCCCCAGCGGCCATAGGGCACCAGCCGCTTGGCTTCCATCAGCCGCTTGCCGATCTCCGCCGCGCTGGATACCATCATGCACCGCACATTGCGCTTGATGGCGCTGATCTCCACGGCGATCAGCTCCGGGGTTCTTTCCATTTGGTCTTCCGTCTGCTCCATCGTCTGCGCTTCTGTCTTTTCCATCGAAAGCTGTCCTTCCAGAGGCCGGTTTTCCCGTTCCATGCCTGCCTGTTCCGTCATACCGCTGCCCGCTCCTTTCGCCGCACCTGCACATGCAGCTCTGTCTTCGTCTTTCGTGCCCGATCCCACGCCGCCCAAAACCGTTTCAGCACCGGCAGGTCTTCTTCTTCCGACCGGTTGTGATCTCCGCGGCACTGCACCATCGCGCCGCCGGTGGTGAACTCCACCGCGTGCCAGGGCTTGTCCGGCTCTGCTGCCCGGCGCAGCTTGCACAGAATGGTTCCTCCGCCGGCATAGCGTTCCACATAGCTTCCGATGCAGATGTGCTGCATCGTCCCCTCCCGCATGATCTCCTCCGGGGTTTCGAAGGGCTCCAGCAGCAGTCCGCAGGCCCGGAAGGTGTAACGCTCCCGCAGCTTCTCCGCTGCCGCCCGAACCTTCTCCGCCGTCTCCCGGTCATGCCGGTAGCGAAGGCGGGCGCTGGTCTGCGCGTGGGCTTCCGTCAGGTCTTTCGGGAAAACCCGGCTTTCATCGTCCGCTTCTCCCAGCGTTATCAGCTCGTCCAGATAATCCTTCCATAGTCCGATTTGCCCCCGGCGGGGCGCCAGATAGCGCGTCAGCCGCGCGGCCCCCCAGCGTCCGCCGTACTGTTCTACCGTCCGAAAAAAATCCCTCTCATCGTAGCTTGCTATGCGGCTTCCCAGCTCCAGCGCCGTTTCCAGCTTGAGCTTTTGGCCCAGCTTCCCGGCGGTCTGCTTCAATTTCAGCCCCCGGCAGTTGATCTGCTGCCGGGGCAGCCGCTTCAGCCGGGCCAATTCGTTGGAATCCAGCCCCAGCATTTCCGCCGGTGTTTGCGCTCCCCAGCGGATACAGCCGCAATCGTCCTGATTCACCACGGCGGCGGCCAGCGGCGAAAGGCCGCTTTTGATGAAATACTCCAGCTGCGGATGACGGCTGTATACCGCCAGCACGTTCAGCCGATCCGCGCCATACAGAATGCCCGGCGTTTCCTCGGCCCAGTTCATGTACCACGCCCAGCGGGTTCCCCGCACGGCCCTTTCCAGCGTTTCCAGATGGATTTCGTTGTGGATTCTCCCGCCGAACAGACTGGTGACTGCTCCGTTCCACCCAATGTTTTTCCGGGCGGCCCACCAGTCGTTTTCCTCCGTGCCGAAATACCCTGTGCAGCTGCCCCACACGCCCCGCTGGGGCATCGCTTCCCGCACATAGCGCCGGGGCGTGTCCCCCAGCGGCAGATAGCACAGGCACCCAAGCTCAAACTCCGGGCGGATTCTTTCTACGGGCACAAGGCCGTTCCGCGCTCTGAAATACTTTTTCCCCGCCCACACGCCGATCAGCAGCAGCACATCGGGGTCTTTCTCGCTCCGGCGATACCACGTATGATATTCCTCCGCCAGCTCGGTTCTGCCAATATAGCGCTGCCTGAAATATTCCACCGATTCCCCGCAGAAAGGGCAGTAGCCTTTTTCCCGGTGGTTTTTGCTCTGCAGCAGAAGCTCCTGCATTTCCGGTTCATCCTCATCCGACGCATAGCGGCCGCAGCATTCAAAATAAACCCGGTGTCCTTTTTTCTGGCTCCATTCCTGAATCCATGCCCGGTTGAGCAGGCTTTCCGCCATTTCCCGGCACATTTCTTCCGTCAGGGCTTCCCCGTTCAGGTGTTCGTCTATGATTTCCTGCGCCGTGGGGATCTTCTTCCGGGGTTTCACTTCACAGCCCTCCCAGCAGCTCGTCCAGCTCCGCGTCCAAGTCCATCCTGCTGTGTTTTTTCAAAGCGGCAGTTTGCGCAGTCTGCACAGCTTCCGTATGCGCTTGCGCTTCCGCCGTCCCGCCGGTCTGCTCCGCCGTCAGCTCTCCCACCGCCCGGGCCAGAACCGCGATGTCCGGCAGGCCGTAGTATTCGCACACGATCTCCACCGCCTGAGCAGGCGGGACAAAGCAGTTGTTCCCGGTTTTGTGCTTCTCCGCCCAGCTCCGTACCGCGGCAAAAGCTCCAGCCAGCGTCTTGCCCTCGGTTCCCACAGCCTCCGCCGTATCCGGGGATAGCCGCAGCATTCGCGTCATGGCCTCCCCGATGATCTGGATTCCCGGCTCGCCGTGCTTCGCGGCCATTTCGTCCCGGAGCTTGTCCATCACTTTTTCCGTTTCCATCTGTGTGCCAGCCTTTCTGTTTTCTTTTTTCCAATGAAGTTCTTCACGCTTTGGCCCGCATAGCTCTGTACAGATTGCAGGGCTGAGGGCATTCCGCGCAGTCGCCGCCGCAGCGGTACTCCTTCCGTTCCTCCGGCGTCAGCAGGGTCAGGTAGCGCAGCCCATAGCCGCAGGGGCTTTGACACTCCACACAGGCCATAGGGTCCACCTTTCTGCGCCGGCTGTCATGCCCGTCCGCTCCGACCTTTCTGCCGCCCCGGCCGATAATGTACCGGGCCTCGTCACACAGGAACCCTTCCAGCCGGTGGCGGTTCAGGCGTTCCGGCTCCCAGATGCCGGGCTGTCTCGGCAGATTGCTTTCCCCCGTGAAAAGCGGCGTCCCCATCCGCCGCGTCGGCTCATGGACGGCCTGACGGATCGTCAGCATCCCGTCCACCACCTGACGAAGGCGTAGCCGAACAGCCCCACCGCGCCGATGAGCAGCAGGATCACCTGCCAGCTTTTATCCGGCGGACAAACCTCCTCCGCCATCCGGCGAAGGCGGCGCTTGTACCTGAGAAGGTTCAGGCCTGTTCGGGGGATGATCTCAATCCCGTGATAAACAGCGGGGCCTGTCCACGCCCGGAGGCAGGTTGCCTGTCTGGCTTTTCTTACCATCCCTGCCACCCCATGAACAGCTGTACGGCCTCCGCCGCGCCCAGCAGCAGTGCGGCCAGCAGCACCGCCGCCGCCACAGCCAGCAGAACGTCCACTACCGTGGCGTTCTGTATGATCTCCACCCGCCAGTCCTCTCTTTTCCTGTCCTCCAGCGGGAAGTAGATCACCCCGTTCCGGGTCTGCATCGCTTCTGTCTTTCGCATATCCATCTTCCTTTATCTGGGGCTCCATGCCCCGCATTGTTCATCCTTCACACCGTCGTTGTCTTTGAACAGCCGGCAGCTGCCAAGCCTGCCGTCCGTGTGCATGTCGCAGCTGAGGCAGCAGGCCGGGTCCGGGCCCTGCCGGAGGGGAAACTCCTTCCCGCATTTCCGGCAGAACTTTCGATACACCCAGCCGGGCGTGTTTTCCCGGCGGTACGTAAGCACGCTTCCGCAATGCGGGCACAGCTTTGCGGCCTGCCCCCTGCGCTCCGCTTGGTCGCAGGCTTCGGGCTGCGCTATCGCTTCGCGATGTGCTCGCCCTCGGTTCACTTCGTTCACCCTTAACATCACACATAATTCACCCGGCCCTTGCGCTGCTGGCGGGCGGCGTAGTCGTATTCACCCCGGTTTTCGATGTAGTCCGCCAGGCTGCGCACATCCACCCGCTCGCCGCCGCAGGCAGCCTTGATCCTGCCGTCCCGCAGCATGGCTGTGACGGTCTGGGTGGAGCAGCTGAGGATCTTGGCCGCCGTGGTCTTGGTGCAGGCCTCGCCATGCTGCTGCACCATGGCCGCGTGGCGGTCGGTGATATTCGCGCTCAGCAGCCGCGCCAGTTCCTCCGCCGGCAGGCTGATCGTCGCTTCGATCATCCGCGCCTGACGGCCGTTTATCAGCTGGATCCTTGTCATTCTGATACCCCCTTGGCATTTCATCGGTTGAGTGTATGATGAGGCGGGTTGTCCTCAACCCTCGTGTTTTTTCTGATGCAGCCCGTCTCTCCGGGCCGTCCCGCAATCCGTGCTAAACGGGCCTTACGGTTGGTCACTCGCGTTCGCACGGTGAACCCCCTTACCATTTGCCTTTACTCTCAGGGATAGCTTCCATATGGGCGATCAACTCCATAAGCAGGCTCGCTGTGCTGGTGGAGCGGGTAGGCGTCGAACCCACGTTTCAGTGCTATAGTCACTAAGCGGCCGCTCCATGCAATGCCCGTCTATCCGGGCCGTCCCTTGCCTTTACCGATCTATGAGTTTCATGGCTGTCTTCGTCCTCTTTGCTTCGTGCCATACCTTACGAGCTCTGTTGCACTCCGTTTTATCCCGTGGTATGCTGTAAACAAAAAGGAGGAATAACTGTGTTCCCATCCTATGAAGACTTGCTGTACCTGAAAGCCTTACAAGATGAGCCAGATGGAAGAAAGGAATATTCGGAAAACAAATTGGAATGGCAGCGCATCACCGTTCTTCGCTCCTCCGGGCACCTAAAATATGTACCCTGTTCGATGTTGGGAATGGATACAAGTTACGTCCAGATAACGGTCAAAGGCCGAGATGCTGTTGCCGAATGGGAGCGTTCGCAAGAAGCCGCAAGGCTTAAAGCTCTTGCGCAAGCTGAAAAGGAAGCCAAGGAGGAAAAAGAACGTCGTTTGGCTCAACAACATTGGCAAAAAGACAAGCAGCGTTCGTGGAGTCAATTTCTTCTTAGAATGCTGCTTGACATTGTCATCTTCTTGCTTGGCGTATACTTTGGCGGTACAACCAAGACGTTTCAGTGGTTTATCGGCTTTTTTCAGTGATTTCTTTTTCTTTGTCTCTTGAGACGCATCCATAATCTTCATTTTTCTCCCTTTTGAAGCAGCTCATCCACCGTACAGTTCAGGGCGGCGGCAAGTTTTTGCAAATTTACGGCTGTCGGCATCAC
>ENA-UOJJ01001770-UOJJ01001770.1-human-gut-metagenome-genome-assembly--contig:-CS66-NODE-1770-length-30157-cov-4.854993_pt1 | contig 30157 bp, 26 predicted proteins | sample MGYA00242343_ERZ723890 | MGnify/ENA metagenome assembly ERZ723890
TGCGGGGGAGGGACTTGAACCCCCGACCTCCGGGTTATGAGCCCGACGAGCTACCAAACTGCTCTACCCCGCGTTATCGGTTGCTTTCGCAACGATGATAATTATATAACAGAAATCAGATTCTGTCAACACTCTTTTTCCAAAAAAAGAAAGTTTTTATGAATCGGCGTCAAAACGCTGGAAATTCGGGGCATTCGTGCCCTTCTTCCCTCACATGCGAGGTGGAAAAAATAAAAATGTGCCCCGTTTCCCGAGATACGCTTTTTCTAGACGCAGAGAAAGCACCGTTTTATAATGGAAAAAAAGTCAAGGAGGTTCCTCTGTGAAAAAAACGATTCTGTTTCTGCTGGCGCTGCTGATGACCTTCGCCCTTCTCCCGGCGGCCTACGCAGAGACCACCACGACCGTATTGATGTATATGTGCGGCACCGATCTGCAAAGTGCCTGCGTCGAAGATATGTACGAAATGTGCACCGGCAATTATTCCGACCAGATCACCGTGGCAGTGCAGGCGGGCGGCGCGATGGAATGGGACGACAGCGACCTGACGCCCAACGCGCTGAATCGCTTCACCATTGCCGACGGCGGGTTTTACGATCTGGAAGTGCTGGATTGGGCCAGCATGGGGGAGCAGCAGACGCTGGTGGACTTTCTGAAATGGGGCGTGTCGAACCATCCGGCGGATCGCTACATGCTGGTGTTGTGGAATCACGGCGGCGGCGCTGCGTCCGGGGTCTGCTTCGATGAAACGGCGGATTATGACAGCCTGACGCTGCATGAACTCAACGATGCGCTATATCAGTTTACTCAGTCCAGACCGGGATTCCGTTTTGATGTGATCGGCTTCGACGCGTGCCTGATGGCGACTTATGAAACGGCGGCCCATATGCGTTATTATGCCGACTACATGGTCGCCAGCGAGGAACTGGAACCCGGCATCGGCTGGAACTACGACGGCTGGCTGTCTGCTTTGAGCGATCAGCCGGACATGGACAGCCAGAGTCTGGCGGTAGCCGTGGCCGACGCGTATATGGAAGCCGCTATCGCGGATAATCCCGACGATTATCTGAGCATGAGCGTGGTGTATCTGCCCGCCATGGATGCTGTGGTGCAGCAGATGGAAAACTACGCGGCCTATCTGACGCAAGCGTTGGATTCCGGCGAACTGGCCACCTTCAGCCGCGCCCGTCAGCGGATGTACGCTTTTGGCGAGTTCAGCGACGCGTCCTCGGATATGGTGGATATGGCGGCGCTGCTGGCTGCCACCCGCAGTATGGCCCCTCAAACGGCCTCTGCGCTGGAAAGCGCCTATCAGAAGGCGGTGCGCTATAACGTGGGCACGGAGACCTTCGATTACCTGACGGGCCTGAGCGTCTATTTCCCCATCGGGGAATTTGAGACCGAAACTTACGCCTGTGCGGAGACCTATCCCAACTACACCCAGTTCGTGCAGGGCTATGCGGCTCTGCGGGCCGGCGGCGACTATGTGTTCACCGCCCAGGCGCCCCAACAGCTGAACGCCGGTAATGTGGAAGAAGCCTTTGCGGGCAACGTGGTCAGCAGCTCCGTTAGCCCGGCGGGCGTTTATGTGGCGCAGGAGGAGACACCCGAGGAATGGGAGGACGTAACGGCGGATTTGCCCCCGGTCACATCCCTGTGGAGCGGACTGCTGGAACAGGCAGTCGTGGGCGAAATCACCCCGGAGGAGACGGAAAGCGGCGGCTTCTGGTCATGGCTGGATTCCTGGGGTTCTTCCACGGACAGCGACGCGGTCTACGCCTGCTCCATGCAGCTCAGCGAGGACGAACTGAACAACCTCAGTCTGGTGGAAGGTCTGCTCTATATGGACGCCAGCGACGAGGAAGACACGGTCTACGTCGAGCTTGGCGCGATGCAGAACGCGGGCGTGAACTGGGAAACCGGCGAGATCGTCAGCAATTTCGACGGCTGCTGGCCCATGCTGGACGATCAGCTGGTGGTGCTCTACGATCAGCTGGTGAACGGCGGAATGCGCCGCAGCGTTATCCCGGTGAAGTGCAACGGCAAGGAAGGCTATCTGCTGGTCATCCGCAAGAGCGCGGAGGCCGACTGGTCGATCGTGGGCTTTACCCGCGGCTACGACGAGCAGGGACTTCCCGTGCGGGGCAGCACACCGCTGAAGGCCGGGGACGAGATCATCCCCACCTATCCGATGGTCTATGAGGACGAAGACGGCGAAATGCAGGAAGATACCTTCGACGGCGATCCCATCATCGTCGGGGAGGATGGAACCATCGAGTTCGGCTTCTATTCGCTGGAAGGAAGCGAGTCCAGCTATCTGTACTGCTTCCAGCTGACGGATATTTACGGCGAAACCCAGTGGTCGGAGTTCATTTCCTTCGAGCTGTAAAACCGCCCTTCTGGTTTGAAAAAACAAAATCGCCGCCCGGCCAACGAAAACGCCTGGCGGCGATTTTTTATAAAAAAAGTCCGCCAAAGCGCCCGACCCTTTCGCTGGAAGGAAAAGCTTGACGATTTTTCCCGGACTGCCTATAATAGCAGCTGTCACAAAACACGGATTGCAAAACGATGATCGTCGGACGGCCAATCAGCACATTTCACCCGAAAATCAAGAAAAATCGGAAATGCAACCGCCGGTTGACAGATTGACCAGCCTGATTTCTGGTATGCAACCGCCCCAAAAGGTATGATGCACTCATCCCGGATGCGCCCGGCGCATCCTGAAAAACAGGAGGAAATCCAGATGATCTTGGCAGACAAAATCGTGACCCTGCGCAAAAAGGCGGACTGGTCTCAGGAAGAGCTGGCGCAGCAGCTGAACGTGACCCGGCAGTCGGTTTCCAAATGGGAGGGCGCGCAGTCCATTCCCGATATGGAAAAGATTCTTCAAATGAGCCGTATCTTCGGCGTGACCACCGATTTCCTTTTGAAAGACGAGATGGAAACCGCAGAGGCCGCCCCCGAAACGGAAACAGCCGCTGCCCGGCGTGTGACCATGGAGGAAGCTTTCCGCTATCTGGAGCTGCGGCGGCAGGCTGCGCCCAAAATGGCGCTGGCGACGCTGCTGTGCGTGCTGTCCCCGGCTGCGCTGTTGATGCTGTCGGCAATCAGCCAGCAAACGACCCGCTTTGGTATTTCCGAGGAGACCGCCGTGGGCGTGGGCTTGTGCGTACTGCTGGTTCTGGTGACGGCGGGCGTGTTCCTGTTTCTGATCTGCGCCGCCCGCAGCAGGGAGTTTCGCTTTTTGGAGGAAGTCCCCTTCGAAACGGAATACGGCGTAACGGGCATGGTCAAAGAACGCCGTAAGGCATTTCAGGAGAAATATGGCTGGGTGCAGATCCTTGGGGTCGTGCTCTGTGTGCTGTCCGCCCTGCCGCTGTTTCTGGCCATCTTTCTGCACCTTTCGGAGCTCGGGACGATGGCGGCGCTGTGCCTGACGCTCCTGACGGTGGGCTGCGGCTGCTTTGCGCTGGTGTATGCGGGCTGCTGTCAAAATTCCATGGATAAACTGCTTATGGAGGGCGAATTTGAACGCTCCCGCCGGGGCCAGCGCCAACTGGCCAGCGAGGTCAGCGGCATTTACTGGCTGACGGTGACGGCGGTATTTCTGATTTGCGCCTTCGGCCCCGGTGGAAACAGAGATCCCGGAACGCTTTGGTGGATCTGGGCCGCGGCGGGCGTACTCTTTGGAGCGGTCATGGCTGTGATTCGCCTGACGGGCAAGCGGGACAAATAAAACGCCATACCCCTCCGTGCCTTTCCGGGGCGCGGGGCTTCTCAGAAAAAGATCGCGGAGGAAAACATGAAATCAAGATTTGAAAAAGCGCGGAAAACGCTGATCTTCTGGACGCTCTTTATCGGGCTGGGAGCTGTGGGCGGGGCGGCCTGTATGCTGATCGACCCTTCCGGCAAGGCGCTTGGCATGGACGCGATGCTTCCCTTTGTTCAGAAAATGCCGCTGGCGGATGTGCTGTTTCAGAATTTTGTGTTTTCTGGCATCTCCCTGCTGATCGTCAACGGCCTGACCAATTTGACGGCGGCGGTTCTGCTCCTTCGGCGGAAGCACGCGGGCGTTGTGCTGGGCGGCGTGTTCGGCGTAACGCTGATGCTCTGGATTTGCATCCAATTCTGGCTGTTCCCGCTGAATTTCATGTCGACTTTGTACTTCTTTTTCGGGTTGGCACAGGCGCTGACCGGCTATGCGGCCTGGGTGTTTGAACGACAGGAGAACTTTACCGTCCGCCGGGAGGACTATCCTCATATCGGAGCAAACCCCAAACGGCTGGTGGTGTACTTTTCCCGCATGGGTTACGTGCGCCGCAAGGCCTTTGAGGAAGCGGAACGCACCGGCGCGGAGGTCTATGAGATCAAGGCAGCGGAGCGCACGGAGGGAACGCTGGGCTTCTGGTGGTGCGGCCGCTATGGAATGCACCGCTGGGCAATGCCCATTCAGCCGGTGACGGTCGACCTGACCGCCTACGAGCACGTGACACTCTGTTCGCCCATTTGGGTGTTTACGCTGGCCGCGCCGGTACGGGCCTTCTGTCAGGCAGCCGCCGGGAAGATTCGGGAGGCGGATTACGTGCTGGTTCACTTTAACCCGTCCCGCTACGAAAATGCCGCCGACGAAATGGATCGCCTGTTGGGTCTGAAACGGGCGGGCCTGCGCAGCTTCGCCTGTCAAATGGGCCGTTATCGGGAGATGGCGAAGAAAACGCCCGGCGAAATTTCCGCTTGATTTTTCGAAAAGCATCGCGAGACGCAGAAAAGACGAATCCTGCGCCTTTTTTGTACCCCAAAATGGAAAAATCAGCCGCGACAGCGAAACATTTTTCAACACGCTGCGCCTAAAAATGCATAAATCTGCATGAGAATCCATTGACTTCCCCGACGGGAAAATGCTATCCTGCCGGTGACGTTACAGCGTTCCAATTTGATAGCCAAAGACGGGAGGAATCCTCGGATGAGTCATTATCGCAATTTCCGGCTGGCCACCTATTTTGTCGCCCACGGCGCGGCGCACGCGGAGCGGCAGCAGCTTCAGAAGGACATCGACTTCTTTCAGCATTATCTGCATCTGGACAACGTGTATCTGGAGCCCTTCCGGGACGGCACCTTCGCTTCGGAAGAACAGGTCAGAATGTGCAAAGAGGTGTTCGAACAAAACGGCATCCACGTCAGCGGCGGCATCACCACCGCTATGCCCGACCCGGAGGGAGCCGAACCCAAGCAGCGTATGTTCGGCACCCTCTGCTACAATGACGAAGCCATGATCCGCCAGCTGGAAGCGGTAGCCGAGATGAACGGTCGGCTGTTCGACCAGTGGATCATCGACGATTTCTATTTCACCAACTGCACTTGCGACCGGTGCCGGGCCGAGCGGGATCAGTACAACGCCGAGCACGGCATCACCGACGGCAGCTGGGAGCACTACCGCAGCCACAAGATGGTGGAGGTCTCCCGGGATCATATGATCGCCCCTTCCAAGCGGGTCAACCCGGACTGCAAGGTCATCATCAAGTACCCCAACTGGATGGAGTCTTATCAGGAGACGGGCTACAACCCCTTGGAACAGAAAGACCTGTTTGACGGCATCTACACCGGCACCGAGACCCGGGACCCCGTCCACACTGATCAGCATCTGCCCCGGTATCTGTCCTTTTCCCTGCTGCAGTATTTCGAAAAGCTGGCCCCCGGCCGCAATGGCGGCGGATGGTTCGACCCCTTCGAATGCCGTTTTCTGGACTACTATCTGGAGCAGGCTTACCTGACCGCCTTTGGCCGGGCCCGGGAGCTGATGATGTTCTGCTTCCAGGCGCTGGTGAATACGGTCAACGTGCCTGCGCTGGGCTTCATGCTGGAAAAACTGGATGAAGTGATGGATCATATGGGGCAGGTCGTGGGCGTTCCCTGCTACATTCCCAACGGCTCGCAGGGAGAGGATAACGTGCAGGACTTTTACGGAATGCACGGTTTCCCTATCGTGACTACGCCTTTCTTCCCGGCAGACGCGCCCCGGATGTTCCTGACGGCTTCGTCCGCCTGTGACCCGGAGATCATCGACAAGCTGGACGCTTATCTGGTGAAGGGCGGCAAGGCTATCGTCACCAGCGGCTTTGTGAAGGCCACGCTGGGCCGGGGCGTGGAACGCTTTACCAGCCTGCGGGATCGTCACCGCACCGTGGCTGTGAAGGACTTCATGGTGGAATGCCTGCGGCCCGGTTATGATCGGGAAATCCTCCACGGCAGCCGGGAGATCCTGATCCCCGTGCTGGAAAATCGCAACAACGCCACGTGGATCCAGCAGTGCAAAGGCATTCACGAGGAAGAAAGCTACACGCTGCTGGCCCGCGACACCTATGGCCGGGGCGAAATGATCACCCTCTGCGTGCCGGAGTCCTTCTCCGACCTGAAATATCTGCCGGTGCCCATGTTGTCCTATATGCGTCGGGAGTTCCGGGTGAACGGCGTGTATCTGGAAGGCGCGCCCATGATCAGCCTGTTCCATTACGACAATGACAGCTTTATCCTGTACCCCTATCTGGATCGGGAGACCCACGATACCGATATTTTCCTGCATGTGCAGGACGCCAAGGCGCTGACGGAGGTGGTTTCCGGCAAGCGCATCGAGCCGCTGTACACTGAGGCGGGCGAGGCTGTGTTCCGTGTTCATGCCATGGTGGGCAAGTTCCGCGGCTATCATGTGGAACGGTAAAAGGTCTCTGGATGAAAAAACGGAGAGGCTGTATGTCCGCTCAAACGCCGCAGGAATGCCGTAGGTACGCTTTGCACTGCATCTGCGCATAGGCGTTGCCTGCCGGAGCTTTAGGAGCAAAGTGCCACCCCTTTCCGCGAAACAGCCAAAACAGAATCTCATCAAAAATCAAAAGGCTCGGCCTTCCTTATCGAGGGCCGAGCCTTTTGGCGTTCCTTTCAGTTTTCCAGCTCATAAACCACATATTCTTCCCGGAAGCGGTAGCCCAGCGTTTCCGCCAGATGGGCGGAGGTTTTGTTGGCCGCGTCCCAGCTGGGGAAAAGCCCCCGTTCCAGACATTCCAGCATCAGCCGGGCCCCGCAGGCCCGCGCCAAGCCTTGACGACGCTGATCTTTCCGGGTGTCGATCTCGATCTCAATGCCACCGGGGTAGGAAGAATAACTGGACGCGCCCGCCAGCAGTTCCTCGCCTCGCAGAGCCACAAAGCCCAGTCCCATTCGGGCAAAGTCCTCCGAAGTTCCGTAATTGCTGACAAAATCCCGCGTCCATTCTTCCGAAAGGCAGCGGCGGTACAGTGCTTCGTCGATGGGGGAAAGCGTCACCCCTTCGGGCAGCCGTTCCGCCATTTCCCGCAGGTCTTTGGGCACGAAGCCCTCCGCACTGTGCTCAAAGGCGTATCGGGTGCGGGGAGAAGCCGCCTTGCCGAAGACCCGCCGAATCTCCGCCGCCCATGCGTCGTTCTGGGGTGTCAGGAGGACGTATGGGCGTCCGTCAGGCCGAAAGCGCAGCAGTTCTTCCGAGGGCTGACCGGCGAAGAAAGCAAAGTCGCCCAGCACCGCAGCGGCGGAGCAAAGGGGCCATTCGGCTACGGCGTACACGCCGCCCATTATGCCGCTCAGGCAGGAAAGTACCATCGTATCTTCAAAGGAGCCGAACAGTTCGGCGGCTTCCGCAGGGTTTTCCAGCCGGGTGATCATGGGCAGCCCTCCGTTCTGAATGGGGGAATCATTCAATGGGAATTTCAGCGGCCTGTGCGATGCCGTTCAGATAGGTCTTGAAGGAGCGGGAAAAGCCCGTCACCACCTGCTGCTGAAATGCGCTGTCCGGGGCGCTCAGCTCTTTTTCCAGCGCGTCCCGCAGTTTTTTCCGGGTGGAGTCGCTGCGCAGGTGCTTGACTAGATTCCGTTTGCGCAAAAGCAGGGGCAGATTAGCCTTCATCATGGCCCCGGTAAGCGCGTCCATACCGAAGAGCGACACCGCCGTGCCCAGCAGCGCCCCCGCCAGAAAGCCCAGCGGGCCCGCTGCGATCAGCGCCACGCCGCTGCCGCCGCACAGAAGGCCCAGCAGAACGCTGACAATGACCGTCATCAGCGCGCCGATCAGGTTCATGCCCGTCAGCCCCTTCGCGTCCAGCGGCAGCTTTTCCGGGCCGGAGCTGACTGCCGTCAGGTTCAGGGCCATTTCCTTGCGGGGTACCTCGTAGCGGTCGCAGATGGGATCCACCAGTGCCTGCAGCTGCGTCCCCACTTCGTCCAGCCAGTTGCGCAGGGCCGGGGTCAGCGCGTCCCGGGCCATGGGGGAGTCCAGCACCTCCGTGACCCGCTGCTTGAGCTGGGCGTCCATTTCTTCCATTGTGCCGATACGGCCCTTCTGCCAGTCCGTTACCACGGGCACGGCGGCCTCCTCGATCAGCAGATCCACCAGTGCCTCCGTTACAGGTGGGATCAGCTGGGGCATGGCCTTGCGGGCCGTGTAGGCGACCCGTTCCTCGGTGATCTCCTTTTCGATGGCCTTGCGGAACTCCCGCAGGTTGGAGTCGATCCACCCGGCGTAGCTCAAGCCCTTGGCAATGGAAAATTCCGGCTCCGGGCAGCAGACCACCGCCGCGTCCCGGAAGGACTCACGGCAAAGCTGGCGGAAAAACGGCATCCGGGACGCGCCGCCGGTCAAAAGCACCAGACAGGGCGGATCGTCGGCAGTCAGGCGGACGGCGTGGTCCAGCGCGTCCTGCACCGCCTGGATAAAGCTGCGGCCCTGCAGCGCGTTTAGCGGCTTTTCCGTCAGCTGGCGCGCCAAGTCGCCGTCCAGCTTGAGAGTCAGCTTCTGCACGCCGTCGTAGCAGATGCGCAGCACTTTTTTCACCGAGGCGGTCGGGTCGTCCAACAGCCGGGTGTAGTATTCTTCCTTCAGGCGGCGGGCTTCGATCTCGCAATAGCTGTACCAGCTTCGGCTCTCCTGAAACACCCGGCGGATCGCGTCCTTGTCCCGGCTTTGCTCCACGCACAGGTGCAGCAGTTCTTCATCCAGAATGCCGCCGCCCAGCGCAATGTCCCCGAATGTGCCCACGCCCGTTTCACGTCCGCCCACGATATAGGCAAAATCCAGCGTGGAGCTGCCGATGTCGATCACCAGCGCGGTTTTGGACAGCACGTCGATGTCCAGCGCCACCGTTCGGGCGTATTTGGCGTACAAAAACGCCGCCCGGGATTCGGAGATGACCTGCGGCTCCCGGAGCCCTGCCCGCATGAGAAGCTCCCGATAGCGGGCGCGAGCCATGGCGTTCCAGCCGGCGGGACAGCCCACCACAAAAGCGTCCTCCGGGTGCAGCAGGCCGTTTTCCTGCAGGTCGCGCACCGTGCCCCGCACAAAGCGGACAATGTCCTCATTCCGGGCCGGGTCGTAGGTAAAGCGGCTCTTGAAGCGCACGCTGAGCCCGTCGGCCAGCGCGTCTGTATAGGCCCGTTCGCCCACAACGATTTCCCCGTTCAGCATTCCCACGGCGCTTAAAAAGCTGCGGGAGCCGCCTACCGGCAGAATGACGGGCTCGATCCCGGAACCCTGTTCAAAAGCGGCGATGGCGCTTTCGCCATCGCCCACGTCAAATCCGATGTAACGCATGGATGCTCCTTTGTTCCTGACCCCGAAAAATCAGCCCTGCCGCACAGCGGCGGTTCCCCGGCGGATCAGGCGAAAGTCCTCCGCAGAAACGATGGCGGGGGAGATAGTACGAGTTTCGTTTTTACTGGGGAGAACGGTGAACAGACGGCTGTTTTCCTCCGAATATTCCATGGCCCGGAAGCCCAGCCCGTTCAACAGCCCGTCCACCGCGCCGGCCATTTCGTCCCGCTCGTCGCCGCTCAGATCATAAACGGTCTCCATCAGGTCGGCCAGACGCTCCGCCATGGCGGAACTGCCCTGCTCCCGGCCCCGCAGACTGTCGTTGAGATAGGCAAAGTCGTTGGCGCAGCGGTCGATAGCGCGTAACTGCCCGTCCAGAACGGCCAGCAGCCGTTCAACGTCCGGCTGAAGGGTCACGCGTACCTCGTCATGCACGGCGGCCTTTCGGCGCTCGGTCAGCAATGCCGCCGAACCGGCGATCAGCGCCGCCAGCGCGGAGACCCAGCCCAACACGATGCCGCGGAAATAGCAGCACAGCCCGCTGAAGATCATCAAAAGCGCCGTCAGCACCACCAGCCACGCCTTGCCACCCTGCTTTTCAGTCTTCCGGGACTGCGCCACCCATGAAGTGGCGGCTACCGGCGTTTCCAAAAAGCCCACAGAACCCTTCACCAGACTGAACAGCACGCCCATCTGCTGCCGAAGCACTTCGTCGCTCTGTTGAGCCAGTGTGTTCTGCTCGGTCTGCATCAAAGCGTGGCGGATGGCATACACCTGATCGGCTACGCTGGTCTGGTCTTTCAGCGCCGCCCGCAGGGATTCCCGCTGCTCTTCCCAGCATTCAAAGGCGCTCATGGGTTCGTTCCCTTCTGGGACTTCTTTGCGGACATGGACTTAGCGGTGGAAGCCATCTTTTTCGCGGTCGAAGTCTTGGCAGCGGAAGTGGTCTTCTTCGCTGTAGTGGATTTCACAGCGGAGGTAGTCTTTTTCGTGGCCGTAGATTTGGCGTCAGAAGCCGTCTTTTTTGCGGTCGAAGACTTTGCAGCAGAGGTGGTTTTCTTCGCTGTCGTAGACTTCGCAGCGGAAGTGGTCTTTTTCGCAGCTGTGGACTTAGCAGCAGAAGACGTTTTCTTCGTTACCGCGGATTTCGTGGCGGAAGCCGTCTTTTTCGCAGTCGAAGTCTTGGCGGCAGGGGTGGTTTTCTTCGCTGGCGTAGACTTCACAGCAGAGGTAGTCTTCTTTGCCGTCGCAGACTTTGCGGCAGAAGTCGTCTTCTTCGCAGCCGTGGACTTCGCAGCAGAAGGATTCTTTTTCGCCGTTGTGGATTTTGCCGTGGTCGAAGCTTTCTTCGTCGTTGTTTTTTTGCTGGAAGAAGTCTTCTTCTGCTTCGTTTCCTCGGCGCCGGTCAGCCCGGACAGCACATTGCCAATGCCCTCCAACAGCCCGCCGGAGGACGCAGCGTTCCCCGCCAGATCGGAGAGCGCGTCCTCGATGGTATCCAGAAAATCGCCGGTGGAGACGGAGCCTTCGCCCAGCATATCGCTTACGATGGATTCCAGCAGTCCCTTTTTGGCCATGACGAACCCCTTCTTAAAATTGATCTTAAAGTTTTTTCAAAGCGTCCAGTTCTTCCTGCGTCAGCGGCCGCCACATGCCCCGGGGCAATTCTCCCAGCTTCAGGGGGCCGAAGCGGATGCGCCGCAGCATGACCACCTGATGGCCGATCTGCTCCACCATTTTACGCACCTGCCGGTTGCGGCCTTCGTGGATGGTGATGATCATATCGGTGAAAAGATTCTGTACGCTCAAAATATGCACCTTGGCCCGGGCGGTCTTGCGTCCGTCCACCATCACGCCTCGTTCCAGCTGCCGGGCTTCCTCCGGCGTGACCTGATTGCTGACCCGCGCCAGATAGGTCTTGTCCACCTCCATGGAGGGATGCAGCATCCGCTCGGTCAGGTCGCCGTCGTTGGTGAGCAGCAGCAGCCCCTCGCTGTCGTAGTCCAGCCGCCCCACCGGGTACAGCCGGACGGGATAATCCCGGAAACGATCCAGCACTGTGGCGCGTCCCTCCGGGTCGCTGACGGTCGTTACCTCGCCAGCGGGCTTGTGATATATGATATAATGCTTTTCCACTTCGGGCCGGACGCGCTTCCCGTCCACGCAGATGACCTGATCGTCCTCCACCTGCACGCCCATTTCCGTAATTTTCTGACCGTCTACCGTGACGTGGCCCTCGGCGATCAGCTTTTCCGCCGCCCGGCGGGAAGCCACTCCGCAGGAGGCCAGATACTTTTGCAGCCGCATGGCGTTCCTCCCTGTGCGGGCTTGGCCCGCTGAAAAATAGTATAGCGGAAACTTTCCCTAAAAACAAGACCCGGCCCGCCTGCCACGGCGAACCGGGAATGAAAACGTTGTTTACAGCCGCTCCACGTGGTCGCTGTCCACAAAGGCGTGGATCAGCTTGCACCGGGGAACGGGCGTGGGGGAGAGCGTCAGACAGGCCAGAATTTCGCTGGCCGCTCGGGCGGCGCTTTCCTCGCTGGAGGCATGAACGGTCGCGACTGCCTCGCCGGGGCGAAGCTCGTCGCCGATGCGCTTGTGCATCACGAAACCAACGCTGTAGTCGATGGGGTCGGTCTTCTGCTTGCGGCCCGCGCCCATGGCCTGAGCCGTGTTGCCCAGACGGATGGTATCCATGCTCCGGATGTAGCCGCCCTCCACGGCAGGAACGTCCCGGATGATCTTGGCCTGGGGCAGCTGGCTCACGTCATCGCAGCAGGCGGGGTCGCCGCCCTGCGCCACAATCATCTGCCGCAGCTTTTCCAGACCCGCGCCGCTGTGAAGCGCCGCCATCAGCTTGTCCCGGCCCTCGGCTACGGAGGACGCAGCGCCGCCCAGCAGCAGCATCCGCGCGCCAAGCTCCACTGCCACGGTCAGCAGCGGGCCTTCGACCCGGTTGTTCAGCACATCGATGGCTTCTTTTACTTCCAGAGCGTTGCCGATGTGACTGCCCAGCGGTTCGCCCATGTCGGTCACCAGCGCCACCATCCTGCGGCCCGCGTCGCAGCCGATACGAACCATGGTCTGGGCCAGCTCGATGCTGGCTTCGGTGGTGTGCATCAGCGCGCCCGCGCCGGTCTTTACGTCCAGCACGATGGCCTGTGCGCCGCTGGCCAGCTTTTTGGAGACGATGCTGGAAGCGATCAGCGGCAGACTGTCCACCGTAGCGGTCACGTCCCGCAGGGCGTACAGGGTCTTGTCGGCAGGGGCCAGATTCTTCGTCTGGCCGATGATGGCGATGCCGATGTCCTGCACCTGCCGGATAAATTCTTCTTCGCTCAGTCCGATGCGGAAGCCGGAGATGCTTTCCAGCTTATCCAGCGTACCGCCGGTATGTCCCAAACCCCGGCCGCTCATCTTGGCCACGGGCACGCCGCAGGCGGCCACCAGCGGGGCCAGCACCAGCGAGGTGGTGTCGCCCACGCCGCCGGTGGAGTGCTTGTCCGTGGGAACGCCCTTCAGCATGGACAGATCCATCATATCGCCGGAATGAGCCATCGACAGGGTCAGCCGCACCGTTTCTTCCCGGTTCATGCCGTTCAGACGGATAGCCATCAGCAGCGCGGAAAGCTGGTAATCCGGGATGGAACCGTCCGCCGCGCCCTTGACGAAATAGTCGATCTCCTCCGCGGAGAGCGCCTGGCCGAATTTCTTTTTTTCAATGATCTCCACCATGTTCATCGGAAGTACCTCACAGTTGGATCAGCATTCTGCCGCAGTTTTCGCATTCGATCATCTTCGCGCCGCTCTTGAAGGCGCGGAGGGGGGCCTGCGGAATATTCATGTTGCAGCCGCCGCACTGGTCGCCGTACAACTTGGCGATAGGGCGGGCGCAATGCTGCTTGATGGCACGATACTTGGCCAGCAGCTCCGGGTCGATGCCCTCGGTCTTTTTTTCGGCCTCGGCGCGCTTCTGCTCCAGCCCTTTCATCTGCTCCTTGTAGAGCGCCTCGTATTCCACCTTCTGCTTGTCGTAGGCGGCCTTCACCTTGGCGTACTTGACCCGGATATCCTTTTCCATCCGGTCACGATCCGCCGCGTCCTTCTGGATGCGCTTGAGCTCCTGCTCGTACTCGGTCAGGTCGCCCAGAAGCTTCTGCGCGTCCCGGCTCATATCCTGCGCCAGATTCAGGTCGGTGGGCGGCGTGGCTTCCATCTTTTTGGTCAGCGCGGTCAGCTGCTCCTCCATCCGGGCGATGGCGACCTTGATCACATCCACCCGGTCCACCATCTGGGCCACTTCTTCTTCCATCTTTTTGACGGCGTTCTGCTGCTCCACCAAAAATTCCCGGTTCTTCTTCAGCGCCAACCGGGCGGGATCGCGCTTGATCTCGGTTTCCAGCGCATCAACGGCCACGTCGGCCTGCTGATACTGCCAAAGCATTTCCATCTGTTCCATAAGGCAACCTCCTTTAAGGTTCTGGGAGAAAACGGGTCAGCGGACAGGCTCCCTGGGGAAAGGAGCGGTGTCGATCAGGCGCGCCTGAACCGCCCAGCCGGTTTGAGACGCATCCCGGAGAAAACGTTGATAGAGTGCGGCAATGCCGGGCTGTTCCGTGGCGTGATGCCCCGCGTCCAGCACCCACAGTCCGCGGGCTGCCGCGTCGAGAATTTCATGGTGATGGATTTCGCCCACCACAAAAGCCTGCGCCCCGGCCTGCGAGGCCTGCACCGTCGCTTCGCCGTAAGCGCCGCCCGCCACGGCTACGGTCTCGATGGTTTCTTCTCCATGCCCATATAGCTGGGGACGCATTCCCAGCCTTTCGGCTACCAGGGCGCAGAAAGCGTCGGGAGCCATGGGGGAGGGCAGACGGCCTACCCGCAGATAGTCGTCCACAGGGTGCACCTGCTCCAGCCCCAGCGCAGCGGCCAGCGAATCGCCCACGCCGCCTTCCGCCTTGTCCCAGTTGGTGTGGGCGGCAATCAGGGACATGCGGTTTTCCACGATCTGGGAAACGGCCTGTCCGATGGGGTCCGCATAGTGTATGCGCCGCAGCGGGTTGAATATGAGCGGATGATGGGTCACGATCAGCTGTGCATGGAGACGAACCGCCTCCCGTACCAGTGCGGGGGTCGCGTCCAGCCCGAAGACCACCGTCTGCACCGGCAGCCGTTCGTCGCCGATCAAAAGCCCCACGTTGTCGAAATCCTCGGCACTGTCAAAGGACGCAAGGGCGTTCAGCCAGTCCAGCGCGTCCCGAACCTTCATCAGGCTCATAAGCTCGTCTCCTTTCGGCCTGGGGCAGGTGTCAGTGAAACTTTTCCAGCTCCTGCCGGACATAGGAAAGCTCCCGCCGGTACAGGGCAAGCTGGCTACCGTCCACGGGCGGATTGGCCTGTTCCATGGATGAGATAGCGCCATGGAGCAGACGTTCCCGCCGTTCCAGCAGGTCGCGCCACAGCGGCGGACGTTCCCGGAGCAGTACTGGCCCCAGCAGCAGCTCACGCTCGTCGTAGACAGGTTCGCCGTCCAACGCGGGGGTGCATTGCATCAACAGATAATATCGCCGATTTTCCTTGACAGGCTGTTCCTGACGGATGCGGTAGCCGATGCGGCACAGGGTCTCCCGCAAAAGGGGCAGGTCGGTCTGCGCGCCCAGTACCAGCGCCGCGCCGTGGAGCCGCTCCCTGCCTTCCTCCAAAATTCGGGAGAGGGTCTGCCCGCCCATGCCCAGCACGAAGACGGTCTCCGCCGGGACGTTCAGCGCGTCCAGCGCCCGCAGTCCGTCTGCGACGGCGAAGGTGGCCCGGTCTGACAGCCCCAGGCCACCTAAAAGATTCTTTGCTTTGTTCAGAGAAGGCGCGCTGACATCCGCGACCAGAATCTGCTTTGCCCGGCCGCTTTGCAAAAGCGCGGCGCTGAGCCGGCCGTGGTCGGCTCCGATGTCGGCGCATACCCCGCAGGGCTGCGCCAGCAGAAGGGCCGCCTGCAGACGGCTGTCCAGATGGATCATACTCATCTTAGTCCAGATAATCCCGCAGTTTCTTGCTGCGGCTGGGATGGCGCAGCTTCCGCAGAGCCTTGGCCTCGATCTGACGGATGCGCTCACGAGTTACCTTGAATTCCTTGCCCACTTCTTCCAGCGTGCGCTGGTGTCCGTCGTCCAGACCGAAACGGAGCCGTAGCACCTTTTCCTCACGGGGGGTCAGGGTGTCCAACACGTCCAGCAGCTGCTCATTCATCAGGGTGAAGCTGGCGGCCTCGGCGGGGGCGGGAGCGTCGTCGTCGGGGATGAAGTCGCCCAAGTGGCTGTCCTCCTCCTCGCCGATGGGCGTTTCCAGAGACACGGGCTCCTGCGCGATCTTGATGATCTCCCGAACCTTGCTCTCGGAAATGTTCATCACCTTGGCGATCTCTTCCGGCGTAGGCTCACGGCCATATTCCTGCAAAAGCTGGCGGGAGACCCGGATCAGCTTGTTGATGGTCTCCACCATGTGCACCGGGATGCGGATGGTGCGGGCCTGATCGGCGATGGCGCGGGTAATGGCCTGCCGGATCCACCACGTTGCATAGGTGGAGAACTTGTAGCCCTTGCGGTAGTCGAACTTGTCCACCGCCTTGATGAGGCCCAGATTGCCCTCCTGAATCAGATCCAGAAACAGCATTCCGCGGCCCACGTAGCGCTTGGCGATGGAAACCACCAGCCGCAGGTTGGACTCGGTCAGCTTTTTCTTTGCTTCCTCGTCGCCCTCCTCCATGCGCTTGGCGATCTCGATCTCTTCCTCTGCGGACAGCAGGGGAACCTTTCCGATCTCCTTCAGGTACATGCGGACAGGGTCGTCCACGCTGATGCCTTCGGGCACGCTCAGGTCGATGTTTTCCGGCTCGATCAGTTCTTCCGGGGGAACGGGGTCAAATTCGTTCACCACGTCCACGCCCAGACTTTCCAGCACTTCGTAGACCTTGTTGATCTGGTCGGCGTCGATCTCCAGCTCCATGAGCTGGTTCGCTACTTCTTCCTTGGTAATGGAGCCCTTGGTCTTGGCTTCCTCGTACAGTTCGTTGAGCTTTACTTTGACCGCTTCCCGCGATGGATTTTCACTCAACCGTCTCACTCCTTCTATGTACACAGGGGGAATCGTTTACTTCAGTTCCGTCAGCTGCTGCGCCAGCTGAAGGGCGCGCTGCGTCGCCGCAGCCCTTTGTTCCTCGGGCAGGGTGGACAGGCTTTTCTGCAGCTTGTCCATTTCCTTCTCCAGCCGTTCCCGGCGGAGCTTTTTCAGGCAGTCCTGCGCCATGTGCATCAGCCCTTCGTCTTCCAGATCGGTGTTGATGCTGAGAATGTCGCCGATGACCGCCCGGCCTTCGTCATCCGGCTGGCGCTCCATCAGCGCCGCCGGGCTTTCGCCGCCCAGCAGGGCCTCGCAGAGGCTTCGGTAGGCGGGGTCGTCAAAGTCGTCCGGGGAAACGCTGCCTTCCGGTAGTCGGCCTGTGGAAAGCACCGCCAGCAGCGTCCGGGCCGCCCAGTCCACCTGAGAGACCTCTTTGGCCTTTTGGCGGAAGCTCTCCCGCTTGGGCACGTCCACCTTTTCAGGGGCGGCAGGCCGAACGCCGATCTGTTCCAGCAGCACTTCCCGGTCAAAGCCGGTCTCCATGGCCAGCCGCCGGACATAGTTTTCCAGCTCCACGGGCTCCCTGACCTTGCGGAGGAACCCTGCGCAGGCTTTGGCGTACTCGGTGCGGCCTTCCTCGGCGGACATATCGTGCTTCTCTTTTTCCCGAAGCATACGGTAGTACACGCCGGAGATGGGCTTCAGGGCCTCGAAGGCTTCCAGCCCTTCCTGACGGATGAACTCGTCCGGATCCAGCCCGCCGGGAAAATCCAGCACCTTCACCGGAACGCCCGTCTCCTCGAGAATATCCAGCCCTCGGAGAATGGCGTGCTGCCCGGCGCTGTCGCCGTCGTAGGAGAGCCAGACCTCCGGCGCGTAGCGGGACAGGAGCTTGGCCTGTTCCGGCGTCAGCGCCGTGCCCAGCGTGGCGGCTACGCCTTCCACGCCGAACTGGCTCAGGGAGACCACGTCCATGTAGCCCTCCACCAGGATCACCCGCTTGAGCCCTCGCGCCTTGCGCAGCAGATTGGCTGCGAAAACGTTGTATCGCTTATTGAAGGCGGGGGTATCGGAGGTGTTGAGGTACTTGGGCTGCACGTCGCCGATGGCGCGCCCGCCGAAGCCGAGCACGTTGCCGTAGGCGTCAATGATGGGGAACATGGCTCGATTGCGGAACATGTCGAAGACCCGGCCATCCCTTTCCAGCATCAGCCCGGCGGAGATCAGTTCCTCTTTGGTAAAGCCCTCACTCATCAGCGTACTGCCGATGTTGGGCCGCGCCGGGGCCGCACCGATGCCGAAGCGGCGGATCACCGCGTCGGACAGGCCCCGTTTCTTTACATAGGCTAGAATGTCCGCACCGTCCTCCTGCCATAAATGCTGATGATACAATCTTGCGGCTGCCTTGTTGGCCAGATAGATGCGCTCCTTGAGCGAACGGCGTTTTTCGTAGGCAGGGTCATTTTGCAGTTCCGGCAGGGGCATGTGCAGCTGGTTGGCGAGAAACTCGACCGCCTCCGGAAAGGTGAGACGCTCGATGTCCATCACAAACTGGATAACGCTTCCGCCCGCCTTGCAGCCAAAGCAGTGATAGACCTGCTTTTGCCCGTCCACGTAGAACGAGGGGGACTTTTCGTTGTGAAACGGGCACAGACCAACATATCTATGCACGTTCTTCTTCAACTGCACTTAGGAGCCGATCACACTGACGATGTCAGCCCGCTGCCTCAGTTCTTCAAGCCATTCCTGAGGGTATCTTCCCGCCATGCTATTCGTCACCCACTCTCAAATGATTCTCCACGGCGGCGCGTTTTCCTGCCGCGAATTCCACAATTTCCGACATTTCTTCGGCTTGCGCCCCTTTCCGGCAGGAAAAAATCCGTGTTTTTCCCTGCGGTCAATAACGGTTGAAGGCCTTCGGAATGAAAATGCTCTGATAAAGGCAGATGGCGTAGCGGTCGGTCATGCCGGCGATGAAGTCGCACACGGCCCGCTCCGCCCCTTCCAGATAAAGGATCTCCAGATATTCGCCGGGCAGCTGCTCAGGGTGGGCCACATAGTGGTCGAACAGGCCGTTGACCACATGGTCGCAGCGCTGCTCCTCCTGCTTGCGCCATTCGTCCAGATAGACGTTCTCAAACAGAAATTCCCGCAGACGGTCGCTGGCCTCCCGCACCTCGTCGGACATGACCACCCGGTTCTGACCTTCGCTGTTGCGCACTACGTCGGCGATCATGGTGTTGATCCGCTCGCCATGGGTCTTGCCCAGCACCTCCACGCAGGGCCGAGGCAGCTCGTATTCCTTCAGAATGCCGCCGCGGATAGCGTCGTCGATGTCGTGGCTGATGTAGGCGATGCGGTCAGCCCGGCGCACGCACCAGCCCTCCAGCGTGGAAGGCTCCTGCGGCCCGGAGTGACATAGAATGCCGTCCCGCGTCTCCTGACACAGGTTCAGCCCGGCCCCTTCCCGCTCCAGCCGCTCCACCATGCGCAGGCTTTGCTCGTTGTGGCGGAAGCCGCCGGGCATCCGCTTGTTCAGCGTGTTTTCGCCGATGTGCCCGAAGGGCGTATGCCCCAGATCGTGCCCCAGCGCGATGGCTTCTGTCAGGTCTTCGTTCAGCTGCAGACACCGGGCCAGCGTCCGGGCCACCTGCGCCACCTCCAGCGTGTGGGTCAGCCGGGTGCGGTAGTGGTCGCCCACAGGGGAGAGAAAGACCTGCGTTTTATATTTCAGCCGCCGGAAGCTCTTGCAATGAATGATCCGATCCCGATCCCGCTGAAAATCCGTCCGCATGTCGTCAGGAGAGATGGGGGCGGCCCGCCCGGCCGTATCCGCCGCGCATTTGGCATAAGGAGAAAGCCTTGTTCGTTCTTCCTGTTCCAGCCGCTGCCGTACCGTCATAACCGACCCTCCCGTCTATCGTGTGGAAAAAAGTTGATTCCTATACTAAATATACGAGAAACACAGCCAAGTTCCTGCCTGTGGCGAAAGGGGAACAGGAAAAAAGCCTCTTTACCCCCGGATTGGAAGTGTGATATACTATTTGTAAATTTCTGTACGAAAGGGGAAAAGCCGAATGAAAAAAGAGCCGAAACAGACGAAGCCGTCCAATCGAATCGGCTATTTTCCCGAAAACGCGCCGATCTGGCAGGGGCCTCCTGCGCCTCAAAAGCAAAAGCCCCCGAAAAAGAATCTGCTTCGTCCTGTATTGACAGCCGCCTGCGCCGTGGTGTTTGTGGTGTGCGCCGTTTCACTGATCCGTTATTTTGTCGATATCGGCCGGGCCAGAAGCGCCAGCGACGAACTGCGCCGCACCTATGCCGCCAGTCAGACGCTCCCGGAGGAGACTGCCGTCCCGGCACCAGCAGAAACCGCCGTGGAAACAGCGGTTCCTGAACCTGTCTCTACGCCGGAAGCACTTCCCACGCAGACCCGGCAGCCCGCCGAGACCGCCGCCGACTTTGCTTCCCAATGGGCAGCCGGCTATGCGAACAACCCCCAGCTGCGCATTTCCGAAAGCTTCCAGAAGCTGCGCCAGCAGAACCGGGACGTGGTGGGCTGGCTTTCCATCGCGGAGGTGCTGGACGAGCCGGTGCTGCAGCGGGACAATTCCTTTTATCTGACCCACGACGCTTCCGGCCAGAAGAACGCCACGGGCGCGCTGTTTCTGGACGAGGGCTGCAACCTGCGCATCCCAACGCCCCATCTGGTGATCCACGGCCACAATATGAAGGAAGGAGCCATGTTCGGCTCCCTGAAAAAATACAAGCTCAAGGACGCGGCCTTTTATAAGGAACACGCCGTTTTCACCTTCAATACGCTTTACGAGGAAGCCCAGTACGTCATCTACGCCGTGGCGGAGGTCAGCATCAATCCAAGCGACGCGGACTACCTGCCCTTCTGGGCTTATGAAAATTTTACCACCCAAAGCCAATGGAACGCCTACGTGGGTAAGATTCGGGAACTCAGCCGCTACCGAACGCAGGTGGACGTGCAGCCCGGCGACCGCCTGCTGACGCTGGCCACCTGCTCCGGCGCGGACAACAACCGCCGCCTGCTGGTCGCCGCCCGGAAGGTTCGGGACGGGGAAAGCACCCTGACGCTGAAACAGTCCGTTTACAGCACGACTGTGAAATAAAAGTAAAAAATAAAGCCGCATAAAACCCCCGCTCTCTGCTTTCCTGCAAAGAGCGGGGGTTGTTATTCTTCCGTTTCATCCAGTTCCGTTTCTTCTTCGAGTTCTTCCGTTTCCGGCTCCTCGGGTTTCTGCAGAAGGCCGCCCAGCATTCCCAGCAGTTCACTGCGGCCCTGGCCGTCCTCGCTGGAATAGCACAGAATCTCCCATGGCTGCACCAGCAGTGCCCGGCAGATAGGGGCAATCTGCTTCATCCGCGCGCCGCGACTGATCTTGTCCGCCTTGGTGGCGATAACGGTGAAGGGAATGCCCATCTGCCGGAAGTACTGATTCATGGCGATATCGTCCTGCGTAGGCTCGTGGCGGATGTCCACCAGATGCAGCACGTGGCGCAGATAGGTGCTCTGCTGGAAGTAGTCGTCCATCATCGCGCCCCAGCGCATTTTCTCCTTCTTGTCCACCTTGGCAAAGCCATAGCCGGGCAGGTCGACCAGATGAAAATTGCCGTTAATGAGAAACACGTTGATCAGCCGGGTCTTGCCCGGGGTAGCGCTGGTCTTGCACAGCTTGCGCCGGTTGCACAGCGAGTTGATCAGCGAGCTTTTGCCCACGTTGCTTTTGCCCACCACCGCCAGCTGGGGCAGGGTGATAGGCGGCTTTTCGCTGTATTGATCCAGACTGGTGACAAATTCGGCGGTTTTGATCTCCATTTTTGTTTTCCTTTATCAATCGTGGTGTTTTCAGCCCTGCTGCATCATGGTGGGCTGGCGGGAGTCGCTGGGGGCCACGCGGGGCAGCGACTCCGTCAGAACGGCGGGCAGGGGAGCGGTCAGCGCCCGTTCCAAGACCTGCGTCACATCCCGCACCGGGGTAATGTGGACTTGCTCTTTCACCACCGGCGCAACTTCTTCCAAGTCCTTCACGTTTTCTTCGGGAATCAGCACCTCGGTAATGCCCGCCCGGTAGGCGGCCATCAGCTTCTCCTTCAGCCCGCCGATGGGCAGCACCTTGCCCCGCAGGGTGACCTCACCGGTCATGGCGATATCCTGCCGCACAGGAACGCCCGTCAGCACGCTGACCAGCGCGGTGGTCAGCGTCACGCCGGCGGACGGCCCGTCTTTGGGCACCGCCCCTTCGGGCACGTGAATGTGGATGTCATGCTTTTTGAAATAGTCCGCTTCTACCCCCCAGGGCTCGCTGTGGGCCCGGGCCCAGCTCAGCGCCGCCTTGGCGCTTTCCTGCATCACGTCGCCCAGTTTGCCGGTCAGCTGCAAAGCGCCGGTCCCGGGCATGGCAAGGCATTCCACCGTCAGCATTTCGCCGCCGACGGAGGTGTAGGCCAGTCCGTTGACCATGCCCACGGAGGCCGTCTTTTCAGGCTGTTCCCGGGAAAAACGGGGCGCGCCCAGATATTGGCGCAGCTTCTGGGGCGTTACGGCGACGATTTCAGCGCCTTCGTCCAGCATTTCCACCACGGCCTTGCGGACCACCTTCGCCAGCACACGTTCCAGCTCGCGAACGCCGGCTTCCCGGGTGTAGCCCTCGATGACGGCCTTGAGCAGCTTGTCGTTCATGCGGACGCTGCCCGCTTTTAGGCCATGCTGTTTGATCTGCTTGGGCAGCAGATGTTTTCGGGCAATGCGCAGCTTTTCTTCTTCTGTGTAGCTGGACACTTCGATGATCTCCAAACGGTCCAGCAGCGGCCCGGGGATGGTGTCCATGGAGTTGGCGGTGGTGATGAACATGACCTTGCTCAGGTCGAAGGGCAGCTCCATGTAGTGGTCGCGGAAAGCGAAATTCTGCTCCGCGTCCAGCACTTCCAGCAGCGCGGAGGCCGGGTCGCCCCGGAAATAGATGCTCTATTTGTCGATCTCATCAAACAGGAACACCGGGTTCATGCTACCTGCATGGTGGATGCCGGAGATGATCCGGCCGGGGATCGCGCCTACATAGGTGCGCCGGTGGCCGCGAATCTCGGCCTCGTCCCGCACGCCGCCCAGAGACATCTGCACAAATTCGCGCCCCACGGCCTTCGCCACCGCCCGAACGATGGAGGTTTTACCCACGCCGGGAGGGCCGACGAAGCACAGGATCGGGCCCTTCATGTCCTGCTTCATGCGCAGCACGGCCAGATACTCGATGATGCGCTCCTTCACCTTTTCCAGTCCGTAGTGATCCTGATCCAGAATGCGCCGGGCCCGCTTCAGATCCAGATTATCCGTGGTGGTCTTGCCCCAGGGCAGGTCGAGGATCCACTCCACGTAGGTGCGGCTGATGCCGATCTCCGGCGTGCCGGGAGCCATGTGGGACAGGCGTTCCAGCTCTTTTTCAGCCTTCTGCCGGGCTTCATCGTTCAGGGGCGTTTTTTCCAGCTTCTCGCGAAGCTCCTCCACATCGGTGCCGTCCTTGTCGCCCAGCTCAGTCTGAATGGCCTTGATCTGCTCCCGAAGGTAATAATCCTTCTGGTTGCGCTCGATCTGCTTCTTGATGCGGGCCTGCACCTGCTTTTCCACGTCAGCCAGCTCCGTCTCCCGCAGCAGGATGCCGCAGAGTGTCTCCAGCCGGTCCCGGGCCTTGAGCTGTTCCAGAATGGCCTGACGGTCTTCCAGACGGGTCAGCACGTTGGCAGCGATCACGTCCGCCAGCTGGTCGGGCTGCTCCACTTCCAGCACCGAGTTCAGCGTGTCCGGGGCCCCCCGCATACTGGGCTGGCAGGATTGGGCAAAGGACGCCTGCGGGGGGCGCGCCACCGCCTTCATTTCGGGGCTGTCCTTCAGGCTGGTGTCCACCGAGGGGCGAACGTCCGCCATCATGCAGGGTTCGTCTTCGGATACCTCCAGCAGAACGGCCCGCTGCAGGCCCTCCACCAGCACCCGGATGCTGTCGCCCGGCAGGTTCAGCGCCTGCTTGACCACAGCAATGGTGCCTACCCGGCAAAGATCGTCCCGGGTCGGGTCGTCATTCTCCGCATCCTTCTGGGCCACCAGAAAAATTTTCTGGTCGCCGGTCATCGCTTTTTCCAGCGCGGCTACGCTCTTGGGTCTGCCTACGTCAAAATGCAGCACCATATGGGGGAATACCATCATTCCCCGAAGGGGCAGCACCGGCATACAGACGGTTCTCGCCCTGCGCGTCGTTTCCATATACCAAGCCTCCATCCGCCTGCGCCCAGCGCAGGCGTGTGTTTCAAGCAAAATTCGCTCGCGGCGGTTTCAGGCCGCCGTCCCATGATTATACCGGCACATTCCTTGAAATGCAAGGGATATATATGGAACCCCGATTTCATCATTGCATTTTTGGGAGGATTCTGGTATATTTCAATCATTCAACGAAATGATCCGTCTATCCGATGTACGTCCTGTCATGAAAAAGGTAGAAAGGAGAAACGAAATTGATGAAGAAAAAATGCCTTGCGCTGTTCCTGATTGTCCTGATGCTCCTGAGCGCTGTCCCGGCCATGGCCGAGAGCGCAAACCCGGCCGCGTGGCTGAAAACCGACGAACAGCGCGCCTCTGTGGCCACCCTGACCGATGTGAACGACGGTAAGCTCTATACCATGGATTATACCGCCGATTACCAGCTGGACGCGCTGCTGGAAGCCAATGTGACCGACGTGGAGGGCATGGTGCGCTTTTTGCAGAAGACCCTGCTGGCCGGGGGAACCGCCTCGGTGGGCGCGGTGGATGCGGGATGCAGCGCCTTTACCGCGCAGAGCGAGGAGGGAAAGTTTCTCTACGGCCGCAATTTCGATTATAAAATGGATATGACCGCTGTTCTCGTCCGCACCGCGCCGGAAAACGGCTATCGTTCCATCGGCCTTGCCAACGTGGGCTGGATCGGCTACACCGCCGGTACCCTGAACGACGGAACCACCGATCTATCCATGGCGGCGTTCTTCCCGTACCTGCTGATGGACGGCATGAACGAGAAGGGGCTGGCAATGAGCGTACTGAAGCTCCGGGGCGACCCCACGCTGCAGGACACGGGCAAGAACAAAATTTCCACCACCGTGGCCCTGCGGCTGGTGCTGGATCGCGCCGCCACCGTGGACGAAGCGCTGGCGCTGCTGGACGAGTACGATATGCAGTCCTCCATGCCGGAGGCCAATTTCCACTTCCTGCTGGCGGACGCCTCGGGTAAGGCCGTGGTGCTGGAATACCTGCCCAACGGCCAGCGGATGGTGTACGATCAGAATTACGTGACCAATTTCTACCTGACGGAAAACGTGCCCTACGCGCCGGTGCGCGGCAAGGATCGCTACGACCTGATCGAGCAGACCCTCATCTTCAAAAAAGGCGTGATGAGCGAAGCAGAGGTCATGGCCCTGCTGGCCGTCATCGGTCAGCCCGAAACCGAGGAAGCCACCAGCATGACCCAGTGGTCGGTGGTGTACAATCTGACCGACCTCACAGGCCGGGTCGCCGTAGTGCGGGAGTATGACAATGTGTTCCGCTTCTCGCTGGACGGCATGATCCAGCCGTAACCCCCTATTTTCAACGCAAAGGAGTCCCTTCACGATGGACGAAGCCAGAAGAACGAAGAAAAACCTGTGGATGTTCCCCCTGGGCACCGTAGGCCGGGATATGATCTATACTCTGTTTACCAACTTTATCCTGACCTACATTCTGTTCACCCGCAGCCTGACGGCGGCGCAGCTGTCGGCCATTACGGCCATTATGGTGGCCGCTCGGGTGTTCGATGCGCTGAATGACCCCATTATGGGCAACATCATCGAACGCACCCGCTCCCGCTATGGCAAATTCAAGCCGTGGCTGCTGATCGGCATTTTGCTGACCAGTGCGGTGGTGTACGCCGCCTTCAACACCCGGCTGGAAGGCTGGGGCTTCGTGGCGTTCTTCGGCTTCATATATCTGATGTATTCCATCGCCTACACCATGCACGATATTTCCTACTGGGGCATGGTGGCGGCGCTTGGGTCGGACGAGGATACCCGCAACCGCTTCACCTCCCGGGCCACGCTGTTTGCGGGCGTGGGCGTTACGCTGGCCAGCGTGGTCATCCCCATGTTTACTACGGGCGGCATGGCGCTGGGCGGAAACGCCGAAACGGCCTATGGCCGGGTAGCGCTGATCGTGTGTGTACTGGCTCCGCTGTTCCTGTGCTTCACCATCTTCGGCGTTCGGGAAAACCGGGAGGAAATGAAGGAAAAAGCCCCGCCGGTCAGCTTCCGCAAAATCTGGAGCACCATCACCGGCAACGACCAGCTTTTGTGGATCGCACTGATCTTTCTCGTGCAGCAGGTGGGCAATAATCTGGTGGCGGGCGGCATCGGCTCCACCTACATCTATCTGGCCTTCGGCTATCGGGGCGGCCTGTATTCCCTGTTCACCATCGTGGGCGTGGCGGCCACGGCCTTCCTGATGGTGTTCTACCCCGCCATTTCTCGCCGCGTTTCCCGCAAGTGCCTGATGAACCTCATGATGGCCGTTTCCACCGTGGGCTACGCGCTGACGCTTGGCTGTGGCCTGTTGCTTTCCGGCGGCATGACCCAGTTCTGGCTGGTGACGCTGGGCTATATGCTGTCCAATTTCGGTCAGTACTGCTTCTACCTGATCATGATGATCTCCATCATCAATACGGTGGAGTACAACGAGTACCGCTTCGGGCGGCGGGACGAGGCCATTATCACCTCTCTGCGGCCCTTCCTGACCAAGATGTCTTCCGCAGTGGTGGCGGCACTGACCACCGTGGGGTATCTGATTTTCGGCGTGACCAGCTACACCAACCAGATCTCCGCGCTGGAGCAACAGTCCGCTCAGGGCCTTCTGGCGGAGGCGGAGAAGCTGGCCCGGATCGATCAGGTGCTTGCCGGCGTCAGCCCGTGGCAGACCCGGGGACTGCTGCTTTGCATGACCGTGTTGCCCTTTGCCCTGATGCTGACCGCTCACCTGCTGTACCAGAAAAAGTACAAGCTGGACGAAGCCGAATACCGGCGCATCTGCCAGAAGCTGGCCCAGCAGAAGCAGGGCTAAAGGATCCATCGGGAGGAACGATTCGTTTCTCCCGATTTTCAGGGCTTGACTTGGAGTGAACTCCCGGTTGTACAATAACGCCGTTCCTATGGACGAATGAAAGAACGGCGGGGAAAATCCCCGTGTTCATCGAAAGAAGAATTTTGCATGAAGACCATGGAAAAAAGCGAATTTGAAAAGCTGAACGCGTTTGGCACCGGCAGGGACAATACGGCCTATGCCCGCTACTTTATCGGCCGTTCCTACCTGAATCCCCTGACGAAGCCGCAGGACGGGCTGGCCATGTCCAACGTGACCTTCGAACCCGGCTGCCGCAACAACTGGCATATCCATCACGCCACCGCCGGCGGCGGGCAGATATTGATCTGCACGGCGGGGGAGGGCTGGTATCAGGAGGAGGGCAAAGCGCCCGTCAGCCTGAAACCCGGTATGGTCGTCGCTATTCCGGCCAATGTAAAGCACTGGCACGGCGCCAAGGCGGACAGCTGGTTTTCCCATATCGCGTTTGAGATCCCCGGCGAAAACGGCAGCACCGAATGGTGCGAGCCTGTCACGGACGAGGTCTACAACGCCCTGTAAAAAGAAAATGCAAAACGGCGGGCAAATCGGCCCGCCGTTTTCTGTTACGCGTTTTTCATGTCTCTGCCGCGCCGCCAAAGTCCCGCAAAACCCGCGATATCCGCCAGCGCCCAGCCGATGGGAATGGCCAGCCAGATCCCCGTCACGCCCATGACACCTGACAGTACGTAGGCCAGTGCCACCCGCGTCCCCAACGAAATGACCGTCAGGATCACCGACATCAATGGCTTCTGAACGGCGCGGTAGTACCCGTACAGCAGGAACAGCCAGCCAATGCCGAAGTAACAGGCTCCCTCGATGCGAAGATAGTGCGCCCCCGTAGCCACCACCGCCGTCTCACTGGCGTTGACGAACAGCCCCATCAGCGTCTCAGCAAAGGTCACCACCAGCGCCGAGATCACCGCACTGAAAACGAAACTCAGCAGGAAGGCCTTGCGAGTGCCTTCCCGCAGCCGTTCCCGGTTTCCTGCGCCGTAGTTCTGGGCGATGAAGGTGGAAAACGCGTTGCCGAAATCCTGCACGGGCAGATAGGCGAAGGTGTCGATCTTGACCGCCGCCGCAAACGCAGCCATTACGGTGGCGCCGAAGCTGTTCACCAGACCCTGCACCATCAGAATGCCAAAGTTCATCACGGACTGCTGGACGCAGGTCAGGCTGGAAAGCTGGAAAATGTCTTTCAGGATGGCACGGTCGTAATGCAGCTCTTTCTTTTTGGGAAGCAAATGCTTGCATTTTGCAAGGAAGAACCAGAGAATACCCACGCCGGACATGTATTGAGCGATCACCGTCGCCCAGGCCGCGCCTGCGATACCCCAATGGAACACCAGCACGAACAGCAGGTCAAGCCCGATATTCAGCATCGCCGACACGGCTAGAAACACCAGCGGAACGGTGGAATTGCCCAGCGCCCGCAGCAGGCAGGAAAGGTAATTGTACAGGAAGGTCGCCAGCAGCCCGGCGAAGATAATGAGCAGGTATTCCCGCATTCCGGGGGCGACGCTTTCCGGTACCTGCAAAAATCGCAGGATCGGTCCCAGAAACAGGTAGACCGTCGCGTTCAGCACCAGCGTGACGCACAAGATCAGTCCGAAAGCGTGAACGATGCCCAGCCGAAGAGAACGTTCATCGCCTCGGCCCCGGTAAATGGAAAAAAGCGCCCCGGAACCCATACTCAGCCCGAGAAAAATGGAGGTCAGGAAGGTCATCAGCGTATAGGCGGAGCCTACGGCGGCCAGCGCTTCGGAACCCAGCGCCCGACCGACGATCAGCGTATCGGCAATATTGTAAAACTGCTGCAGCAGATTGCCTGCGATCATGGGCAGCGCAAAGAGAAGCAGCGAGCGGGAGATGCTTCCCCGCGTCAGGTCGCGGTACATGGCGGTAAGCCTCCTGTTGATTGGGATGGAGCCAGTATAGCACCCAAATTGACAAAATGCAATCTTTGACTTACACATTGATATTTTCGTGCGGAAATGGTATCATCCATCTATTCGCACAGCATGGACGGGGAGGGTATCTTTGATGTATCTGAAAGGGTTGGATGAGCTGGATCGGAAAATTCTGGATCTGCTGACACAGAACGCGCGCTATACCTATTCCGAGCTGGGGGAGCGGCTGGGGCTTTCCCGGGTGGCCATCAAGAACCGCATGGACGCACTGGAAGAACGGGGGATCATCGAAGGCTATACGGTCATCGTCAACCCGCAGAAGCTGGGCAGCGCCGTGTCCTGTTACTACGAGCTGGAAGCCCGTCCCGACGCGCTGCCGGAAATTCTTCGCCGTCTGGAAGCCTGCCCCACGGTGACGCAGATTTACCGGGTGACGGGGGAGTGCTGCCTGCATATTCATGCCGTTGCGGCCGATCAGGAGGAGCTGGAACGGCTGATGAACGAGGTACTGGATCGTCTGCCCGGCGTGGAAAAACTGACTACCCGAGTGATTCTGTCCCGGGTGAAGGACGTGAAGGGCCTGCGGCTGTAAGGCAAAGCGGAAGCACATGGAAATATGCGCTTTTCTCGTAAGAAGAATTGTTGAACGAGTCTAATTTTTTCTTGACTTGGAGCCAACTCCATATTATATACTTTTGTCGTGGAGGTGACGCGATGACCATTAAACAGGTATGCCAGCGTTATGGTCTGACGCAGGATACCCTTCGTTACTACGAAAAAATCGGCGTGATTCCGCCGGTGCACCGCTCGGCCAGCGGCATCCGCGACTACGACGAGCATGATCTGGGCTGGGTGGAAAACGCGGTCTGCCTGCGGAGCGCGGGTGTTCCCGTGGAGAGCATCGCGGAATATGTGAAGCTCTATCAGGCCGGGGACGAAACCTTTGCCGCACGGCGCGACCTGCTCAGCCATGTGCTGGCCGACCTGACGGAGCAGCGCAGCCAGCTGGACGCGGCCATTCAGAAACTGACCTACAAGGTGAGCCGGTACGAGGCGGCTGTCCGGACCGGCGTATTGAGCTGGACGAAGGAAACGGAAACCGACTGAAAGCCCCTTCCCGCTTTCAAGGTTTCCACCGATGGATGCAAGAACTGCTGAAAAGGAGAAAAAAACATGATCTACCATGATTTTCAAGGATTGAAGCTCTCGGCACTGGGCATGGGCACCATGCGTCTGCCGGTGATGGAGGGCGACGACAGCCGGGTGGACGAAGCTGCGGCCAAGGAAATGCTGGCTGCCTGCATGGCGGGCGGCGTGAACTACTACGACACG